>JAEEGL012995940.1_pt1 | contig 37853 bp, 38 predicted proteins | sample 9134231 | NCBI WGS metagenome assembly JAEEGL01 (sample SAMN16246548, study PRJNA631951) | gut metagenome | biome: gut microbiome; feature: rumen; material: fiber-attached | host: Bos | place: Iran: Karaj | collected 2018-10
CCACCAGTTTTACCGGGAACATGAAGAGGCTGCGCGGTATGAGGTAGGTGGTGGCACCGAACTTGAGCGTGGGGTAGAGCTCCTTAAGGCACGCGTCGAAATACAGCGGCGTCTGGTTTCCGAACACGGTGCCGGGACCGAACTCCATGACCTCGGAAAGCGTTTCTATGTAGTCTATGACCGACCTGTGGCAGGCGCAGACCCCTTTGGGGATGCCTGTGGAGCCCGACGTGAAGACTATGTAGGCCGTGTCTATGTCCAGGTGGGCGGCGCGGATCTTATCTAGAAGGGCGCTGTCTTCGGGGGTATCCATGATATCGCTGTAGAGCAGGTATTCGGCCTTTATGCCCAGCCCTTCAATGTGCTTTGCGGATACTTCGTCGCAGATGACGGCGCGGGGCTTAAGGCTCCTGAAGATCAGCTCTATCCTGTGGACGGGCATCTCTTCATCTATGGGAACGTAGAAGCAGCCTGCGTACAGCACGCCGAAGAAGGCGTTTACCATGTCGGGGTGTTTTTGCATGTAGACCACCACCGGCTCGCGGTAATAGCCGCGCTTTGCAAGAGCCGTGCCTGTGCTGCGGGCCCTGGCGTAAAGCTGCGAAAAGCTTATACCGTATGTGTCGTTGGCGAAGGCGGTCTTTTCAGGCACTTCGCGTACCGTTTTTTCCAGGTATTCCAGTAGGTTCGTCATCTGTTATTTTACCACCAGTGTGTATTTTCCGTTCTTAAGCACCGCTTCGGCAGGACTTTCTTCCGGGGTCTTGGGGTAGGCGCTCCAGTCGTGTTTGTAGTAGTTGGGGCGCACCTGCATGAACGCTTCCAGCTGTTCATCCGTGCCCAGGAAGCAGATGAACTGGTTGACGTAGATCGGGGAGGGATCCAGGTGATACCACTGTCCGCCGACCTTGATCATAAGCCAGTAGTGCAGGCCTGGAGCGTCCTTGCGTTCCATGAACTTGACCTCGAAGCCTGCGCGCTCCAGCAGGACTTTGGCGCCGACGGTGCAGGTATAGCAGTCCCCGGTGCTGCCGCTTAAGGCCTTGAGGGCCTGGTCCACGTAGTTGTGCGTGACGCGTCCGCCGTACCAGGGCACATTCACTCTTATCCAGCGGAATATGGTGAAGGCCTTTTCGATCTCGGTCATCTCCGGCGTAAGGATCTTAGCCAGGAGCTGGTCTGCCTTATCGTTGAGCTTTTCTATGTTTTCGTAGCCGGACGGCACCGGTTCTACAGTGATGTTTACCGTTACCGAGCTGCTGTTGCCGCAGAAGTCCGTGGCTGTGAACGTGACGGGGTAGGTGCCCGCCTTGTTGAGATCCACCTGGGAGTTGTCTATGGTAAGCTTAGGCGCCGGGTCCAGGTTGTCCGTTACGGTTATTCCCGCGCGGTAGGCTATAGTCTCCTTTTCGTAGGCGGTGCGGTTTGCCGCGCCTGTTATTACCGGCGCTTCGGTGTCGTTGTAGAGCTCCATCGCGGCGGTGGCAACGGTCTCGTTGCCGCCCGCGTCCTGGGCGATTATCTCTACGTTCTGCTCGCCTTCCTTCGTGAAGTCGGGCTCTGTCTTAAAGCGCAGCCTGACCTCTGTAACGTCTTCTACGGAGGTAACAAAGTCCTGGGGCGTGAGCTTTTTATTCGTGGACGCTGTTACATCCCTGACCTCTATCCGGGGGGCTATCGAGTCTTTTATTATCAGCTTCGCGGTCTTGCTGAAGATCTTCCAGCGGAAATCCATCTGGTAGGTACCGGGGACTTTCGTGTCTATGCCTTCGGTGCTTCTTAAGATCTCTATGGAATCTTTGGGGACTTTTATGAAGTCCACCGCGGAGGGCACCGGGTCGCCGGCCTCGATCTCTATGACCGAGCGTATGTTGCCGTAAAAGTACAGGCTGACCATTTCCGCCGCGACAGCCAGGACCGCTGCTATAAGCACTACTGTCAGCAGTGTGTTCTTTTTCTTTTTTCCTGCGTGTTTTTCTGCTCTCATTACAATACCAAATACATGGACCGGACTCAGCCCATGTCAGTATATTTTAACACAGCAGGCCAGTTAATACAATTGGTATCACACTGGCCCGCTGGCATCTTTTATTTTCAGAGTGTACTCTCCGTTTTTGTATTTGACCTCGGCCGGGCTGGTCTTGGCCGGCGCGGGGTATAGCTTGTGGTTGAAGGTGTAGTAGCCTTTCTTGACGTGATTGTTGAACCATTCCAGATCGGCGTCTGTCCCAAGGAAGCACATGAATGTTTTAAGGTATATCGGCGTAGGCTCCATGTAATACCATTCGCCGTTGACTTTCACCATCAGCCAGTAGTGGCTGTGGGTAGGTTTTTCCATGAATATGGCTTCGAAGCCCGCACGTTCGAACAGAGTCTTGGCGGCGGCGGAGCAGGTGTAGCAGTCCCCGATCTTGCCCTGAAGGCCGCGTATTGCCTGGTCCACGTAGTTGTGGGGCACGTTTTCGTAGGTGAACGGGATGTGGGTGCGGGTCCACTTGAAGATCGTGAAGGCCTTTTCGATCTCGTTCATGTCGTCGGTTATGATCTCGGCGACCAGTTTGTCGGCCAGTTCGTAGAGTTTATCTATTTCCTCGTAGCCCGAGGGCGGATCCTCGACGCGGATGTTGACGGAAACGCTGGATCTGTTGCCTGAAAAGTCCGTGGCGGTGTAGGTGACGGGGTAGGTGCCCGCCTTGTCCAGGTCCACGGCAGTGTTGTCGATCGTAAGCACGGGGGACGGGTCTGCGTCGTCGGTTACCTGCACGCCGGTGCGATAGGAGATGGTTTCGCCCACGCGCAGGGTGTGGGCTTTAGTGCCGTGGATCTGCGGGGGCGTTGTGTCTTCTATTATCTCCAGTGAAGAGGTGACCTTGGCCTTGTTGCGGCTGGTATCTTCCAGGATGACGTCCACGCTGCGGGCGCCGGGCTTGCTGAAATCAGGCTCGGAGGCGAAGCGGACGTCCACTTTTGAAACGTCTTTGATATTTTCTACCAGGTCGCCGGCTTCTACCTTTCTGCCAAGCGGGCAGCGGGCCGGCTTAGGGCTTGCTGTGGGCGCCGTGGTGTCCTTTATCACGAGGTTTACCGTGCGCATGAAGAAGCCGTTTTTGATGATGACGGGGTAGGTCCCGGGCACATTGCTGCTTATTGACGCCGTGTCAGTTACCGGATAGACGCTTTTCCCGGGCTTTCTGATGAAGGCAGAGGCGGGCGGCACTTCGCTTCCGGCCTCGATGACGATCTTGGACCTTATATTGCCGAAACCACTTGGAATGAGCACCGCAGCGGCCACAACAACAAAAAGCAGCAGGACGATAAGTATCCTGCGCGTTTTTCTGGTGTGTCTGGCTTTGTATTTGTCTGCCCGCATACTAAGCGTTCTGCCCCCTCGATACCCCTTATTATCGGTGCCTATTCTAACACATTTTCACTATGTTTACAATTACCAAATTTCGGGGACAAAGGGAATATTTTAAGAAAGCCCTTATTTCATGTGTAAAACGTAGTGGTCTATATCGTATGTGGCGTAAGCCAGCTGGTTTTCGGCGGGAGTGAGGGGGTAGAGGCGCTCGTCGATCTGGTAGAACCGGTCGTGGAGCCTGGTGTATTCGGCTATCTCCTCGTCGGTCTTGAGGAAGCACACCCAGTCGTCTAAAAAGCGGGGCGTGGCGTCGCAGTGGTACCAGTTTCCGCGCAGCTTAAGCAGGCACCAGTAGTGCGTGGTGGCGCCCTTATAGCGCTCCACGTCTATGGTCTCAAAGCCGGCGCGGTTCAGCAGCATCTTAAGAGCCGAGGCGAAGTATATGCAGTTGCCTGCGCCCTGGTGAAGAGCTGCCAGGGATGCGTCTATGTAGCTGTACTCCTCCTGGGAGCTGCGCCAGTGCACGTGTTTTTTGACCCACACATAGATGTTGAAGGCCTTTTCGACGTCGCTCATGTCGTCCGTGAGGATGCCGGCCAGTATGCTGTCGGCCAGGGCGTAGACTTCGGGCAGGCGCGGGTCGCTTTCCCAGTCGTCGCCGCCGGGAAGTGCCGGTTTTACGGGTTTTTCCTGCACTGTGACAGTGCATTCGGCCGTTGCGGCGTTGCCCGAGGCGTCGGTCGCGGTGTATATGACTTTGTAGCTGCCGGGGGTGTCCAGATCGACCGCGGAGTTATCCACGCTGAGTTGCGGACCGGGGTCCGAATTGTCCTGTACCGTTACATCCCTGAGGTAGGCGATGCTGCCGTCCTCCTGCACTGTAAGGTCCGCGACCCCGCTTATCACCGGCGGGGTGGTGTCGGCGATCACCAGGCTTACGGTCTTGTCCTTGCCGATCCAGGTGCTTATCTTAACAGGGTATGTGCCCGGAGCTTTTGTATCTATGGAAGAAAGGTCCGTGACGATCCTGGCGCCGCCGGGCTTGCGGCCGGAGCCTGAATCGCTGCCCTTGCTGCCGGTCAGGAAGTCCTCTGCTGTTGGCAGCGGACTTCCGGCTTCTAAGGTGACGGAATCCCGGATGCGCCCCAGCGTGACCCTGGACACAGCGATATCCGCAGCAAGAAACAGCAGCAAAAGCACGCAAATTACAGGGAAGATCTTCCCTGAAGCACCGCGGCCTTTTTCGCCTGCCGGTATGGAATTGTCCTGCTGAGTGCTCATGTTTCTGCCTTGTTTCAGGTGTAGTTATGGCTTGATTTTAACATCGTATCGCCCGGGATTCAATCAAAATGCTTGTCTGCAGAAGAAGCACGATGGTGTCACTTGTCAGAATACCCGGTGGAGCAGGTAATCGCGGGGATCGAAGGCTGGAGGTTGCGGAGGATATTCCGCAGGCCCGGGACCCGGAGCATCGTTTTCGGTTTTATTGTTCCCGCCTCCCCCGGGCGGGCCCGGATCCTCCGGATCTGCGGCGTCCGGGGGCTGATCCTGGAAGACTTCATCTTCCGCTTGCCGGTTCAAGCCGCTTCCAGCCTCCTGCGAGACCGCGGCCTCTGAAGCTTCGGTTCCGTTGAAGTCCGGCGCAGTGGCATTCCCAGCCGGTTCTTCCACCGTCACCAGCCGCTCCACTTCCTCAAAGAAGTTCACGGTTATGGGGAAATCGAAGTGCAGCCCGACGGCGCCGCCTCCCGCAAGGGTCAGAACGCCCACTGTATGGCCTGTGCTGCTGACCGCCCGGCCGCGGATGTTTATCGTCGATCCGGGCTTCAGCCAGCCCAGCCTGTTGGTTATAAGAGAAGGGTGGATGAACGGCTCCACCACCTTCGATGGCTGCGTGTTCGAAAAATACCCCAGCCCCGGCTCGCCGGCGCAGAGGATCCCGTAGATGGCGTAGATATTCCGGCCGTAACCGCTGCTGACAAGCGGTATCGTGACATTTATTCCCGGCACGAACGAATTCAGTGTGGCGGACGTTGCGATATGGAACCTCGGGATCGCGTACACCTCCACCGTACCTGAGCCCGAAATGGCGCACTGGCTGCCCACGTAAAGATCGGCGTTCTCTTTGACGGCGGCGCTGATTTTGCGGCCTTCCCTGAGCGCGGCCCTGATTCTTTCCGGCAGCGGAATGGACCACCTCGCGCTCTGCGTGGCGTTAAGATAACCAACTATGCCGGCCTGTTCTATCAGGCGGTCGCGCAGTTTGATCAGCTTTCCGGCACCGTCCCTGACCTTCCAGTAGCCGCCGCTGTGGTGCCAGAGCTCCAGACTGTAGTGGCCGCTTGCGCTGCCCAGAGGCACGGTCTGCGTTTCGTAATAGGAGTATGAATGCGCGGGGCACGGCAAAAACAGCAGGGCAGCAAGCGCAATAAGAACCGCTAAATGCCGCATTTGCCTGAAACCTGCGCATTCTGACGCGGCGTCATTCATGTGTTTCATTGCGCGCCGCTCCAGACGAAGATGTCCTCAAAGCCCTCCGTCATGCATCCGTCCTCGTCGCGGACCGCCATCTCCGAACGCACCCCGCCGTCCCCGTCAGTAACTTTAGCCGACACCATCACATACATATCGCTCAAAGACCCCTTCATCTCCACCGGTACTTTAACATCGCGCTCCGACGGGTCGTAATCCTGCGGCCGGGCCATCCAGGCGCCGTCGCTGTCGTAGGAAAACATCAGCCTGTCACCGCCATCTTCCCCGCGGAACACCTTAAGTGATACTGTAAGATGCAGCCCATCCGGCACCTGCGGGTGGTGGAAGCTGAAAGTGTAGCTTCCGTGCGAGCCGCTGATCCTTGCCCCGGCCAGCAGGCCGTCCACGTCCACGCTGTCCAGCCCCGGGGCGTCCTGGCTGGGCGTCCCGGCACTGTCTTCTCCGGCAGATCCGCCGCTTTTTTGCTGCGACTGATTGTCAGTCACATCCCCCAAACCGCCTGAAATTTCAACGTTTTCAAACCCGATAGCATTGCCCGGCACCGCAGCGCTGCTTCTTCCGCAAGAAGAAACAAAAAGCCCCGCGGCAAGCGCGAGGCATAGCAATAAAGCCAGCTTTCTCATATAACCCTCCTGCCTGCTTTTTGTCGCAAGCACCCCCCTGCGGATATTATACAGGCAGCCGGCGCGTATTTCAAAGCAATTCTGCGTCTGTCGCGAAAGTCTGTGCGTTTGGCGCAAACGGCACAAGCCCGCAATCCCTTGCCTCAGGCATCCCATTATTGATACATTCCCCCGTCTGTAGTATTATGATATACTAATAACAAGACGGGCCGGGCAGCATCCCGGAGTAATAATGGATCGCAAAACGCTTACAAACATCATAGCGGAACACTACAGTGCGGAGCCCGAATACCTGTGGGCAAGCGCGCCTGACTACGCTGTGTTCCGGCACGGCCACAACCGCAAATGGTTCGCCGTCATAATGGACGTTCCGGGGACCAGTCTGGGCCTTCGCAGCCGCGAAAAGCTGGACATTGCAAACTTCAAGTGCGACCCGTTTCTGATCGGTTCGCTGCTGGGGCAAAAAGGCTTTTTCCCGGCGTATCATATGAATAAAGGTACTTGGATCAGCGCAGCTCTGGACAGCGTTTCGGACGACGACATCCTGATGCTGCTTGACATGAGCTTCGGGCTTACAGAATAGGAGAAAACTATGGACACTATTTATCTTGCGGGAGGGTGCTTCTGGGGCCTTCAGAAATACATGGATCAGTTCGACGGCGTGCTGGCCACCGAGGTAGGCTACGCCAACGGCCCCGAGGACGTGCGCTGCAGCGGCCCGGGCGGCACCCCCACGTATCAGGACGTGTGCGCCAACAGCGGTCACGCCGAGACCGTGCGCATCGATTACGACCCGGCCGTGCTGCCTTTGGAAAAGCTGCTGGATCTGTACTTTGAGGTCATCGACCCGCTGTCCGTAAATCGCCAGGGCCACGACACCGGCGTGCAGTACCGTACCGGCATATATTTCACCGGCGAAGCGCAGCTCCCTGCTATCCAGCGCGTGATGCAGCTGCAGCAGGAGAAGGCCGGCCAGCCGCTGGCCGTGGCGCTCGAGCCGCTGCGCAGTTTCTTCCCCGCCGAGGAGTACCACCAGAAGTACCTGGACAAGAACCCCGGCGGCTACTGCCACATTCCGGCTTCGTTCTTCGCGAAGTGACGGCTCCGTCCGCCGGATCGATCAAAAGGGGAAAAGGAAACATGAAAAGGAAACTCACGATAATAATATGCGTGGTTTTGGCGCTGTCACTGCTTGTCAGTTGCGGTGCCGGAACCCCGGTAAATAACGCCGGTCTGGGCAATTCCGCCAGCAACGCAGCCAACGCGGCTGATACTAACGCGGCCAACTCCGCCAACGCAGCGGAACCATCCAACAACGCCAACTCCGCCGAGCCATTCAACACCACCACCGAGCCCGCCCCGGCCCGCTTCGTCTTCCAGCCAAAAGTCTGCTCCAGCTACCAGGAGGGCGTCTTCGGCAAGACCATGTGCGAGGCCTGGTACACGCTGGTGGACGCCGTCATGGCCGGCGAGGACACATTCGCCTGCCCCGACGACGACACCTACAACTGGGTCATGGGGCAGTTCCCGGGCCACAGCTTTCCGGTGCTGCTGGAGCTGATCACCTACGGTGAAGACCGCGATCACCCCGTAAAAGACGGCCTCGGCAGCATCACCTACCTGGTGCCCAAAGACGTTGCCGCCAGCCGCATACAGGAATTCGCCGCGCTCGTGGAAGGCATCCTCAACGCCACCATGCGCACTGACTATTCAGACCTTGAAAAAGCGCTGGCCCTGTACCGCTACTTTTCGGATAACTACGTTTACGATTACGACGCCGCCGACGACAACGCTTTCCGCGACGACCTGTCCGCTTACCGGCTCCTTACGAAGCGCACCGGCATCTGCGGCGAAATCTCGTCCGCCTATTCCTACCTGCTGCTCCAGGTCGGAGTGGACGCTTCCACCAACAGCGGCCACCGCGGCTACGACAGCGCCTCGCACCAGTGGAGCTTCGTACGCATCAACGGCAGCAATTTCCACATCGATCCGACCTACGTCCTCAACGACAAGAACGTCCTGTGCTATTTCATGATGGACGACGCCCAGCGCGAGGCCATGGACGACTACGACCGGACCGATTTCATCCCCACTTCATGCTACGCCCAGGACCACCCGTTCCCGGACTACGCAGCCGCCGACGCCACTTTCCGCGAGCTCTGGGATGGCCGCCTGATCCGTTTCGACCCCGACCGCGACACGATCTACTACCAGGTCTACGACAGCGACACAGATAATTACACCTACCGCGAGTTCAGCTACACTGGGTGGTGAAAACTGATGGACGAGCTGTTTGAACTGATGCTGCGCAAAGGCTACCCGGAAGACTTTGCCCGCCTCGTGTGCCGCCAGATGTGCACCGAGTACACCTCCGGCCGCATGATACGCTACATCTCGCGAAGCCCGCTCCTTCCGCCCGAAGAAGTTGCCGACGAGATGCTTTCCATCCTCGCCGACCGCGACCACCTCGTGGACAAGCACATCGCCGAACACGCGCAGAAGAAACTGAACGAATGGTACAGGGAAGATAAAGAAAATTTGTAATTACATCAAGGAGGTTCCATACAATGCTTATCGTAACAACAGAAAAGATCGAAGGAAAAGAACTCGAGATGCTGGGCTTTGTAAAGGGCAGCACAGTGCAGACCGTCAACGCTTTCAAGGACATAGGGGCCGGCTTTAAGACCCTGGTCGGCGGCGAGCTGAAAAAGTACAACGAGATGATGGACGGCGCCAGGCACATCGCGACTGAAAGGATGGTAGCGGAGGCTCAGAGCATCGGGGCGGACGCTGTCGTAGCCGTCCGTTACGCGACATCGGCGATCATGCAGGGTGCGGCGGAAGTCATGGCCTACGGCACAGCCGTCAAGTTTAAGTAAGGACGCAGGGCGATCTTGTAGCCGCAGCAACCCAGCGGCTGCGGCACTCCCGCAAAAGTATTTATTTCAAAACGCCCTGTACAGATTTCTGCAGGGCGTTTTTGGTATAATAAGGCCTGTCAGGAGGTGAGGATATGGAAACAATACTTTTAGCAGGGATATTCGGGGCGGTCTGCCTCAGCATAGGGTACTGGATAGGCGCCGGGCACGCTCGCAGGCATTACCGGCTGTGCGCACAGCTGATGAAGGCTGTGGAGGAAAAGGAGCGCGTTATCGAAAGCATAGAAAGGGACGTTTACGCGGCTATCGAAAACCAGGGTCCGGAATTCGACCCTTTACGAAAGGATTTAAAATGAAGTATTACTAGAGTATACAATAGATTGATATTTGAGAATTTGTTTCTAGTATAATATAATATTTTATTAAGGTAACTCTAATTATGGATTACTCAGAAGAGTGTAAATATCAGGTTGAAAGGCATTTGAAAGAAAACAAAGTTGACACTTCTGTTTTTTCGAAAGAGATGATCAGCCAGATAGAAGCTAACTACTATAAGAACTATTACAGTTACAGTATGGATGAGGAATATGCCGCAAGAGCAGCTATCAGTGAAGTAATAGTAAACAACCATATACCTGTAAAAGGGTATGAAATATGGTTGCCGTAAAGGGATAATTATGAGTCAGTACGCACATTGGATACAACGCACACATTTCCTCGATCCGGACGAGTACGAATGCTCGGCCTGCGGGTCGCGCTTTGCCCACAAAAGGGCGGTGTGCCCGGAATGCGGAGCCGAGATGCACGGCTCCGAATACGATGCGTCCTGGGTGGACGAGGCGGCGTTCCTGGATATAATTCTCGGAGAGGATTCAAAGTTCTAAAACCATGATAAAACCAATAGTTAGAGACACTTTTTTTCTCAGCCAAAAGTCCGTACCTGCATCACAATCGGACTTTCAAGTAGGACAAGATCTTCGGGATACCCTTAAAGCCAATAAAGACCGCTGCGTGGGCATGGCGGCAAACATGATAGGCGCCGCGAAAAGGATAATTATTGTAACCATGGGACCACTAGATGTGGTTATGTACAATCCTGTTATCCTTACAAAAACAGGGCAGTTCGAGGCGGAGGAGGGCTGCCTGTCGCTCGAGGGAATTAGGAAAACCAAAAGATACAAAAGCATTGAAATAGAATACTATGATGACCTTTGGAAAAAGCGCAAGCAGAAGTATTCAGGGTGGATCGCACAGATAATACAGCACGAAATTGACCATCTTAATGGAATCATTATCTAGGATTATTGAGGTTTTGTATGACACAGCAGACTATAGACCGCATACGTAAGTTTACAGATGACCGTAACTGGCACCAGTTCCATACACCTGCAAATCTTGCGAAATCTATATCCATAGAAGCCAATGAACTGTTGGAATGTTTCCAGTGGAATGATAAAGAATACAATTTAGAGCATGTAAAAGAAGAGCTAGCAGATGTAATCGTTTACTGTCAGAACATGCTTGATGAACTGGGTTTGGATGTGGATGAAATCACAAACAGCAAGATGGCAAAGAATGAGGCTAAGTACCCAGTTGATCTGGCTATAGGTAGCTCGGCAAAGTATACTGAGTATAAGAAAAGCAGGGAGTAGATTAATGGATAATACTCTGCGGGATGAAATATATCATGGTCTAAACACTGCCTATTTGGATAGTAGTGTGGCATCCAATCCTGCATATAGGCCACAGTTTATATCGAATAATTATCATGAAGGAAAGAAGGTGCTTTCTTCAATTGAAGACGAGCTCCATCTTTGTGATAGTTTTAAAATCAGTGTTGCATTTATTACCATGAGCGGAGTTGCGCCCCTTCTTCAAACACTGCATGAGCTTGAAGAAAAGGGTATACCAGGGGAAATACTTACAACAAATTATTTGGCATTTAGCGAGCCGAAAGCACTTCGTTTACTGTATGAGAGAAGAAATTTAAAAATCAAAATATATGATGTTGATGCTGCTGGAGAAGGGTTCCACACAAAGGGGTATATTTTTAAGAAGGACGAAGTATATCGTTTTATAATCGGCAGCTCAAATATAACAAGTACCGCACTTACAAGTAACAAAGAATGGAATACTAAAACCGTTTCAACAGAAAACGGTGAGATTGCAAAAGAAATCCTCAATGAATATCAAAGCCTTTGGACTTCTAAGTATGCGAAGCCTTATGAAGATTACATCGAGGAATATACAGTAAAATACAACATTATCAAGCATCAGAGAGAGGTTGCAAAAGAGGGCAATGTTATTTCAATTCCGAAATATACACTTAAACCAAACTCGATGCAAAACAGTTTTATAGCAAATCTAAAAAAGTTTATTGATCAGGGTGCGAGCAAAGCTTTATTAATTAGCGCAACAGGAACAGGAAAAACATATGCATCTGCCTTTGCGATGCGCGAACTTGGATATAAACGCGTTTTGTTTCTTGTACATAGAAATCAATTAGCAAAACAGGCAAAGCAATCGTTTGAAAGGGTGTTTGATAGCTCTGTAAGTATGGGCCTTGTTGGCGCAGGATATGATGATTATGACAAAGACTACGTATTCGCAACAAGAGATACCCTTTATAGAGAAGCGCATCTTAAGCATTATAAGCCAACGGATTTTGACTGTATCATTCTTGATGAAGCACATCACAGTGCAGCAGACACGTATCAGCGGATAATGAATTACTTCCAGCCAAAGCTTTGGCTGGGAATGACCGCAACCCCTGATAAGCGTGATGATTTCATTGAAGAGCGTAATATCTACAAGCTGTTCAATTATAACATTGCATGTGAAATACGCCTTCAGCAAGCCATGGAAGAGGACCTTCTCTGTCCCTTCCATTACTTCGGAATCAGCGATCTGTCAATGATAGGTGATGAACAAAGTAAGAGCAGAAAACTATCTGTAGAAGAATTCAGGCTTCTGGTTAGTGATGAGCGTGTAAGGCACATAATCGAAAAAGCTCAGTACTTTGGCTATAGCGGGAGCCGCGTTAAGGGCCTAGTATTTTGCAGCAGAATTGCTGAATCTCAGGAATTGTCCGACAAATTCAATCAGATAATTAACCCCGAGACAGGAAAGAATTATAGAACTATAGCTTTGAACGGTGATGCTTCGGAAACTGAGAGGACAGAAGCTTTCGAACGTTTAGCCATGGAAGAGTCTGAAGCCACTAAGGACAGGCAGCCATTAGACTATATCTTTTCTGTTGAAATTCTGAATGAAGGTGTAGATATTGTTGAGGTAAATCAGGTAATAATGCTTCGTCCGACGGAGTCCCCAATTGTTTTCATACAACAGTTAGGGCGTGGATTGCGTAAAGCTGTAGAGAAAGAATATGTAATCATTTTGGACTTCATTGGCAACTACGAGAAGAATTTCATGATTCCCGTGGCGCTATCGGGTGATCGCACATACAACGCGGATAATATCAGAAAATATGTCATTAGCGGTAACAGTACAATCCCTGGGGCTTCCACAGTACACTTTGATGCTGTTGCAAGAGAGAAGATATTTAAGTCTATAGATAAGATACGTGGTATCAAAGCAATTATCAGAGATAGTTATACTAATCTTAAGAGTAAGATGGGTACTATACCGTATCTGATGGATTTCTATGAGCATGGTGAAATAGATCCTCTTGTAATTATTCGTGAATATAAAACTTATCAGGACTTTTTGCTCAGTGTAGAACCAGCTTTGTATAAGGGAAAAATAACAGAGCTGGAGAAGCTTACATTGGAATATTTATCGAAAACCGTATTGAGCGGAGTCCGGCCTTATGAATTGGAGATATTGCGGAGATTGCTCGAAAACGATGAGATAGATTTAGCTGAGCTTACAGAAGAGCTTAAGCATTCTTATCATGCATCATTTGACCAGAAATCGCTTGAAAATGCAATAGATGTTCTTGAAGGACGTTTTGTAAGCAAAGATGATGAGTATCAAAAATACAAGTCTATCGGTATTCTTGAGGAACGTGAAGAACAGTATAAGCGCAGATTAAAGAGTTATGTTTATGCTTTAAAAGATGATGAGTTCCGCAAGCAAATAAACGATATCATACAGGTTGGTTTGCGCCGGTATGACGAAAAATACAAAGAAAGAAGCGAATCCGGGAACCCATTTATTCTGTACGAAAAGTATTCAAGAAGAGATGTAAGCCTGCTTATGAATTGCGGCAGAGACCTGTCATCTACAATGTATGGTATGAAGAGAATAAATGATGATGCATTTATATTTATAACATATCATAAAGTAGGGGCTGAAAGCGCAGATAAACAGTATGCAGAAGGTAAGCCAGACTATGCAGATGCATTCGCGGATAACATGACATTCCGTTGGGACTCTCAGATAGGACGGGGGCCTGATAGTGGATATATGAAGGATGTAACTGAGGCAAAAAGAAAGCATCTTCTTGTCAAGAAAAGTGATGCGGAAACGAGTTTTTACTACATGGGAACCTTTGATGTCATAGAGGCTCGAGGGGATAAAAAACTCGACAACAACGGAAAGCTTCGAGATATCACAAAAGTAACGATGAGAATGAAACATGCCGTTAGGGAAGATCTCTTAAGGTATTTGGAGAGCAGTCTTGTAGAGGAGGCCGTATGAAAACAATTAAGGTAGTGGCAGCAATTATCAAATCAGTAGATAATGAAGGCAATCCTATAGTCTTCGCCACCCAGCGCGGCTACGGTGATTATAAGGACTGGTGGGAGTTCCCCGGCGGCAAGACAGAGCCGGGCGAGAGCCCGCAGCAGGCTCTGGTCCGCGAGATCCGCGAGGAGCTGGCCGCAGAGGTGGAGGTGGGGCCGTTCATCATAACGGTGGAGTACGATTACCCAAAGTTCCACCTGTCCATGGACTGCTTCTGGTGTACGGTAAAAGAAGGGCACCTGCAGCTTCTGGAGCACGAGGCCGCTAAATGGCTGCCGCTTGGCGATCTTCGGCAGGTGGCGTGGCTCCCGGCGGACGTGCTGGTGGTAGAGGAAATAGAAAGACAGACTGGGGCAGAAACACAGGCAAGGAGGCCGGAAATGCTTACATTACAACGCGCGAAGGAACTTAACGCAACCATGGTCACGGAGGACCACCTGATAGTGCACGCGCTCAACGTCAGCTACGCTATGGGTGCCATGGCGCGGCACTTCGGAGAAGACGCGGAGCACTGGGAGGCCATAGGCATGCTGCACGACTACGACTACCAGCAGTACCCGGAAGAGCACCTTAAACACACTGAAAAGCCGCTGCTGGAGGCCGGCGTGGACCCGGCGGACGTGCGCGCCATACTGTCACACGGCTATGGCATCTGCACGGACGTGGAGCCGCAGACCGATCTGGAAAAGAGCCTCTTCACCGTGGACGAGCTTACAGGCATCATCCAGGCCTGCGCCCGCATGCGCCCCGCAGGCATAAAGGATCTGGAAGTAAAAAGCTTCATGAAGAAGTTTAAAGACAAGCGTTTTGCCGCCAAGTGCGACCGCGAGCTGATACTAAAGGGCTGCGAGATGCTTGGCATGGATGTAAAGGACGTGGCAGCTATCTGCATCGAAGGCATGAGGCCCCACGCCGAAGAGCTTGGTATAGCAGGAACAGCAGAGGCCTGATCGCCTCGGAGAACGGAGCATGTGCTGCAGATACTACGTTGAATCAACTCCATACTTCATAGAACTGGGCGAGCTGGCGCTAAAGACCACCTACCTGAGCCGCAGAAAGATGGGCGACGGTGGCAGCGTGCTGCACACCGGGGAGATACGCCCCGGCAACACCGTCACGACCATAATGCGCAGCCGCGGCGGCAAGAAGCTGGCCTTCCACATGTACTGGGGCTTTACCGCGCAGAACCGCAGCCTGATCATAAACGCCAGGTCCGAAACGGCAGCTGAGCGCCCCATGTTCAAAGAGCCGTGGGCACAGCAGCGCTGCATTATCCCGGCTTCGTGGTACTACGAGTGGGAGCATTTCAAGGGCCCCGGCGGCGTGGTAAAGACTGGCCGCAAGTTTCTTATCCAGCCTGCCGGCGACGACAGGACTTTCATGTGCGCCCTGTACCGCCTGGAGGAGGGTTTTCCGCATTTCGCGATACTTACGCGCCCGCCCGGGGAGAAGATAAGCTTCATCCACGACCGCATGCCGCTGATCCTTCCCGAAAGCCGTATCGACGACTGGATAGACCCGTCCTCAGACCCCGCCAAGCTGGCCAAGCTGGCCTTGACCGACATGGAGTACGCCCTTGCGGACAAGCAGGAGCAACTCACGCTGGGCAACTTTGGGTAGGGAAACAGACTACGCAGACCTGCAGTCCATGCAAATTGCATATCTGCACAGACCACACTTATCATGATTGCATCAATAGTTCTTAACATTATCATATTCGTCGGCATCATTGGGGCTATACTGTGGGCCCTGCCGAAGGCAGATCCGAAGCGCGTCGTTTTCCGCTATTTTACGGTGCTCTCGAACCTTCTGTGCGCCGCGTCTGCCGCGGCAGTTGTGATCGCCAGGATCGCCGGTGCAGCTGCGCAGGGCTGGCCGGACGCAGCCGCCGGGACCCTTCCGGCCTGGGTCAGCATCCTCAAATACGTGGGCACCTGCGCCGTTACCGTCACATTGCTAACTGTGTTCCTTTTCCTGGCGCCATCCCTGGGCAGCTTTAAGGACCTCCTTCAGGCACAGGACTTTCTGCTGCACTTCCTCTGCCCCGTGCTTGCCATAGTCTCGTACGTCTTTTTCGACCAAATAAAAATGAGCTTCGGCTTTGTGCTTCTCGGCACGCTGCCGGTGCTCCTCTACGGAATATATTATCTTTACCGCGTGGTCTACGCGCCGCAGGAAAAGCGCTGGGAGGATTTCTACACCTTCAACCGCGGCGGCAAGTGGCCAATAGCCTTCGCCGCCATGGTGATAGCCGCCTTCGTCATCAGCGTTGTGCTGCGGGCTGTGTAGGTTGTGGGATCATAAGAGTTATCGAATAAGTATCGTTAGTCTGTTCTATGTCCATGGAGCCGTTGTAGCGCTCCAGGACTTTTTTTACGCTGCGCAGGCCAAAGCCGTGCATGGCCTTGTCTGCTTTGCTCGTAGCCGGAAGCCCGTCTAACAGGGCAGCTTTTCTGGCGCTTGAGTTTTTGACCTCCACAAGCATGTAGTTTGCAGTTGGGCCGCCGGAAACGCTTATGAACTTTTCAGAACCTTCCGGAAGGGCCGCGCAGGCCTCTACTGCGTTGTCCAGGATATTGCCCATCATAACGCAGAGGTCGAAGTTGTCTATAAACGAGCCCTCGGTGAAATCTATCGCAGTGCTTACGTCTATGCCCTGCGTCATGGCGGGGGAGAGCTTTTGCTTAAGCAGTCCGTCCAGCAGTTTGTTTCCCGTAGAGAAGCTGTCGGAAGGCTTTTTCGCCGCGTCCAGGAAGTTGCGAAGGTATGCTTTTGCCTCGTCCAGCTCGCCGTTTTCCAGAAGCAGCTGCATGGAAACAGCGTGGTTTTTAAGGTCGTGGCGCAGGGTGCGAACAGCCTCCTCGGACATCTGGCGGTCCTCTATGCTCTTCATCAGGGCTTCTGCCGCGTTGTTCTGTATCTGAAGCGAAGCCCGCTCAACAGAGCGCCTTCTTGAGATCTCAAACGCTATCAGCGCCAGCAGCAGCGCCGCGTGCAGCAGTATGAAGTACACGGCAAAGTGCGAGGGCCCTTCCTCAAAAGACGACCTCATTCGGGAGCTGGTATCCTTTGTATATATTGCCATCGCGCAGACGCTTGCCGCAAACACTATGTGGAAGACCTCCGCGCCGGCTATGCCCTCGAAAGGCAGCAGCTTTTCGAGTATGCCGTAGTACACGAATCGCACCAGGATATTTATGACGGAGATGATTATCTGGCTTGCCAGGTGCGAAGGGACGATGTCGTGCTGCCCGGAGAACACCGCGTTGAAATACGGCCCCAGGAAGACGTTCTGGAACAGCGTGTATGCACCTGTCCAGAACACAGCGGCGTAGGCTGCCGGGCGCCATGGAACGCCTTCAGCCGCGAAGATCCACAGGAAATAGATGGCGGCGCGTATCGCCACTCTTACTGAGCCGAAAGGTATATGTATGAGGCTGTCGTTGAGGTAAAGAGTAAGAAGAAGCACCGCCAGTATGGGTTTTATCCATTTGTGCTGGCGCTGCGGAGTGTAGGCGCTCCTTTTGAAGTAGAGCCATATAAATACGAGATCCGCTATGAAGCTTGAGATCCAGATGTAGTTCATCGCAGGTTCACCTTCATGAAGCGCGCGTACGCGGACATGAACTCCTTGGCGCGGTGTTTGCTAAGAGGCACCACGCTGCCGTCAGCCATGGTAAGCTCGGAAGTGTCTATATTTTCAATGTGTTTCAGGTTTACGAGGTAGCTCCTGTGGCAGCGGAAGAAGCCGTACTTTGCCAGTTCTTCCTCTACGACGGCAAGCTGCACTATGGATTCCACTCGGCTTCCGTCCTGCATCGCAAACGACGTTTCGCGCCTGAAGACCTCGGCGTACAAAATATTCTTTATCTTAAGAATGCGCGTGCCTTCGGCGGTGTCCACCGGAAGCACGGCTACGCGTTTTTCCTTCTGTTTTGCGGCGTATTCGTCCAGGACCTGCTTGAATTCGCCGTACTCCAGCGGCTTGGTGAGGAACGCGAAGGCGTGCACCTTGTAGCCTTCCAGCGCGTAGTTCTCCATGCTGGTGATGAATACGAACTCGCCGGAAAAGCCTTCGGCGCGCAGTTTTTTTGCGCAGTCCATGCCGGTCATGCCGCCCATTGAGATGTCCAAAAGCACCAGGTCGGTCTTTCTGTCCATGCTGCCAAGCAGTGCTTCGGCGGACGAAAAGAAGAACACTTCCAGCGTGTTTTCTGTGTCCTTTTGCCACTGGTCCAGATAAGCGGATATCTGCCGCAGCATGTTCTTTTCGTCGTCGCAGACCGCAAGGCGCTTAGTCATGTCCGTTCCTCCCGTCGCATTTTCTGTAACAATTATATCATACGCTCCGCTCCTTTGATATTTCAATTCTGTGCCACTCATGCCCCGTTTTTTGCCACTCGTGCGGCGAACGCTGCCATCGGTCCGCCGCCCGGCGCCGCTGGTGCCAAAACCGTAGACGCGCTCTTTTAAAACTGGTAAGCTTCAGCTGCAAAACGCAATCATCATTTCAGCGATTACAAAGGAGAAAGAAATGGCTAAGTTCAGCAAAGAGAATGACCAGATCATGGATCAGAAACTCTACGACAGCTTCTACAGCGAAGAGGGCAAGGCTAAGAGAAAGAAGAACATCCACCGCTTCTTCTGGATCGTGCTGGCGCTCACCATCGTGCTCGCGTTCTTCAACTGGGGCGCGGTAACAGGCTTCGGCAATGTAAAGATCACCCGCACCACCATCACCGGACCGGACGGAGTTCCCTTAAGCGCTCTGGTGTACATCCCGGCTAACGCAACAGACGAGAATCCGGCTCCCGCCATCATGTGCACCCACGGCAACGCCGGAAACGCCAGGAACCACGAATCCTGGGCGGTAGAGTTCGCAAGGCGCGGATTCGTAGTAATGTCCATCGACCAGTACGGCGCCGGAGATTCCGGACAGTACCTCGACGAGTGGGCGCTGAATGAGGCCTCAATGGTCTACGTAGCCGACGCGTACTACAACGTTCTTGCTTCCATGAGGAACGTCGATGCCAGCAAGATCATCCCGGCCGGCCACTCCATGGGCTGCTGCACCGCAAAGGCAATGGCCGTAAAGCACAACACCCTCGGCGTCATAAACGCATCCGGCATGGGCATGAGCTTCTACGGCAAGGAACTTTCAGCCGCCTGGAGCCAGTACAAGGGCAACGTGCTCACCACCAACGGCGACGTGGAATCCCCAGCGGAAAAATTCATAGCTGACACCATGAAGGCAGCTCCCTCGCTCGAGGGCAGGGCAGGCTACACCGGAGGTGACATCGAGCTCGACAAGCTCTACGGCTCCTTTGAAGAAGGCAACGCTTTCTACGCAACAAGAGACTATCAGCGCATTCACGAGGCAGCCTTCGTAAACCAGGGCGCCATCGAAAAGCTCATCTGGTTCGCTCAGGAGACTGTGGGCCAGGCCAACGTTCCCAACTACATCGAGGCCAGCAACCAGGTATGGATGTACAAGGATTACATCGGACTTGCAGGCATACTCTGCTTCGGCGCTCTGATCTGTGCCATCGCGCTGATGCTGATCGAAGGCGTGCCTGCTCTTAGCACAGTCAAGCAGCCGCTGCCCAGAAACATAGGCCTTCGCGGCAAAGGCTTCGCTATAAGCGCGATCTGCGGCATCATCTTCCCGTGGATAGTCCTCAAGACCGGTACATTTGGAATACTCACCCCGAAGAACAAGAACGCGATCCGCGCAGGCTTCAACCTCACATATGCTAACGTAGCGTTCTTCACCATAATAGGCTTGTCCGTGCTGGGCGTCCTGACATTCATACTCTTCAGCCTCACCGATGGCAAGAAGGCCGGCATGACCTTAAGAGACCTCGGCATGACCGAAGACGGCAAGGCAAAGATCACCTTCAGCTACATCTGGAAGACAATACTCGTAGCAACCGCAACTCTGGCAATAGCCTTCGGCCTGATCCTCCTGCAGGAGACCATCACCGGCACCGACTTCTACGCGTGGTTCTTCGGATTCAAGAGCATCCCGCTCTTCAAGATCCCGTACTTCCTGCCCTACATCTGCATCTGGGTACCGTGCTTCGTGCTCAGTAACCTCGGTAACAACATCGAGCGCAGGCTCCCCTCCACAGGTGTTGAATGGAAGGATACCGTAAGGGCCATCATTGTGAACGTGATACTCGCGGAATTCACCCTGGTGCTGATCATAGCTCTCAAGTGGCACTTCCAGTCCATCGGTTCCGCAGCCGCCACCTCGTTCCTGCTGAACTTCAGCGCCGACACCCCGAGGCTCTGGGGCCTGCCGGCCGGCATGGCAGTCGGAGTCGGCGGTTCCACCTACCTCTTCAGGAAGACCGGAAACCTCTGGCTCTCCGCGATCCTGATGGGAACCGTGGCCTGCCTCACCTGCGTGCTCTTCGGCCAGCTCAGAGTGTGATAAGCCCTGCGATGGGTGAACCCTGATCCGTGTAAAACTGAAAAACTTAAACCCCTGCAAGCCCAGCCTCCTGCAATCATGAAGCCCGGTTTGCAGGGGCGTTTTTCTGTTCGCAAAATAACAGCCCTTATTTTGCGGTTTTTCCTATATATCTTTTATCGCTCACCGTGTATAGTATAGTTGAAGGCCGACCATAAAGCGGCCGGGAGGGGGAATATACGATGGATGGAGAAAGAATAAGAGAGATAAAAGAAGCCATCAATGCCGCGGATCATGCGCTGGGGTGCCTTTACGACGCGCGGGATTATCTGAACAGCGCCAGAAACTGGGGCGTGTTCGATATCCTGGGCGGAGGCATGCTCGCCACGTTCGTCAAGCGCAGCAAGATGCGCAGCGCCTCGGACTGCATACATGAAGCGAAGCGCGCCGTGGCAACATTCAGAAGGGAACTGGCCGACGTGGACCAGGCCATGCCTCTTGCCATAGACGAGGGCGATTTCTGGGGTTTTGCGGACTATTTCTTCGATGGGTTTTTCGCGGACATGATGGTGCAGAGCCAGATAGCGGAAGCCAGGGCGCAGGTGGATGATGCGATATCCATGATATCGGGTCTGCGCGCGCAGCTGGTAAGGCTGCTGGAATAGACCCGGCGGCAGGTTAAGCTGCCTTTTTTCGCCGCAAAAAGCGAAATAAACCTCGTTAATTTGCCTTTTTAGCAGTTTTATTCTGAAATGTTCTGAGTATACTGGCCAGTAGAAATCGAAAAAAAGATCAAGGAGACGATCATGAATAAAACAAACGACAAAGTACTGGTTGCATATTTTTCCGCGGAGGGGCACACGGCGAAGATCGCCAAAGACCTTGCGCAGGTAACAGGGGCGGATCTGTTCGAGATACAGCCCGCGGAGCCCTATACCGCTGCGGACATCAACTGGAAGAATCCTATGTCTCGCTGCAACCGCGAGCAGTTCGCTAAAAAAGAAGTGGTCCTGGGCGGCGAGGTCGGGAACTTCGGGGAATACAAAGTGGTGTTCCTGGGCTTTCCTGTCTGGTATTTCGCGGCGCCCAAAATTATAGAAGCATTTGTTAAAGCCCACGACTGGACAGGCAAGAGGGTCATGCTGTTTGCCACTTCCGGCGGCAGCGATATCGCGAAAGCCGCGGAAAAACTGAAGCCGCTGCTTAACGGCAAGGGCGAGATAGACGCGGCAAAGCGCTTCTTCATCCGCACCGAGCCTGAAGCTCTGGCAGAGTGGGCAGGTCCGCTGATAATGCCGTGGAAGGCAAAGAGCCAGGAGCGCGAGCCCGGCAGGCCGGATATGATGGACGTCGTGGAGGAATACCGCGACCAGTTCAACCGCATCCGCACGATGGACGAGGATTTTACGGCCAAAAAACCCTGAAACTGTGGGTCTGCAGGCCTTAGCTGTGCAGGACCAGAGGCCTGAGTATCGGCCTCAGGGCTCATCCTGCATCAGAAACTCGCAGGTGATCTTAACCGCGCGAGCCACTACCTTAGCGCACTTTTCGCAGCGGCCCTCCATGTTCATGTAGTATTCGAACTCGGCAGGGTCGGTAAGATCGAAGGTGCGGCCGAAAATCTGTTTATGTATTTCGGGACACAGTGTTGTCCCGAATTCTTTTTTGAAGACTTCGCGAAGCTGGTTGAACTTTTCCTGCGCAGGCGGGAACAGCGAAGGGTCCGCCTCCTGCTGGCTGATGGTTGGGTTGTACTTAAGGCCGCAGACCAGAAGAGCCGAGCTGTACGCGCCGCAGGATCCGTAGGCTCCGCCGCCTCCGCCGGAAAGCGACATAGAAGCCGTAACGAATTCTTCTGGTATAAAATCGAAGGCCTGCTTAAGGCCGTACATGGCGCTGCGCCCGCAGACGGAGAACTTCATGTGGGTGTCGTAGGCGGCCTTAACGGCGCGCTGCGTTCTTTCTTCTTTAGTCATTGCCCGGTTCCTCCTGTTCCTGCGCGGTATCAGTCTTTTCCGCGGCTTTTTTGGACTCCCTGTACAGCGCTATTGCTGTCGTTACCGCAACTACTATGTTGCCCACGGTGCCAACGTAATTCTTTATCGCGACGCTGAACACAACGAAGAACAGCATGTTTAAGATGAAGGCGATCTTAAGAGCCCTGTCGTTCTTCTTAAAGGCGAAAACAGCCAGCGAATACTCCAGGTTGGCAACGATCGGCAACCATCCTATAAGCCCGCGGTTGTTGAACACTATCCCCAGCGCCACGCCAAGAGCGATCAGGGTCCACTCCAGGATCTTGCTTTTGATGTTCTTTATTGCCGCCAGGTTTCGCAGTATAGCCACCGCGTTCTGCACGGTGCCGCTGTAGCCTTTCAGAATAACAGAACCCACACCGTAGAAGACCTGGCTTATGATCTGGAATCCCAGTATATGATTGCGCCTGGTGCGCGTGCCGCTGATAGAGTCGCTTATCATAGCGCCCAGGCTGCACAGGTTGCCGAGGATCACGTCAAGTGGTGGCATGTGAAGCAGTTTCCTTTATCCACGCAGAAGTTAAAAACATAATTATTATACACTATAAATACTACGCCTGGAAATAGATAAACTATTGACAAAGCAGCGGTTTTTAGGCCAAAATATAAGGGTAGACAAAGAAAAACTGACGGTTTTGGGAGGTATATCATGGAACGCACAAGACAGATGCATATCGAAGAAAGAGAGCGCAGGCTGGCGCTTTTAAACAAGCTGATGGAGGACGAGAACCTGGACGCCATAGCGGTCCACGGAAACGGAGCCATGGCCTACCAGGCCGACATGAAATACATGACCGACCTCGTAACGCCCTGCGGCCACATCTTCGCGATAATGCTCAAAGGCCAGCAGCCCGTAGCGGTCTACGGCAGGCCTGATTCGCAGTTCCACGCCAGGCTAAATTCCTTCCTGGATCCGGAAAACATAGTCATGGATCCGGACATGGTGGGCTTCATCTGCAAACAGATCAACGGGATCCCAAAAGACAGGCCCCGCGTAGGCGTTCCGATGCTCGAGGAATACCCCAAGTTCTTCACCGACGCGCTGCTGGCGACCAAGGCCGAGATCGTGGATATATACGACGCCTTCGTTACCGCCAAGGCCCCTAAGGCCCCGTACGAGCTGCAGCTGATCCAGGAGGCTTCGGATCTTTCGATCCGCTCCTTTGAGGAAGTCATCAAGATGATAGAGCCGGGCATGACCGAAAAGCAGGTCATAGGCTTTGCGGAAGGGTTCCTCCGCACCAACGGCGCCGAAGACCTTCTGATCCTGATGCGCGGCGAATACCCGCATCCCTTCATCAACAGGCCCAGGTTCCGCAGGATAGGCCCGGACGACGTGTTCGTCTTCTCCGTTGAGATCGCGGGCGTTTACGGCTACTGGACGCAGATCATAAGGCCCATCTTCATGTCGAAGAAGGCCTACCCGAAGACCTACGATATACTCTGCCAGGAGAAGGAAGCCATCATGGCCGGCGTAGAAAAGTTCCGCCCCGGCAACCGCATCTGCGATATATCCGAGGCGATAACAAAAGTCGCTAAGAAGTACAACCTTAAGGAAGGCATCTGGGCCGGACACTCCATGGGCATAGATCTGGGCGACGGCTATAACATAGGTCTTCCCAACAAGATGGAGATCGTGCCCAACATGATACTCACCTTCCACCCGAGCCTTCTTGACGCGGACGGGGAGGGCGTTCTGTACGCTGACACCTACGCTTCCACCGAGGGCGAGGCAAAGTGCCTCACCGCCAAGTATCAGGACAGCCCGTACCTGGACGATCTCAGGAAGATCATAAAATAGCGGGAAATATCAGTATTCCGCCAGTACGCTTTTCAGGAGCTGGGGGTCGTCGGTCATTATGGCGTCGGCGCCCAGCTCTATTAATGTACGCATATCGTCCGCGTCGTTTATGGTCCAGTACTGGACGGCAATGTTGCGGCTGTGGGCGCGCTCTATGAGGCGCTTTTTGGTGAGGTTGAGCTTAATTCCCTTGATATCGTAGGCCATGGGTATCTGCAGACAGGTAAAGTCCGCCCTGGTAAGCGGGTTGACGCGCAGCCTCTGCGTGACTATGAACTTTGCCGCCCCTGCCGTAGACGCCCCGCGCATCAGGGTGGGGTGGTTTTTCGCCAGGTCGTTTTCTATCGCGGGATGGAAGGTGCCCACCACCAGGTTCTGCTTGTAATCCGGGAAGCGCTCCGTAAGGGTCTTGTCTATTATATCCGCGGCGTCAAAGCCTTTCTCACCGTCGTTTTTGATCTCGACGATGAACAGCAGGTCTTTTCGGGTGTCGTAGAACTCCTCAAGAAGCTCATGGAACTCCAGTATCTTAAGGCCCTTTGCGATCTGCTCCGCCTCGGAAAGATCCCTGTATATGGCCTGGCCGGTGGCCGGGTCTTTGAAGTTGTAGCCCATGTTGTAGGCGCGAAGTTCCGCCAGGGTATGCTCCGCGATCACCACCTTTTCGGCGCCTTCGGGGCAGGCCATGCGGTTTATCGTGGAGTCGTGGCTGTACACCAGGTGGCCGTCGCTGGTCATCCAAAGGTCGGTCTCGCAGATCCGGATGCCGTACTCGTTGACCGCGGCGCGGAACGCCATCAGGGTGTTTTCGGGGTTGCTTACTCCTCCGCCTCTGTGCGCGGCTATCATGGGCAGCGCGTCCCTGCTCTTAAGGAAGGGGTTCTTTTCCGTCACCTTCTTTGCGGGGAGTATATTTATCACCGCCAGAAATGCCGCCAGCACGACTATTATGAACAGGGCGATCCAAAGCCCCTGGCGTTTTTTCTTCGGTCTTTCCATAGCAGACTCCTTTTTCAAATCTCATTTATATTCATATTTATTATATGCCTGAGCAGTATCGCTTGAAAAGAGTTTGTTTAAATGTTATCATATCTATGATAATTAATGTGCAGATCAGGAGCGTGTATATCCATGGATAAAGAAAAAAGAACCGATCTGATAATGAAAATACTTGGACTCATCCTCCTTGTCGTTTTTGTTGCCAGTATGGTGGATACGGCAAAGCTCGCAAAGATGGAGAGCAAAAAGGTCGCAAGGATCTCCGATATCAAAGTTCCGCAGGTCCCGGCTGTCATCACGGAGCGGGCCTATGGTGTAGTAAGCGCTGCCGAATGGTCCAAATACTATTCCGATATATATACAAGCTACATGGACAACGCCGGCAACACGGGCCATGGCGGAGTCCGCATCCAGTATACTGAGACAGATCCCGATATCAAAACGCTCTATGACGGATTTGGGTTTGCCTACGACTATGGCGAGGCCATAGGCCACAACTACACGCTGAAGGACGTTGCCGAGACCACAAGACCGCATAAGCTGGCTAACTGCCTGACCTGCAAGACCCCGGATATGACAGCTATGGTAAACGCGCTGGGCACTAAAGTCTACAGCACTGATTTTGATACGGTTTACGCGGCCGTCAGCGAGCCCATAAGCTGCTATTCCTGCCATGCCAACACCCCGGGCACCATAGTTATTACCCACGATTATATGGCCGACGCCATGTCTGCCGATATAGAAGCCGGTAAGATCAAAGCATCTTCTGTCAGCTGCGCGCAGTGCCATATTGAGTATTATTTCGATTCCGCTACCAAGGCCACGAAAACTCCGTACAAGGGCTTGGCTGAGATATCGCCGGACAGCATCCTGGCTTTCTACAACAAGACCGGTTTCACCGATTTTACGAATCCTAACACTCAGGTCGGGATGATAAAAGTCCAGCACCCGGAGTTCGAGACCTACTACGGGGAGGGCAGCAAGCATAAGGGCATGTATACCTGCGCTGACTGCCACATGGGCGTTGCTTACAACAAGAGCGGAGATCCTTACGCAAATCATCTGCTTACAAGTCCGCTCGACAACAAAGAGCTCCTCAGGACCACCTGCAAGATGTGCCATACGGATCTTGCCGCGCAGGTAAAAGCCATACAGGAAAACACCACCGCGAGGGAAAAGCAGATCAGCGCAAAGCTGGTCGAGATCAATACAAAGCTTGCCAGGGCTATCGAAGGCGGCACTCTTCCGCAGGATACTATAGACAGGATAAAGGCACTGGACCGCGACGCTCAGTTCTATTGGGATTTCGTCTACGTGGAGAATTCCGAAGGAGCGCACAACAGCGCGCTCACCGCTTACTGTCTGGATAAGGCTGAAGATCTTGCGGGGCAGGCTCTGGCGCTTTTTAAGTAAAAACGCCTTATGGACGGCTCCCCAAAACAGGACAGCACAAAAGAAAAAGACACATCACAAAGTTTGCTGCGTTTTCTCAGGAGCATGCAGTTCAGTTTTGTTTTGTTGTTCATAATCATCGCGGCGTGTGTTGCGGGCAGCATGATCCCCCAGGGCAGTTCCGATGCTGCTTATCAGGAGCTCTACGGAACCACCTGGGCGAAGATCATAGCAGAACTGAACCTCGACCACGTATTCACAAGCTGGTGGTTCATACTGCTGGCCGCGCTCCTTTGTCTGAACCTCATACTCTGCAGCATATCCCGATTCCCGGTGGTGCTGCGGGCCTGGAAGGCTTCGGGCCGTAAGAACATAGGCATATGGGGCAGCTGGGTGACTCACCTGGGGATGCTGCTTTTGATTGTGAGTTTTACAGCAGGGCAGTATACCGCAAGGGAAGAGACCGTCTACGGCATCGCGGGCAGCACTCAGCCGCTGGGAACGACAGGCCTTTCCATCGCCATCGACAGCTTTGATGTCAAGATCCGGGAAGACTATACCGTCGAGCAGTACACGGCAGGACTTACAGTAAGCGACGCAGCGGGAAACTCGAAGAGCGGCACAGCTTCGGTCAATCATCCGTTTGATGCGTTCGGATACAGCTTCTATCAGGACAGCATGGGCTGGGCTACATACGTGGATATTTATAAAAGTGATGAACTGGTTAAGACGGATCTGATCTGCGCGGGTGAGTATACCTTTCCTGACGATCATCCGAGCCTGGTCCTTTTGTTCAACAAGTTCTATCCGGATCTGGAGCGCGCCGAAGACGGCACATACATAAGCAAGACGCCGTTTCCAAACAACCCGCATTCGCTGTACAGTATCTATTACGGCGGAGCTGTAGCTGGCATGGGGCTGGCTGCTCCGGGCACTTCGGTGGAGTTCGGCGAATACAAATTTCTAATCAGGGACCCTGCCGAATATACCCTTATCGTAGCCAAGTATGACCCCGTGTCATGGCTGGTAGTGGCGTCTGCTCTGGTGCTCCTGGCCGGGTTGTTCATATCCTTCTATATAAGACCCTGGGAAAGGAAGAGGAACGAAAAAAATGCATAACGGCAATGTCCTTGGAAATATTGAAAGCATAGGATTCATGGCATCGCTGGTCCTGTATTTCGCGGCTAGCGTGCTGTATTTCATATACGCCGGAACAAAAAAGCAAAAGGCGGCCGGAGCGGGATTCCTGCTCGTTGTTGCCGGATTTGTAGTCCACACATTATGCATAGTGGTCAGAGGCATTAATGCCGGACGGCTTCCTCTGACTAACCAGTACGAGTTCGCGTCGGCGTTCGCCTGGGGCATAGCCCTTTGCTTCCTGGTATTCGTGAAGAAGTACAAGTTCGACGCCTTGGGCATGGTAGTGGCGCCTCTGATCTTTCTCGTGGCGGGATACGCTTTCATGCTGAACAGAGAGATCAATTCGCTCATGCCGGCGCTGCAGAGCGGCTGGCTGGGATTCCATGTATGCACCGCCATCGTTGCATACGGCGGCTTCGGTGTTGCTTTTGGAATAGCGTTGCTATACCTTCTGAAAGGAAAACTGAATGGTCCCCTCTCAGAGCGTATCCCTGATGAGAGGACCCTTGATACTTTGATCTACAGAGCTGTTGCCCTGGGCTTCCTGTTCCTGACGCTGTGCATGATCACAGGCGCCATCTGGGCAAAGCGCGCCTGGGGCAGCTACTGGAACTGGGATCCCAAGGAGACCTGGAGCTTAATAACCTGGATCATTTATGCCATATTCCTGCACCTGAGGCTGCGCGGAGCGGTGTCCGGAAAAAAGGCGGCTCTGCTTGCGGTGATAGGCTTCATCTGCGTCATATTCACCTACGTGGGCGTCAATCTGCTGCTTCACGGACTTCACAGCTACGCGTAAGGCGGAGCCTGACTGCATCACAGCTCATGAGCGGTGCGGGAGATAACATCCTCCTGAACGCCCGGGGTGAGCATCGTGAAGTACGCCGAGTATCCTGCCACGCGGACGATAAGATCCCTGTGCTGCTCTTTGTGGATCTGCGCGTCCAGAAGCGTTTCCTTATCTACTACGTTGAACTGCATGTGCTTGCCGCCGTTTAGCAGGTAGGTCTTTATCATCGCGCAGAGCTTCTCTACATCCTGATCTGTATTCAGGGTGCTCCTTGTGAACTTCATGTTAAGAAGCGTCGCCATGTACTCGTCCTGATCGATCTTCATGCCGGACCTTAGCACAGCTAAAGGCCCGTTGGTATCGGTGCCCTGGGTCGGGGAAATGGTTCCGTCAGCCAGAATGTCGTGGTCGTATCGCCCGTCCGGGGTGGCCTTCATGGCCTTGCCTGCCGGCGAATAAGCCGTGATGGAGATTGCGGACGGCACCATGGGCTCGTCGTAGATGGTCCTGTTCTGGTTGGTGATCCTTGCTATATCGTGCCAGATGCGGGTGCCGATCTCGTCGACCTCGTCTATGTCGTTGCCCCACTTAGGAGCCTTAAGGCACATCTGGCGCAGGTCCTCTTTGCCTTCCCAGTTGGTGCTTACAGCGTCCATGAGCTCCTGGGCGGTAACGGTCTTATCTTCGAACACGAGCTTTTTGATGACCTCAAGCGAGTTTATGAGGTTCTGCACCGCGCAGATGTTGACCAGGGATGCGTTCTCATATACGGTGCGCCTTGAAATTATGGGTTTTCCGGACTCAACGCCCTGATAGGCCCAGATGGACAGCAGGGCGTCCTGTTCGTACTGGCGGAAGTAATCGAGCTGTATATTGTGCTCCTCGCATATTATCGAGATGGCCCATTCGAACTGCTTGATAAGGGCCTGGTAGAATTCTTCGAAGGTCTTGAACTCTGTGAGTTTTCCGGTGTGCGGGCCTACGTCGACGCCGTTGTTGGGGTTGACGCCGTCGAACATCGCCAGCTGTAGCATCATGGGGGTGATGAACATTCCCATGGAGTTCTGGTGGGACTTTCCTGTTACCTGAAGCTCGAGGCAGCCTGCCATTGCGTATTCTCTGGCGTCCTCAAGAGGAACGTTTCTGCTGAGGAGGTAGTTGATTATCGACTTGTCGGAGACGAAGGCCGGCATGCCTATGCCGCTTCTTACAACTTCGACAGCACGCTTCATCAGGGCCGGCGGAGTCTTGTCGGACACGCGAAGCGTGATGGTCGGGTGCGGAGTGCGTACTTCTTCCGCGGCGTCGAGCCAGATGAAGGAGAACTCGTTGGAGACCTCGTTTCCGTCCTTGTCTATGCCGCCTATCATGAAGTTCTGCCAGCGCGCCATGCCTGCCCACTTTTCCCTCTGGGCCTTGCCGCCGCCGACTGCGTTGTACTCCATGATCTTTATGCGCAGAAGCTCGCAGAGCTCTACAGCCTCGTCTCTTGTTATCCTTCCTTCTTCAAGATCCTTCTTGTAGTAGGGGTACATATACTGGTCTATGCGGCCTCCCGGCAGGGTGGGGTTGCAGATCGCGAAATAGTAGAACAGGAAGGCCTGCATAGCCTCTCTGAAGTTCCTGGCCGGCTTTCTTGGGACGCGTGCGCAGATCTCAGAAATTTGTTCAAGTTCTGCCTTTCTTACAGGATCGGCTTCCTTTTCAGCCATTTCGGCGGCGAGCCTGCTGAACCTGTCGCCTGTGCGGCAGAGCGCCTCCATGTGTATGACCGCCGCTTCGTAGTAATCGTATGCTTCTATATCGTCGGAGGACAGGAAACGAAGATTATCCATAGCCTCTTTTACCTCGGCTATCTTGGCTTCCATTCCGGTCTCGATTATTTCTTTGTACATGGGGACGTAGAGCCCAAGACCGCTGTTGTTGCCCCACGGAGCGCCGGCTCCGCCGTAGCCTCTGCCTTCGGTCTTTTTCTTCCACGCCGGGCAGAGGAAACCCTGCTGGATGAAGGGCCAGATGCGGTCGGTATAGTAGCGGCTCCTTCTTTCAGCTGCCGTGCGCCCGCGGTCCCTCCAGTAGGCGTTGACCTTTCCGAGGGTCTCTTCGGCGTCTTCGGGTATGATCATGTCGTTGTTCTGCAGCATATCCTTAAGGTCGTCAGGATCCCAGGACGGGCCGCGGAAATTTGCTTCCATGCCCATGTATTTGGAGGCGAAGTTTCCTACCAGAAGCTCGCCGTCGTTTATGAATATGGTCCTCTTGTCGAGGTAATTTGCGGCCGCGTGGGCCCTTCTTATGATGTGCGGATCGCCGTCGTGCTTAAGGTAAGATTCGATCTCGATCTCGGCAGCCTCTGTGCAGACGATGAATTTCTTTACCCCCCTCATGGCGGCAAGACGCTTTTTTACTCTTTCGGTCATGATAACTCCTCCGTTATGGCGTTCGGACAAATGCATTTTTATTAATTATATCACAAACCTTAAGATCCTGTGATGCAGAAAACGCAGTATTTATGGAACTTTCCGGCACCCAATTTAATATGGACAGACAGGCTGCGGATAAGTATAATTAATAGTTGAGATTAGATTAACAATAGGCGTTTTATCATAGTCGGAGGAGCATATGAAAACGTCCAAGATCATAGCGCTGATAATGGCTGTATGCCTGACCTTAAGCCTGGCCGCGTGCGCCGCGCCCGGCAACAATACCGCGCCATCCAATAACACTGCGCCGGCTAATAATACGACGCCATCCAACAACACTACGCCCGACAACAGCGGCAAGGAGCTCACGCCGGCGGAGATATCCGAAAAGGCCATGGAGAACTTCGTCAAAAAGATCGAGACCGGCAACTACACTACCGCCGTTCCTGAATACATGACGATCTGCGCGGTCTCGCCGGAGCAGGTCCACGTCGATTACCCCGGAGACGGAATCGACGGGCCTGTTACACACGCTTACATATCGCTTAACGGAGAGACCTTCATGGCGAAGTTCGAGGACGGAAAGCTCTGGGATATAGATTACGCGACGACCGACAGCGCCATCAAGGCAATGGGTTCCGCGCTTCCCAACTACTGGCTCGAGGCCAGCGGCGGAAATATGTATGAATTCTTCTACAATGACCCTGAAAAGCCGCTGGAGTTCACAACTAACGACGAGACCGTCAAGACGACGCTGTGCGCTCTGGGCGGCTACGGATCCACCGTGGTAGGCCGCATGCAGGAAGTGCGCATGGCGCTTGACGCTATGGATCCGGCATCGGTACGATTTACGGCTGAAATCCCGGACGAAGGGCGCGTAGTATACAAGGATCTGGACCTGACCCTGGACTTCGGCGCCGCCAAGAGCGATCCCGGCGTTGAGGAATGGCTCAAAGCCCCTGTTTTCCCGTCTGAAAGAAGGGACTGGGACATCTACGATGAAGCTCTGCTCGACGGCGTATTCAGGAGAGGATACGGCAGGCAGAGCATTCCGTTCCCGGCAGTTTCAAGCTACGCCATGCAGTTCGACGAGGACGCCTACGCCAAGTACACCATGGCCCGCATAACTGACAGCCACTGGACCGAAAAGGATGTGGAGGATTATAAGGCCGTGCTGAAGAGCAAGGGCTTTGTGGAGGCCGAGGCTGAGATGCCGGAACGGGGCACCGTGCCAGTTCTCCGTAAGCTCTTAAGGGAAGAGTACAAGGCCTACTCACAGCTGTACATAACATATGACAACGGGCTTCTGCTCGACGGCATACGCTACAACGAAGTGCCCCAGTACGAAGGCCGGCCCGCCATCAGCGAGGTGGTAGAAAAGCGGGGCTTTGCGGAGCTGCCGGAAACTGATGTATTCGGCGAGTGGAAAGCTTCGGATTACGCTATGCAGCGCAGCGAGGACTGGGGCTACAGGTTCGATTACAGCTTCTATCTTGCGTTCAAACTGCAGTACGAGGACCGCGAAGCGGCCGAGGCCTATCTGTCAGATTATACAGATGCGCTTATCAAGAAAGGGTTCATCGAAGCTCACGCTTCGGGTGAGGATAACAGAGAAGCAAGGTCTGCCAACGAGAACGTCATATTCAATTATGAATTCTTCCCTGCAGATTCCGATAACGGCGAAGTGACGATCTGGTTCAAGGATCAGAAGTGCCTTACCGCGGAAGAAGCGAACGCCCTGATCAAGGAGCACGGACTTCCCGAAACAGACATACACGGCGATGTAAACGCTAGGGATCTGAGCAGATACATCTACGAGGACACCGGGATAAAATGCCTGCATCTGAGCGTCTACCAGAATTACGATTCCAGCAAAGAGGCAGAAGACTATCTTGATGCCTACGTTGCCCGCCTGATCGACCTGGATTACCTGCCGACCGATCCTCAGAAGTTCAACTCTGAGAGAACGTTCCTCTATCTGAACGAGGAGCTGAGGAAATACGTAGGTTTCAGCGTCAGCGGAACCACGGTCCTCTACGAGCTCGTCTCGTTTGAAAACGATGTTGAAGAGCCCCTCATGAATCAGGCAATGCGCAGATAGCATGAAAAACAAGAGCATCTGGAACAAGTCTTTCATAGCGATATTTATGGTAGCCCTGTTTCAGACCATGGCTCAGTTTATAGCGCACACTTTAGTGCCGAAATACGCGGATTCTCTCGGCGCGACAGCAAGTATAATAGGGCTCATATCGGGCCTTTACGCAGGCACGGCGCTGGCGTTCCGTCCGGTAACCAGCCCCGCGTACGATATATTCAATAAAAAGGACATCCTTACGGTAGCGCTTGGCATAACCTCGCTGTCGTTCGTGGTGTTCTTTTTGTCCGACAGCCTGCCTCTCATTGTGGTAGGGCGGGCCATACAAGGCCTTGGAATAGGTGTCGCCGGCCCCATGGGACTTTCCATAGTTGCCAGCGCGCTTCCCCGGGAGGTCTACAGCAAAGGGGTGTCCATGTACACCATAACGCAGGCCTTCGGCCAGGCCATAGGCCCAAGCATTGGCCTTGAGCTGTCTAAAAGCATAGGCTACCAGAAGACCTTCCTTTGCAGCGCCGCCCTGATGCTCGTAGCCATGGGCCTTACGAGGTTTTGCAGCGATACCCCTGTGTCTGAAGACAGGCACTACAGGGTGGGCTTTAAGAGCGTTTTCAGCAAGGACGCGATCCCTGGAGCTGTGATAATCCTTTTCACCGGCATGCCCTACGCCTCCATAAGTGCTATGATGACCATATACGGAGGCCTTCTGAATATAGACAAGATAGGCCTGTATTTTACCTTCTACGCCATAGGCCTGCTGGTATTTAAGCCCCTTCTGGGCGGCTTTGCTGACAAGTACGGCTTTGTTAAGGTGATGGTCGGCTCCATGGCTGTCTACGCCGTGGCATTCGTGATATTCGGCTTTGCGCGGACCCTGCCGCCGCTTCTTGTAGGGGCGCTTATAGCCGCTGCGGGCTACGGAGTCCTGCATCCCACGCTGCAGGCCCTGTGCATGAGAACAGCCACCCCCGACAAGACCGGAGTCGCTGCAAATACGCTGTATTTCTTCCAGGATATCGGCCTGTTTGTGGGCCCGTACATCTCGGGCATGGCCATAGATCTCTTCAAGGCCGCAGGCGCCGATTCCGTGACCGCCTACGCAAATTCCTTCACGCTGATGGTGATCCCCCTGGCCGTAGCCGCCGTGCTGACCATAGCGCTGAGGAAGATAATCAAGAGGAATATTAAGAGGTAAAGTGCAGGAGACGACCTTTAAGAGCCGGCATAGCGCCGGCTTTTTTTTGCGCAGAATTCGTAAAATTTACAGCCCTCCTTATAGGAACAACTACAAGGAGGTGTTTTTATGAAACAGGAAAACAAAGATGTCCGGTCTGAGCGGGAAAAACCGCAAAAACAGCCTGCCAGACAGGACAGAATCGCCAGGGCAGCAAAGTATAATTATAAGGATATGAAGGACGACACGATTCAGACACATCAGGGATTCGCGAAGAGACTGGCATCGATCCGGGCCATAAAAGGGATCTCCGCCAGGGAGATGAGTCTGTCCCTGGGGCAGGGCGCCGGCTATATCAACAATATAGAGAACGGCAAAAATCTCCCTTCCATGTCGATGTTCTTTGAGATCTGCGAGTACCTGGGTCTGTCGCCGCGGGAGTTCTTCGATTACCCGGTGCTGCACAAAGGCAATACGCGCCAGATGCTGACCGCCTTCGAGCAGCTGGATCCTGGGGAACAGGAACTTATAATCAAGCTTACAGAAAGGTTAAAAAAGGGTTGAGAAAATGAAAAAGAAGGGCATACTGGGAAAGATCATAATCATTATCGTAGTGATAGCTGTGCTGGGCGCAATATTCGGCGGCAAGGATAAGGGCCCCGCGCCATCCGGCAGCACCAATACCGCAAATACCATAAGCAAAACAGAGCCGCCAAGAACAGAGAACACGCAGAACAGCAGCGGCAGGATCGGCGGAAATGAGAGCACTGCAAAGGCCAACAATACTACAAATCCAGGCGACAGCCAGGGCGCAAAGCAGCCGGAAAAACAGGACACCAAACAACCTGAAAATACTGCACAAAACAGCGCTGATCCCGCCAAGGACCCGAACTATATTTCGCCGGACCTGAAGGCTTTCCTGCAGTCCTACGAGGCCTTCATGGACGAGTACTGCGAGTTCATGGAGAACTACAACTCCTCGGACATTTCGCAGCTTGCCAAGTACGCCTCCCTGATGCAGAATTACAACGATTTTGCCAAGAAGGCCGACGCGTACGACGAATCCACCATGACCGACGCCGAGTCCATATACTATGCCGAGACCCTGAACCGCATAAGCATAAAACTGCTGAAAGCCAGCCAGAAGGTGAAGTAGGAAGCCTTGACGAAAGGCAGAAAAGCAACGCCCCGAGCACACAGCATCGGGGCTTTTAACATAGTCAAAATAGAGTTCAATATAGTCATTTTGCGCAAAAATGACATAATTGGCATTGACTTTTGACAGGGAAACAAGGTGAAAAGACCATGGAAAAAGCCAAATCAGACGGAGGCAGAAGCTGCAGCCTAGTTATTATATTGACGTGTCTACATTGGCAAAGCATAGCAAAAGTGATAAAATAAAATAGCAATAGAATAATAAAGAGATAGACTAGTTATTACGTAGGTGGTTTTATGGGAAATGATATTCAGATTAAAATATGTGACGAATTTGATTATTTGTCGTTATTTGATATGCAGTTTGGAATCGCTGAGTTTTCCGATGCTTTTGAAAAGGCAGAGTCAAAGGGCAATGCAATAATTGAGTCTGCAAAAATAGCGATTATAAAAGCATTTAGAAAAGGCGAAACAGATTCAGAGTTTGTTTTAGATATTGATGAAAAAACTAAACAAGCAATAAAAAACGGAGAGGTTAAACTTGTTACCTCAAATACGGGTGAAGTATTCGCTCAACTACGAGACGAGAATGGGAGGTTTGGTAAGAGACTACCAATTAAAGAAGAGTTAAAAGAAGAAGGTATCTCTGCTGACCAACTCCAAGTAGCTATTCAAATAGATGCTATCAAGAATCAGCTCGAATCAATTATAGAGGGGATGAAAGAAATCGAAGGAAAAGTAACATATGTAATCCAAGGTCAAAGGAACGATCGCATTGGATTATTTTATAGTGGATTAAGCCTCTATGTTGAGGCTATGAACACGAATGATCCCTATCTAAAAAGGCAACTTATATCACAAGCGCTTAAGTCGATTAGCGACGCAAACTCGCAAATGATACAAGAAGTACGCACCAATATTGAATACCTGGTAAATAAAAAGTATATGGAACAGAAAAAGAAAACTGAAGAAATTGAAAAAAGACTAGGTATAATACATCAATGCTATGAGGTTGTGTATAGAGCAGCTTTCCCAAACTCAATCTTTATACATATCAGATGTCTGAGATCGTAAAGGATGAGATTAAGCAGGGTGTAGACATCGAAGGCGAAAACTACGAATATGCGTTTGATCTCAACGAGTTCTTTGCAACAGATGAGCGCGGAGCCTTTAAGTACGGTCCGTCCGTAGACAAGTTCCTGGATGCTCTTACAAAACAGGAAAAGTTCCCGTTCTCAACGCCGGAGCTTAGGAATGAGATAAAACACAGCTTCTGGCTTCTTAACCGTGTAGATAGCGCAAAGGCGCTTGCAAGAAAACTGAAAGATCATCCTGTATTCGGTAATGGTGAATATGAAATAGTCCTTGCTGCAGGCGACGGAAGACTCGATGACGAGACCGAGACTAAGAAGTCATATGATAAGGTCGTTAAGGCTATTGCCGAACATGATAAAACCATTACTCTTTCTGTTGGACAGCTCACTACTGGTGTCACTATTCCTGAATGGACAGCAGTTTTGATGCTTTCAAACGTTCAGAGTCCGTCACTGTATATGCAGGCGGCGTTCAGGGCGCAGAACCCGTGCCTTTTCAAAGAAGGAACCAAGACTTTTAGGAAAGAGAATGCCTATGTCTTCGACTTCGATCCGGCAAGAACGCTTATCATCTTCGAGCAGTTCGCAAACGATCTGTATTCAAAGACTGCAAGTGGCAAAGGAGACAGCGAAACGCGCAAAGAGAACGTTAGGGAGCTGCTCAACTTCTTCCCGGTAGTAGGTGAAGATGAGAACGGCGAGATGGTACTTCTCGACGCCGAAAAGGTACTTACCATTCCGAGAAAACTGAAGTCTACTGAGGTAGTAAAGCGCGGATTTATGAGCAACTACCTGTTCCAGAATATCAGTAATGTATTTGGTGCTCCGGGTATAGTTGGCGCCATACTGGATCAGCTTACACCTTGCAAGGGAGTAAAGACGAAAGACGCACCAAAGATCGATGAGGAAGCTGAAAAGCTCGATATTGACGATAATAACGAGATCCATATTACTGATGAGAAGGTTGCAGAAGATGTTAAAGCCATCTTTGGCAACAAGGTGTATAAGATAGACGATATCGCCAAGACTGCTGAATCCATTGTAAAAGAAGACCCATCTGGATATAAAGCAGCTGCGCAGACGCTTGTTGATGCGTTTAAATCAAATGTTGTCGATAACGTTGTCGAGAGCACCGAAGAAGCCTTCAAGGATGATATCAAAAAGTCCGATAAAAACGGCATAAAGAAGAGCCTTGATGAGCAGGCAGAAAAGATTGTGCACCAGGCCGTAAACGACTTCTTCATTGAGCAGAACCGTCTGGAAAGCGAGATGAAAG
>JAEEGL013804521.1_pt1 | contig 37850 bp, 30 predicted proteins | sample 9134231 | NCBI WGS metagenome assembly JAEEGL01 (sample SAMN16246548, study PRJNA631951) | gut metagenome | biome: gut microbiome; feature: rumen; material: fiber-attached | host: Bos | place: Iran: Karaj | collected 2018-10
AAGACTTTCGTCCATGAAAAGGCGGTGCAGAAATGGCTTGACATTATCCGTGGCAAAGCTCCTATTTTCGGTGATGGAAGTTCACCCCTCAATGTGCGTCCCGCTTTGCCTTTTGAGGACACTCGACTGCTTGATCTCTGCGCCCACACGATGTGGTTCCTGCCTAATGTGGCTTCGTGCGATGCGATGGAAGCGCTTCTTCACCGTCCGGCTAACGGATTCTATCAGAACTACACCATCATCAACTGCAGCGGCACAAAGGCCGGCATTGGCGTGGATGCCCTCGGTCCGGTACGCGAAGCCATGGGCGACAATCCGTTGAAAACACGCACCATCACGCTGACTTGCGGCAAGTTGACCACTGGTGTAACGCTCCGTCCGTTAGGAGGTTTACTGATGTTGCGTAACTGTTCTAGTCCCGAAACTTACTTCCAGACTGCTTTCCGCGTGCAAAGCCCATGGACAGCCACCGACAAGGACGACCCGACGAAGAAGACCATCCTCAAACCTACTTGCTATGTGTTCGACTTTGCTCCTAATCGTGCTTTACGCGAGGTGGTGACCTATGCCAACAACCTGGATGTCGATGGTAACCGCCGCATCACCGACAAGGTGGATGAGTTCATCAATTTCCTGCCCATCCTCCAATTCGATGGCAGTTCAATGAAGCGGGTGGATGCTACTGAAATCCTCGATTTTGTCGATAACGGCACCAGCGGTACGCTACTGGCACGCCGTTGGAACAGTGCGCAACTGGTCAATGTGGATAACGCCACTCTGCAACGCGTGTTGAACAACCCCGAAGCCATGGCTGCCATCATGAAGATTGAGGGCTTCCGCGCCTTGGGTGGCGACATCATCGAAAACATCGTCAACCGTTCAGAGAAGATCAAGAAGTTGAAACGCGAAGTCGGGGAAAGTGGGGACAGCAAGAAGAAAAAAGAACTGACGAAAGAGGAGAAGGAATATCGCTCCAAGCGGCGCGAGGTGCAGGAAAAACTGATGAAGTTCGCCACCCGCATCCCCATCTTCATGTATCTCACGGACTATCGTGAAGAAAGTCTTGAGGATGTTATCCGTAAGCTGGAACCGAGTTTGTTTGAACGTGTTACGGGTTTAACCATCGATGACTTTGATCTGCTGCTGCGTGTCGGGGTGTTCAATCGTGCCCAGATGAACGACGCCATCTTGAAATTCCGTCGCTATGAGGATGCCTCCCTGGCCTATACTGGCGTCAACCGCCATGCTTCCGACACCCGCATCGGTCTGATGGACAGCACGGTGCCCATTGAGGCGTTGGTAAGTTCTAACGATGAGTGAAAGGAGGTACTCACGTAGCATGTCTTCGTCATGTAGAGCAGTGTGGATTGCCATACCCCCCCTCACTTCAGTGCCTTCACGGGACACTCTTTCTTGCAGCGGTTGCAGAGGATGCACTCCGTGGCGTTTTGCCGCTTGCGGGAGTCGTTGTTCACCTCCACGTCCATCGGACAGACTTCCAGGCATTTGCCGCAATGGATGCATTTGCTTTCGTCGCAACGGATGCGCAACACGGAGAAGTAACTCATCGGCTTGAGGAAGACCGTGACGGGACAGATGTACTTGCAGAAGGCGCGGTTGTCTTTGAAGACCACGGCGAGTGTGATGCCGACCGCGTAGTAGAGCAGGTTGCCGACAAGGAACAGCATGAACATGGTGTGTGCAGTCGCTTTCCCAAAGTGCATCAGCAGGAGAACGAGCACAAGCGAACCCGCAAATACGATGTAGCGGATGAATCCCAGCTTTCTTCTCGGACCTTGCGGCTGCTTGAAGGGCAGCAGATCGAGAATCATGGCCGTCCAGCAGGCGTAACCGCACCAGCCCCGACCGAACAACAGCGGCCCGAATATCTTGGCAATGGCGTAATGCAGGACGCCCGCCCCCGCCACGCCGGAAAGCAGGTAGTACCAGAACCCTTCAATCTGCATGTTCTCCTTGCAAATAAACCCGAGGAAGACGAGCATGTAGGCGCCCACGCCAAACTGGACGAACTCCCGGGCGTATTTCTTCTCCGCCGCCACCAATAGGCCGCCCACCCCGATGCAGGTGCCTATGTAGGTGAAGTTGAGCAGAAAGAACAGGTTGCCTGTCGCCAGCCACAGCGATACGGCAATGGCCTCGAACACGACAAACAGGATGATGGCGGTTCTGTACTTTTTCATGGTTTGCTTTGTCTTGTAATTTATTGTAATATAATAAGATAAAAATTTACGGAGGCATCCTCGTGTCATGCCTCCAGTTTGCTTTCTTTGCGGTTGCTATACAGTGCAATGATAATCACCGCGCTGAAAATCAGTACGATGCCGAAGGCGAGCCGCAGGGTGAAGATTTCGCCGAAGAGGAAGATGCCGATCAGCACGGCCGTGAGGGGTTCGAGAGCGCCCATGATGGCGGTGGGCGTGGAACCGATGTATTTGGCGGCATACACCATCATCACCAAGGCGAGGATGGCAGGCACCACCGCCAACCACCCTACGTAGAACCAGCTGACAGCGTTGGCCGGCACTTGGAAACCCTGTCCGGTGCAGAGTGCCATCAGCAGATTGCCCAACGCGCAGTAAATGAGTACGTAAAAGTTGATTTTGAAGGCCGACATCTCCAGATGTGCGCGGTTCATCACGATGATGTAGATGGCGTAGGTGAGTGCCGAGATGAGCACCAGCGCCACCCCCGCCGCCGAAAGCCGCCCGCCGTCGGGTGTCCAATACAGCAGCATGACGCCGGCAAAGGAGAGCACAATGGCCGACACGGTGGCAAGGGTGAGCTTCTCCTTGAAAAAGACGGCCATGATGGCGGCCGTAAGTACCGGATAGACAAAGAGTAGCGTCGAGGCCACCCCGACATCCATCAGCTGGAAACTGACATAGAGGGTGAGCGACGAGGCCAGAAACAGCAGCCCTAAGGCGCTGAGGGTGGCGAACTCCTTTTTGCTTACCCCCAGCTTCTCCTTGCGGAACAGCATCACCGCCGCGATGATGAGCCATGCCAGCCCGAAGCGCCAGAAGAGGACGCTGCTCGGTGACAGTCCTTCGTCGTAGAGGCGCGCGCCCAACGGGTTGGTGCCGTAGCACACGGCCGCCCCGATGCCGCACAAGGTGCCCAACAGTTTCCGATTGCTTGTTTTCTTTATCTCGTCCATGTTCGTATCCGATTATTACCCAAAATTTTATCACCCATTTATATGTCGCACAATAAAATCGCGCATGATTTCTATCGGGACATTATAGATCGGATTCATTTGTGCGAAGTTTGCATCCATGGGAATCCGACTACTCGAAAGCATGATCATCAGTGATTTGGTATTGAGCTTGTAACCGGAATACCTGATGGCCGCATCCATGCCCTCCCGCAATGAGAACCCCGACTTGGCAATGGAGTAGATGTCATAATAGTCCCTGAATTTGAACCGGCGGAGCATTACCTCCATTTTCATGGCAAGGATGGAGGGCACATCCGCGATGAAAATGTTGCCTTGGTACGGAATCCTTTCGTTGACAGGAGAATAGTTGTTGCTTACGAAGAACGAGAGTTTCACCCCCTTGACCACAAACGCGACTTGGTCAAATCCGAGAATGTCACGGTGCTCGATCTTCCCGACTTTTTTCTGTATCTCCTCCTCAATTGCGGGCCAGTTCACCTCCGGTTTTTCATTTTTCGAGATCCTCCACATCATGAAATCCAAATCTTCGCTCATCCGGTGACCGAGTTGCATAGCCAAAGCGGTGCCTCCACACAGGGTGTACGGTTTTATGCATTCCAACTGTGCAACATCATCAATGATGGCTTCAATGTTCGGTGTAATTCCTTTACGCATAAAAAGTTTGCTTTTTCAAATTCAATGATTCCTGACGACGGAGATACGCCTCCGGTTTGCGGATATGGAAAAAGTACAGCGCAATCATCACGTTCAAGTCAAAGAGGTATTCTCCTTGAACGGCCATGTTTTCACGCCAGACTTTTTGAATGAATTTCTTTGGAAAGAGTTCGAACAACTTGGCGATGTCATCCATGTCAAGATGCACAAAGGCCTTCTCTATCAGCATTTCATCGGGAAGATTCCTCATAGTCACCTCATCGTAAGACCAGAATGCATGCGCCTGTTTTAGTTTTTCACACAACTTTTCACGGACAGACTCCTTGTACTGACGGATTTTACAATCATTCTGAATTTTCAAAATGCTGCCTTCGGGAAGCGAGAACAGCGACTCAATTTTCAAAGATAGCGGCAGCGAAACCTCCTTCTGGTCAAGCATGATATTGCTTAGCATCTGGCGGGAAATGCCTAATTCTCTCGCCAATGCGGATTGCTTGTAGTGGTCACGTGCCATCAATCTGCCAATGTATTGTCCTAAATTCTCCTCCATAATATTTTCGTCAAATGGGGTGCAAAAATACAAAAAATGTCAACTAATTCGTTGACATTTTTAATAATCCAAAATCTATTATTTTATCATAAAAGAACTACCCCCATTGTTTTAAACTATCCAGACATTTACAACTTCTTCCCCACGATCCGCTGCATAACGATGGCGCACGAAGCGTCGCCGGTGACGGACATGACGGTGCGGCCCATGTCGATGATGCGGTCGATGCCGGCAGCCACGGCCACGCACTCCACCGGGATGCCCGCCGAGGCGAACACCATCGCCATCAGCGCCAGACTGCCGCCCGGAATGCCCGGCGTGCCGATGGAGGCCACCGTGGAGGCGAACGCAATGGCCATGTATTGCCCCATGGTGAGGTCGATGCCGCAGCAGGCCGCCATGAACACGGAAGCGACACCGAGGTAGATGGCGACACCGTCCATGTTGATGGTGGCGCCCAGCGACAGCACGAACCGGCCGATGTCCTTGTTCACGCCCAGCTTTTCCGTACACTGCATCGTGTAGGGCAGCGTGGCCACCGACGAGTCGCTGGAGAAGGCGAACAGCATCGCCGACTGCATCCCCTTGAAGAACTTCAGCGGCGACATCCGGCCGATCAGCCCCACCGCCGACGAATAGACCAACCCGGCGTGGATGGCGAAGCAGAGGTAGGCCAGAGCCAACAGGGCGGCGTACGAACCGAGTACCGCCGGACCGTTGTCCACCACCACGGGCGTCAGCATGCAGAACACGCCGATGGGCGCCAGCGCCATGATGTACTCCAAAATCTTGCAAACCACGTCGTTGAAACTGAGTGTCACCTTGCGGGCCATCTCGCCCTTTTCGCCCACATGCACCATTGCGATGCCGAAGAACAGGGCGATCACGATGACCTGCATCATCGCCATCGAGCTCACCGGCGCGAGGATGTTGCTGGGAAACATGTTGACAATCTGGTCCATCACCGACAGCTGCGGGGTGTCGATGACCTCCGCCGTTGCATCAAGGTTTATGTGGATAAGCGGAAGGATGCCTTTCAGAAGGGAGGGGACGACCAAGCCCAGCGTCACCGCAAAGAGGGTGGTCGCCATGAAGTAGAGCAGGGCGCGGAGCCCCAGTTTGCCCACCTTTGAGACATCGTTCATCGACAGGATGCCCGCCATGATGGAGAACAGCACTAACGGTACCACGATGAATTTCAACAGATTAAGGAAGATGAGGCCGATGGGCTTGATGTAGGTATTGACGAAGTCGGCTTGGTTGCCCAGAAGGATGCCGGCGATGACGGCCAGCACGAGGGCGATGCCGATTTGGGCGGTGAGGGAGAGCTTCTTCATATTTCCACTTCAGGATTTCTAATTTTCTGCAAAAATAAAAAAATTACCGTTTTGTCCACTCATTCAGGCATCGCCTGCCATCCCGCTTCGGTCATCAGACCGCGCTCCGCCAGGTTGCGGCAACGTTGCAGGTTGAGGTTTGTCCAGTGGCTGTTTTTGCGGCGGGGCGAGAGGCGTTGGGCGCACCGACCGTCTGGTAGGCGCTTGACGGTGCTGTCGATCCAGCCGAAGCACAAGGCCTCTTCCACCGCCTCCACGTATGGGATGCAGTCGGTGCGTGGCTGCTTGGAGCGGTTGACCGTCACCCAGCACTCCTTGGCGGTCCGGTGGTTCTCGGCGATCCACTGTCGAAGTTCCTTACGATTAGCAAATTCAAGTAAATCAATTATTTGCATTGTATGATGGTGTATTTTTTTATGTTAGATATAAAACACCTAATTCTAAATTATCTCATCATTCCATAGCGCTTTGAAGAAATCGACCACGTAATATAAATCGACATCTCCGCTTCGGCGGCTGATACGGTCGCGAGAGACAAGGATTTGCTTCACGTTGGGATGCTCTTTGGCAAACTCCGAAAGACCTTTCTTGTGGTTGTTTTGGACCGAATCGGTCGATTTGATTTCGATGGCCACTCTGGCGTCACCTATCACTGCATCCACCTCTAAATTATCGTATGTGTGCCAGTAAGTCAATTTCTCTTCGCTGTCTTTATAACCCAAATAGGCCACAATTTCCTGTAACACAAGATGTTCAAAAGCATGTCCGTATTCAGGTGTCTTGGGTGCCAGGTGGTGACGTCCAGTCAGATAGTTGGCGATTCCCACATCAAAAAAGTAGAATCTGGGAGCTTTGGAGAGTTTCCGCTTGAAGACTTTCCTATAAGCTGGTATTTCGAACCCTAATAGTGTGTCACAGAGTATCTTGTAATAGGCTTTAACTGTGTTGGCCGAAACACCGCAATCGCTGGCTACATTCTCATAGTTGAGCATTTCGCCGTCCGAGATGGCTGCCACTTCCAAAAAACGGATAAAGTCGTCCACATTTTGTACGGCGGCTTCTTCCATGATTTCCTCTTTCAAGTAAAGTTCGATATAGGACTTAAGTCGGTTGCGGGCGTTGGCCACCTTATAATGCCGGGGAATCATCCCGTTCTGCACGGCACGGTCAAGGTCAAAATCCGGGATTTCCGCACTGACCAAAGGGAAGAGGGTCTCTGGAATGGCGCGGCCTCCGAGATTGTTGGCACCCCTCTTTTTCAATTTACGGGCACTGGAGCCACTCAGTATAAAGAAAAGCCCTTTGTTCACCATCAGCCAGTGAACCTCGTCCAACAAATCGGGCACTTTTTGGATTTCATCTACAATGATCAGCGTCTCGGCAGGAAACCGCAACAAGCTCTCCCGAAACTCCTCTGGATGCTGTCGGAAACGGTTTCTCAGCTCGGAGTTCAGCAGGTCAATGTAAACAGCCTTCGGAAAACGTTCCTTCAACAAAGTGGATTTCCCCACCTGACGGCCGCCAAACAAGAACATTGCCTCGTCCAATCGGTTCTCTATATCGAATATTCTATGATACATAACAAATCAAATTTCCTCAATCATATTGCGGATATTTTAAGAAAATCCGCAACGACGCTGCAAAAATACAATAAATTTCGAATGTGTGATTGATGTTCGAAAAAAATATCAGGAATTATGCAAGCTGTTCATTGATAAAAACATACGGCAGCCCCTATTTCGTACACATCCGTTCAATCAACTCCCCGTGTTGCGGGTACAGCTTCAGCAATTCGTCCTTCTTGGCCAGCTCGAAGTTCTCGAAGCGGAAGGCCGGTCCGACGGCGCAGCCAACGAGGCAAAATCCGCGCTTGGAGGGAATGTCGGCGGCGAACCACTGCTCCGGCTGGATGAGCACCTGCATCTCGTCATGCTCGGAAAGACGATGGACCGTCAGTGTCCCGTCCGGATCGATCACATAGATATTGAGGGGCTCGCCCGCGTGGAAATACCAGACTTCCACCATGTTGTGCAGACGGTGGAACGCCGACATGTCGTTGGCGGTCAGTAGGTAATAGATGGTGGAGAGGGCTTTGTCGCCCGTCCCGTCGTTGCCGAACAGTTGTCGGTAATAGCCTCCTTCCGGATGAGGCTCGAGGCCTAATTTTTGAATGTAATCAGTTTCGTTCATGCTTGTTTGTGTTTGGCCGGTGGGGGAGGGTTTCTTGTTTTTCATATAAAAAACCACATCCTCAAACGATGCGGCAAAAATAAAACATTTTTCTATTAACCAAAATGCACGAAATCCCGCATGGCGATGCCGTTCAACATGAAAAACAGGATTTGTTTTTTCAAAAAAAAGCGAATATTTTTGCAGAAATTTTGAATCTTGCAATAATATTGTGTTTCAAGATGTTATGAATAAAAGATTCAAACAAACTGTCAAAATTACTCGATAATACTGGAACAAAACTAAAAGAGAAGGGAACGGCGTGAAAAACGTGAAAAAAAAGAGTCTGATTTGGAAAATACCCTGCATCGTTCTCGGCGCCATCTTGGGAATAGTTTTGTTTCTGTTGCTTACTGTAACGGTGATTCTGGTGACGCCCGGCGCCCGCACGGCAGTCCTGCAAAGGTGCGTGAAGGAGGTCAATGCTCGGACCGACCTGGATGTGGATCTGGGACGGCTCTACCTGTCACCTTTCCATCATTCCCCAATGATTTTGTATCGCGCCTACAAGGGCGAAAAGGACCTGCCGGTGCACATAGAAATAGACAGTCTCTATATCGGCCATCGCGGGAAAGACACACTGATTTACGTGCATGCCTTGCGACTGCAGGGCAATGTGAGGAAACCTGCGGCGGGAGTGCCGAGTGAGGATCTGACAGCCCGCACGATTGTGGTGGACCAACTGCTGATGGAGCAAACGACGGTCCATTCCGACACCCTGATAGACGCCGTAGGCATCGACGTTATCGCAGGGTATCTGGATGTCAAGAGCCCGGGACTCAGTATCACGAAAGGTCAGTACCCGCTGCACAACCTGAAGCTGACGGATGCGTATGTGGGCATCGAACTGCGCGAAACCGAAGAAGAAGAGGACACCACATCCACACCGATGGCTTTCGATGTGCTGGACGGTGAGCTGCGCAATGTGCGGTTCGTGCTCAACCCGATGGGACTGGATTTGCGCGCCCGTACGCTGAACACGGACGTGTTGGCGGACGTGGGGGGCAACATCTACGATGCCCGCCGCCTGAATATCGGGAATTCCTCGCTTACGCTTGAGTCACTGTACCTGCCATTTGATACGATCTATGGGGATGCGAAAGTGGACCTGAACACCGACCTGATTAACTCGGACCGATTGTACGTCCGCTCCGACGCATTTGGCGCGAAAGCGGACCTAACGTCCACGACGATGAATCTGGAAACAATGCGGGTGGACGTGTCAGGCAAAGCCGATTATCAAGGCAACAAGGCAAACTTGAGCGGTTTCTATGATATTGATGATGAGAGGTATGACATGCTGGTGAAGGTTGAGAAAGTGAACCTTTACCCGTTCCTCAAAGACAGCACCTACACAGAATTGGCCGGCGAAATACACGCGAAGGGAAAAGGTCTGGACCCTCATTCGTCCGCGATGAAGTGCAAAGTGTCCATGAACTTGACCAGTTGCATCTATGATCAAATCAATGCCTCTGGCCTGATACTTGATGCCGAACTGGCCAATAAAACCGTGGTCGGGAACCTTCATTTGCCTATTAAGATGACCCACGACGACCTGCGGCTGAAGGCGGAAACGGAGCATCAGTTCCGCGTGTCCGACTTCTTCACCCCCGAGCGGATGACCGTGGACTATCATACGCAGATGCAGCATGTGATGGCACACGTGGCGGGCGAGAATTTTGACATCTCCTCCCTGAGCCTTGACTTTACCACGGATACCGTCACATCGTTGTATCTGGTCACGCAGGGACTTGTCGTCGATGTACAGAGCCCGATGCAGGTGCTTCAGCTGGTGGATACAATACAACCGCTGCTTGGAATTGTTACCGACACAACGGTTGTTCAGTCCATTGTCGAGTTAAAAGACCTGACACAGCTGGATACGCTCCGACGGCTTATACCTGATTTGCATGCGGAAATACAGCTGACGGCAGGCAGTCCCGTCCAGGAAATCATCGAGCGGACTGGACTGGACATAAATGAGTTAACGGTGCTGTTGACGTCCGATTCCCTCCAATCTGACCTGGCATTGGATGCCTCCATCCCGTACATCGACTATTCGGAGGACAGTACGGGCTTGCGGCTGCCCGCTGCCACGGCGGCAATGCGGGTGAACATGACGGAGGGCCGGACCACCGCCTCGCTTACCGCCAACACCAGCATTACCGATGGCGTGATGAGTGTGAATGACCTCTGCACCGATGTTGCGCTGCAGCTGGATCTGGAACGCAACGGGCGCGAGCTGAAGGGAACGGGACACATTGCCTTGGACAGCCTCATCTACGACGAAATGGATCTCGGGGACCGGACGGTGGACATCCTGATTACACCATCGGAACAGTTCGACAATGCCATCCGGGCAGATTTGCGGTTGGACGACATCCCGCTCGAACTGGTGAACAGCATCCTCAATATGGAAGATATCGACCTGGATGGTATCGCGAAGGTGAAGGCTTCTGCAGACGGCTTGCCTGCACAAATGGACCTCTCCGCCGAAGTGAAACCGCTGGATGTAACGGCCCACTACAAACCTTACGATGTGAAGATGAGCTTGAGCGAAACGCCTATCGTAATGGAGCATAATAACGTAAAGCTCAACGATGTGCGCATCATTAGCACCAATGGCTCCTATCTGGCGCTGAACGGCGGTATGGATATCACTACGATGCAGGTGGATGTCGATTTGTCCGCAAATAATTTCGCTCCGGTGGAACTGGAGCAAAACGGTCCTTTTCCTGTCTATGGCGATTTGGCCACCGATATCCGCGGCCGCGTGACTGGACCGGTGGACAACCTCCTTGCCGATGTGGACGTCACAATCCTGCCCTCCACCGATCTCACCTACCCGATTGACAAGAAGAATTTGGCGCAAGTCAAACCCCACGGTACGGTCAATGTGCAGTACGGCACTGCCGACGGGGAACTCAACCTGGGAGGAAGGATCAACATAGACGAAGGAGTGATTAAATACTCACCCAATCTATATCCTATCATGCCCTTCCATATGGATTCGGGCAGCAATGTAACCTTCAACGGCCCCTTGGGACAGACCATGCTGAACGTCTCTGCTTCGCAGCAGGTGAAAGCGGATGTGCAATCGGAAGGGGAGGAAACCCGCCGTGTGGTCTTCAACACGGGCGTGCGTGTAGATGGGATACTCGATTCAATAGGTCTTAACTCCATAGGATTCTTCCTCGAAGCGCCGGATGACGAGACCATCACACATGAACTCTCCACTTTGGATGAAGACACTCGAGAAGGCATCGCGGCCGTGTTGCTGACCACCGGAATGTATATGGGCGAAAGCAATGTGGCAGCGCAAAAGAGCGGATATTCCCTGTCCAGCATCATCAACAGCCGTCTCAATGCCGCTATGGCTAATTCCAAGATGGGAAACAAAATAGATATCGATATCAGCAGCGGACAAACTAACCATGCGGCCGGCAAGACCAACGATATGAATATTGCCATCAGCAAGTCCCTGTTCCACGATAAAATGCGCCTCACGGTCGGCTCCACCATCTCCGACAACCCGGAGGTCAATAAAGCCAACGGATTGTTCAGTCTTATCTCCGCAGACTTTAAGCTGACCCCGTCAGGCAATGTGCTCCTGCGCATGTTCTCACAACGCGACTATGACAATATCTTTGAGGGCGAACTCAACAAGTCCGGCATTGGTGTGAGGGCGACCAAGCAATGGCGGCTTAACCGATTCGCACCCTCAGTGGGCGATTCCATCATACGCATACACAATTTCTCAGCGGAGGCGGATGTCACCTATCGTTCCAACAACAGCCTTGGCCCCAACCTTACCCTTGCCCACTCTATACGGAACCTCTTGGGGCGGGGAGAGACATTCACGGTCAAGGGCTATGGATCTTACTACTGGTCGCTGCGCGAACGGCAGCCGGGAGACCCGAAAACAACCAACACCTATAAGTTCGGTGTGGATGCCTCATTCGTTTTCCCGTATCTGCACTGGGTAGGCGACAGCAACCCCGACGGCGACACCCGTTACCGGATAGGATACAAGTACGAGAACATAGCCGGCGGATACGGTGTTCACAAGTTTTCCGGAGCCTTCTCGTATTTCATCCGCTCGTCTCGTTATGTCACGCAAGTCTTCACGCCTGCCTCGCTCTCGGTGGTCAGAGTGAAGGCCGAGTCGCCTGATTTGATTAAAGATGCCGCCAACCGTCCGGAACTCCTCAAACTCCTTTACGGAAACGAGTTCGTCCCCTCCATCGGCTACGGGATCACCTATAGTGACTACCGCACCCAACGGAAAGTCAACACTATGTTTGACGTTGAAGTCAAAGAATCCGGCAACCTGACGAACGCCATCTATTGCATCTTCGGGCACAAGTGGGATGAGCATGACAAAGAGATTGGCAACATTCCCTTTGACCAATTTGTCAAGGTGACGGCCGAACTATGGAATCGTTTCAACCTGACGGATAAAGTCTGCATCGCCACACGTCTCTATGCAGGCGCCAATCTGCCGATGGGCAACTCCTATGAGTCTGCTCCGCTTTCCGAATCCTTCTATGCCGGCGGCCCCAACAGTTTGCGTGCGGCGGCCCCCTACGCCTATGGCCCGGGAAATTTCCATAGCACCAAATACAACCAGAACTTTTTCCATGCCGGCGATATAAAACTCGAAGCAAACTTCGAACTGCGTTTCCCCATCGTTTGGAAACTCTATGGCTCCGTGTTTCTCGATGCCGGCAACGTATGGAACTGGTATGACATTTCCGAATATCTAAGTACTGAAGAATATGCGTTGCTTGTCGAGAGAATGGGGATAATTGAAGAACTGCATAACGGAATTATCGGAAATCCCAATATCGCGAAGCAGATTGCCCTGGGTACCGGTGCGGGACTCCGCCTCGACATCGACGGACTCGTTATCCGCTTGGACTTAGGGGTAGGCATCCACGCTCCCTACCAGACTTACAAATATACCAAGGAGGGCACGCCAGATCTCACACGACCGATCACCAAATATTACAATATGCCTTCTGTTCTGGATGGTCTGCGCCTCAATTTCAGCATTGGTTATCCGTTCTAATGGAAACCAGCTTAAATAGCGCCAATCATCTTATAGAATTCCTCCTCTGAAATAATCGGTACGCCGAGCGCTTCCGCCTTCTTCCGCTTCTCCGGGCCCATCTTCTCGCCCGCCAGCACGAAGTCGGTGTTTTTGGAGATGGAGGAGACGTTCTTCCCGCCGTGCTGCTCGATCATTTTCTTGATGTCGTCGCGGGAGATGGTAAAGACACCGCTCACGACCACGCTCTTGCCTTGCAGTTCATCGGAGGACGCAACACCCTCGTCTTCTGCCATTTCAAACTGGAGGCCGGCCTTGCGGAGGCGGATGACGATTTCCAGATTCTCGGGATTGTTGAAGTAGCCGATGATGCTGTCGGCCACGCGGTCGCCCACGTCGTTCACCTCCATCAGCTCCTCGCGGGTGGCGGCCGACAGGGCGTCGATGTTCTTGAAGAATCGCGCCAGCTTCTTGGCGGTCGTCTCGCCCACATAGCGAATGCCGATGGCGAACAGCACCCGCTCGAACGGCACCTGCTTCGACTGCGCTATCCCCGCGAGGATGTTCTCCACGGTTTTTTCACGAAAACTCACCACACGCTCCGGCTTGCCGTCTTCGGCGGGGAAACGCTTCTCAATGCCCAACAACTGACTGAATGTCAAATCGTAAAAGTCGGCGATGTTTTTCACCAGCCCGCAGTCGTAGAGGATTTCCACTTTGCCCTCGCCCAGCGAGTCGAGGTTCATCGCCTTGCGCCCGATGAAGTGTTCCAGCTTGCCCTTGATCTGCGGCGGGCAGTGCATGTCGTTGGGGCAGAAGGTGCCCGCCTCGTCCTCGTTGCGGCGCAGTTCCGAACCGCACTCAGGACAGTGCGTGACGAACTTCACCGGCTGCGCGCCGGGAAGCCGCTTGTCCAGGTCCACGCCCACAATCTTGGGGATGATCTCGCCGCCCTTCTCCACAAACAGGGAGTCCCCCTCGCGGATGTCGAGGGCCGCCATCACGTCGGCGTTGTGGAGGGTGGCGCGTTTCACGATGGTGCCGGCCAGCGGCACGGGCTGAAGGTTCGCCACGGGCGTCACAATGCCCGTCCTGCCTACCTGATAATCAATGCTGATCAGCGGGGTGGACATCTTTTCTGCCTTGAACTTGTAGGCGATGGCCCAACGCGGATTTTTCGCCGTCATCCCCAACTGCTGCTGCAAGTCGAAGCGGTTGACCTTGATGACGATGCCGTCAATCGGGAAGTTCAACTGTTTCCGTTTTACGTCCCAATCGTGCATGAAGTCGATCACTTGCGAGATGCCATTTGCCTTTTGCAGCACCTCCGGCACGCGGAAGCCCCACTCCTTCAGGTGTTGGATGCTGTCGTAGTGGGTGTTGTACGGAAGATTCTCGCCCATCACGTAGTAGAGGCGGAAGTCGAGGCCGCGGCGGGCCACCTCGGCGCTCTCCTGCAGCTTCAGGGTTCCGGAGGCGGCGTTGCGGGGATTGGCGAACGGCGGCTCGCCAATGTCCTCCCGCTCTTTGTTCAGCGCCTCGAAGCGGGCGAAGTTCATCAGGATCTCGCCGCGCACCTCGAAGAAGTCGGGATAGCCGGAGCCTTGCAGCCGCAGCGGCACCGACTTGATGGTGCGGACGTTGGCCGTCACGTCGTCGCCTTTCGTGCCGTCGCCGCGGGTCACGGCGCGGGTCATCAGTCCGTTTTCGTACCAGATGCTGATGGCCAGCCCGTCGTATTTCAACTCACAGGCATACTCAATATCCTGATCGACAATGGATTTGATCCGGTTGTCGAACTCCAGAAGTTCCTCTTCCGAATAGGTGTTGCCCAAGGAGAGCATCGGGTAGCGGTGCGCCACGCTTTCGAACTTCTTGGTGACGGTGCCGCCCACCCGCAGCGTCGGGCTGTCGGGCTGCACGAACTGCGGGTACTGCGCCTCCAGCGCCTGCAACTTCTTCAGCAACTGGTCGAATTCGTAGTCGCTGATGACGGGCGCATCCAGCATATAGTATCTATAGGTATGTTGGTTCAGTTCTGCGGTCAGGGCGATGATTTCTTCTTGTGGGGACATATTAGGTTACAGGTTTCAGGTTACAGGTTTATCAGGTTACAGGTTACAGGTTGCAGGTTACAGGTTTATCAAGTTACAGGTTTATCAGGTTACAGGTTTATCAGGTTGCAGGTTTATCAGGTTACAGGTTTATCAGGTTACAGGTTTATCAGGTTACAGGTTTATCAGGTTGCAGGTTTATCAGGTTACAGGTTTATCAGGTTGCAGGTTTATCAGGTTGCAGGTTACAGGTTTATCAGGTTACAGGTTGCAGGTTACAGGTTTATCAGGTTACAGGTTGCAGGTAGGGTGTTATAGTGTCATCGGGGTTGAAAAACAAGACGGCAAAGATACGCAGAATTTTTGAACGAGGGCCGTTACATTTTGCAACGGCTTTTTTCGTAGTTTTGCCACGCCAAGCAGGGAAAAAAATATCCTATGGAGAATCTGAAACATATCAAAGAAATTGAGGACGAATTAAAGGTGTACGAACTGACTTTAGACAATCTGACACCTGAACAACTTAAACAAAGAGACAGTGAGATTGAATGCGTAAAAAAAGGCGGACTTGTTCTGGACGGCATCAGTACGTGTTATCATGAAATCGCATACGCAAAGAGGGGAAAAGAGCATAAACAATAAAAAGTTTATCACGATAGGAAAGCCATAGAAGAAATTCATAAAAAGAACACAAAATGAAAACATTGACAATCCAACAGCCATTTGCTTCGCTTATTTGCTGTGGCATAAAAGACGTTGAAAACAGAAGCTGGCAGACCAAAACGCCTCCCGGTCGCATCCTCATCCACGCTGGAGGCAAGAAAGTCCCCAAGAACTTTGACATTGACGAAGGGCTGGAAGCCAAATCCCTATATGACAACCTCAAGCAATTCGGTATCATCCCGGAATTTGAAGACATGCCGCTCTCTGCGATAATCGGCTATGTGGATGTTACAGGCTTCGCCGCCTCCAGCAAGTCGTTTTGGGCAATCGAGGGAGCTACGCACTGGCTACTCGAAAACGCATACCTTTTCGACACTCCCATTTACAATGTGAAAGGAAAGCTTGGTCTTTTTGACTATGAAATAGACCAAAACGACTTGCCACCCGCACACAAAATAAAAGCTTCACTCCCAGTTCTCACCGATACAAAGCTGACCGTCCACGTCTGCGACAAGGACTGGGAAAAGCTGAAAGACACCCCAACAGAATACACCATCGACGTCAACAACCGATTCATTGCAGACATAATCTGCAAAAAGAACTCAACCAATCCAAAGCCAGTAACCGAGATTGTGTTCGTGCACAACAAGCAAAGGAAGACCTTTGAAGTCAAACAGGCCAAACGAAACAAAGAGTATTCACGCATTGGAAGAGACTTCCAATACAAGAATTTGTACTACATAACATACAATCTCGGTACAAGCTCCAAAAAAGCGGAAAAGCCATATATGCAAGTTGCAGTCAGATGTATCTACTATATGCCTGTTACCCCATCCTGTGATGTCATAAATATGAATGAGAAAACGTGGCATGGCTTCCGTTTGGCCGATACGAAAGAAAGAAAACAAATCGCCCTTGAATTATTAGGAAAGGAATATATGTCCGATAAAATAAAAGAGATTGTGTGGATTCCCCTTAATGGGCAAAATATACTATATATTGCCCCAAACTATGAACCCAAAAAGGAAAAACGTTCCAAGAAATAAGTAATTTTCTTCTTTGGGCGACCGGGCACGCTTTCCGCTCAAATTTCGTCCTAAAGTCCTCATAACCGCTTCAATCGTTGTCGCGGACACCAATAAAAACGCTGCCAAAGCCTACGGCAGCGTTTTTCTTTTGTCCCCCTCCACTACCCGCGTCGGTACTTCGCGCCATTCCGCACGCCGTCAGGCGGGCGGAATCTCCTGCTACTCCGCCATAGGTTCGTCATCAACAAATTCGCGTCATCCGCGTAATTCGCGGCTGTTTCTTTTTCGCGGCAGCACCCGTGGTGTCCTTTTTTCTACTACCCCGGCCTACGGCCACCCCTTCTACATAGAAGGGGAATTATACCTGTCGCCCGTGCCGCGGGCGCCTTCGACAAGCTCAGGCGCCGCGGTGGTTGAGCCTGTCGAAATCACCGCAATCGTAGAGACGCAAAATTTTGCGTCTCTACATATTATGTCGTCTCTATATTTGCAAATTGCGAATTCTTGCTGACGTATTCGGGGACGATCTCCTTCATTTTGCGGACGATGGCGAAGGGGTCGCCGTTTTTGAGGGCGATGAGGTCGTCGATTTCCTTCACCACCTCCTCGTACTGGTAGGTGCGGACCTTGGCGATCATGATTTTCGGATTGGGCGTTTCAATCGTATTCTCCTTGTTGGCAAGCAGTTCCTCATAGAGCTTTTCGCCCGGGCGGAGGCCGGTGAAGGCAATCTGGATGTCTTTTCCGAGGGTGAGGCCCGACAGTTTGATCATCTTGACGGCGAGGTCATAGATGCGAATAGGTTTGCCCATGTCGAAGATGAAGATTTCGCCGCCGTTGCCCATTGCGCCGGCGTTGATGACGAGCTGGCACGCTTCGGGGATGGTCATGAAGTAGCGGGTGATGTCGGGGTGGGTGACGGTGACGGGGCCGCCTTCGGCAATCTGCCGCCGGAAAATCGGAATCACCGAGCCGTTGGTGCCGAGGACGTTACCGAAGCGGGTGGTGATGAATCGGGTGGTATCTTGTTGGAAATTAAGTGATTGTACATATATTTCGGCGATACGCTTGGAAGCGCCCATCACGTTGGTCGGGTTGACGGCCTTGTCGGTGGAGACCATCACGAACTTCTGCACGCCGTACTTGACGGCGAGGTCGGCGAGGCGGCGGGTGCCCTCCACGTTGGTTTTGATGGCGGCGCCCACGTTCTCTTCCATCATCGGCACGTGCTTGTAGGCGGCGGCGTGATAGATGATGGAGGGACGCTCGCGGGCGATGATCTCCTCCATCTTGGCCACATCACGGATGTTCACGATTTCGATGTCAATGTCCTTCAGGCCGTTTGCCGCATAGCATTCGTTGCGAAGGAAGAAGACGGGCGTTTCGGCGTTGTCGATGAGGATGAGGCGCTTGTAGCCGTACTTCATCACCTGCCGCACGATTTCGCTGCCGATGGAGCCGGCCGCGCCGGTAATCAGCACCGTTTTGCCAAAAAGGTCCTTTTCAATCCGTTCGGTGTCCAGCACAATCTGGCCGCGTTCCAGCAGCTCCTCGATTTTCACCTTCTTGATCTGCTTGAAACTCAGCTCGCCGTTGATCCACTTGACCACCGGCGGCACGACGAGCACCTTGGTGCCGTATTGCAGACCAATCTCGGTGATTTCGTTCTTCTTGCCGGCGGGAAGGTTCTGGATGGCGATAATCATAAAGTTGATGCGGTGCTTTGAGAGATAGTCGCCAAGAAGATTATAGTCCAGCACTTCCACGTCTTCGATTTTCTTGCCTATCTTGGCCGGATCGCTGTCGAAGAACGCCAATACATTATATTTACTTTGGGCGTCCTGGTCGAGGGCGCGCTTGGTGGTGAGGCCCGCGGCACCCGCCCCCACGATGACGATGTCGCGCTTGTTCTTGGCGGGATTCACCGTTTCCAAGTACAACATCTTGAAGGTAAGACGGTAGAAGACCATCGCCATCATCGAGATGAAGAATTCCATCACGACCACGGAGTGCGGCACGATGAATTTTTCTGTGATTGCATACGAGATGAGGTTGATGATGACGAAGGTGGCGGAACCCGCGAGGTTGGCAAAAAGGATTCTGAAAACATCCTTCGTGTTCGTATATCGAACGATGGTCTTATACGTTTTAAAAACAAAAAAGAAGAGGATGCGGATGGCGACAATCACCAGTGGCACAACAAGATAGTCGGTCGGGACGAACAGGGCGGGCTGAAGTCCGGTGAAGTCGGAGCGGAGCCACATGGCCAGCAGTCCTGCAAAAAAGACGCAGAGGAGATCTATCAGGAAAATCCACACGCTGGAGACGATGCCCAGCGACTTGATGAAGTTTTTCATATCAAAAAATTGGGCTGCAAAATTACGACTTTCGTTGAAAATTAACTATGGGCGGTTAGCAAATTCACGCAAAAGGGTTTTAGCTATCCTCCAATACGTTGTAAATTTGCAAGTTTAAAAATCTGAAATTATGAACAGCAAAAAACGTTTTCTTATATCGGGTGGCGGCACGGGCGGCCACATTTTCCCTGCCGTAGCCATCGCCAACAAAATCAAGGAGGAGATACCGGATGCCGAGATCCTTTTCATCGGAGCCGACGACAAGATGGAGATGCGCCGTGTGCCCGAAGCCGGTTACAAAATCGAGGGCCTGCACATCTATGGAATGTCCCGCGATTTCTCACTCAAAGGCATTTTGAAAAACTTGAAACTGCCTTTTGTCACGATGCGTGCGCTTAGCCGCGCCAAGCAGATTATCCGGGAGTTCAAGCCCGATGTCGCCATCGGTGTCGGCGGTTTTGCCAGCGGCCCCGCCCTCCAGGCCGCCAATTCCTTGGGCATCCCGACCCTCATCCAGGAGCAGAATTCCTATCCGGGCGTCACCAACAAGATCCTTTCCCGTCAGGTGCGCCGCATCTGCGTGGCCTATGACGGTCTGGAACGCTTCTTCCCAAAAGAGAAAATCGTCAAAACGGGCAACCCCATCCGCAGCCAGATTCTTCAGCTGGAGAAAAAACGCCCCGAATCGTACCAGTTCTTCGGCCTTAGTCCCGAAAAGAAGACGCTGCTGGTGATCGGCGGCAGCCTCGGAGCCAAAAGCATCAACCAGGTGCTGCTTTCCAACATCGGAAAAATCAAGCAGTTGGGCATCCAACTTGTCTGGCAGACGGGCGAGAGTTACTACAAACAGAACGAGATGGCGCTTTCGATGATGCAGACGGACGAAATCAAGATCATGCCGTTCATCCGCAACATGAACGATGCGTATGGCATCGCCGACTTCATCATCTCGCGCGCCGGTGCCTTGGCCATCGCGGAACTGGGCATCGTGGCCGCCCCGACCATCCTCGTGCCGTTCCCGTACGCCGCGGAGGACCACCAGACCAAGAACGCCCTCGCGTTGGTGGACAAAGGCGCCGCCGTCCTCGTCAAGGACAGCGAGGTATCGTTCGCACTGATGCCCGCTTTCATTGAACTGTTCAATGACGAGCGCAAATGCGCCGAAATGGCGGAAGCCATGAAACAGTTCGCCCAACCCGACGCGGTCGCGAAAATCTTCGAGAACATTATGGAGTTGTAGCCTATGGCCATCTATTTTTTGGGAATCGGCGGAATCGGGATGAGTGCCATTGCACGCTATTTCCTGCAATGCGGGGAAAAGGTGTATGGCTACGACCGCACCCCGTCCGCCCTCACGGAGCAGCTTCAGGAAGCCGGTGCCATCCTCCATTTTGAGGAAGACGTCACCCAAATTCCCGATGAGGTGGAGTACGTGGTTTACACGCCCGCCGTGCCGAAGAGTCACAAGGAATACAATTACTTTCAGGAACATAACATTCCCATCCACAAACGCTCGGAAGTGTTGGGGAAACTGACGGACGGACATCCCGCCGTCGCGGTGGCCGGCACGCACGGAAAAACCACCACCACGGCGATGCTGGCCCATTTGCTGGATCCCTACCGCAAAATCACCGCGTTCATTGGGGGCATCGCGAAGAATTTCGACAGCAACATCGTCATCCACAAGGATTTCGACATCGCTGTGGTGGAGGCGGACGAGTTCGACCGCTCCTTCCTCACCCTTCACCCTTCCATTGCCGTCATCACCTCGATGGATGCCGACCATTTGGATGTGTACGGCGACCGGAGCCATCTTATCGAATCCTTCCAGCTTTTTGCCAATCAGGTGAAAGACACCTTGCTGGTTCACGAAAAGGTGGCGGGTTTGGTCCGTCACCCGCACAAGCTGGTTTACGGGGTAGGGGAGGCGTGCGACTACCGTATCGGCGAGGTGGCGATGGAGGCCCGCGCCGCCCGCTTCACCCTCACGGAAAGTAACGGGAACACGCACCGCTTCACCATCGGTGTCTCGGGGATGCACAACGTCACCAATGCCGCCGCAGCGTGCGCTGTCGGGCTGTTGACGGGCCTTTCCGACGAACAGATACATCGGCAGATGGAGACTTTCAGCGGCGTGAAGCGGCGGTTCGACTACCAGATCTGCCGCGACGACCTCGTCTTCATCGACGACTACGCCCACCATCCGGAGGAGATCCGCGCCATCGTCACCGCCGTCAAGCGGCTGTACGCCGACAGGGAGCTCACCGTGGTGTTCCAGCCGCACCTTTATACCCGCACCCGCGACTTCGGGCCGCAGTTCGCCGAGGTGCTCTCCCTCGCCGACCACGTTGTCCTGTTGGACATCTACCCGGCGCGGGAACTGCCCATCGAGGGCATCACGTCGCAGTGGCTGTTGGAGCAGATTTCATCCAAAAGCAAAATATTGGTCAGCAAGGAGATGCTGGTTCCGTACCTTTGCGAAAACCGCCCGCAGGTGCTGCTCACCGTCGGCGCCGGCGACATCGACCGGCTGGTGCCGGGAATCAAGGCGGGATTGGAATAAAATGCAGGGACGTTTCATGAAACGTCTCTACAGAATTTATTGTATCTTTGCGGCCTGTTTCTATGATTGCATGATGTTCGACTACACCTACCATACCATAGCCGGTGAATCGGAAGGCCTTTACAAGGAGAAGGGCAGCAAATTCATTGCCCTTGCTTACCCTGTGAAGACGGAAGAGGATGTGAAACAGCACGTTGCGGAAGTCAAGAAGAAGTACTACGATGCCCGCCACCACTGCTACGCCTACATCCTCGGACCCAACAAGGATGCCTACCGTCTCAACGATGACGGCGAGCCTTCCGGCACCGCCGGACGCCCCATCCACGGACAACTTCTCTCCAAGGACGTGACCGACACGCTCATCATCGTGGTGCGCTACTTCGGCGGCATCAAGCTTGGGGTGAGCGGTCTGCTCAACGCCTACAAGACCGCCGCGAAGGACGCCCTCGACAACAACACCATCGTGGAGAGGTTCGTGGAGGAAAACAACATAGTCCGTTTCCCACCCATTGGCATGAACAAGGTGATGCAGCTGCTGAAACGCGATACGGTGAAAATCACCGGGCAGGCCTACGAAGCCGACTGCATCATCCACTTCACCGTGCAGAAGCGCGACGCCGACAACCTGCTTGATGCCCTCCGCAAAATCGACGGCGCCACCGTCCAAACCGCATAATTCCAAACTGTTACCGATGAACGAAGACTTCCTGAAGACACCGATTGAGTACCTGAAAGGCGTCGGCCCGAAACGGGCGGAGGTGCTTCGTCGCGAGTTCGGAATCTTCACCTACAACGACCTGCTCTATTACTTCCCCTTCCGCCATGTGGACAAATCCACCGTCTATAAAGTTTGCGACATTCAGACCGAAGGCAACTACATGCTGTTCAAGGGCGACATCACGGGCTACCAGATTCTGGGGGAACAGCGCACCAAACGCCTTTCCGCACAGTTCACCGACGGCACCGGCACCATCGAGCTGGTGTGGTTCAACGGCATCAAGTGGATTGAGGATGTGCTGAAACAACGGCACAGCAACGTCACCATCTTCGGAAAACCCACGCTGTTCAACAACCGCTGGAACATCTCGCATCCCGAAATCATCGACCCGACGGCCAAGAACGACACCAACATCCCCGACCACTTCTTCCCGCTGTACAACACTTCCGACAAGGCCAAGAAATCCGGCCTCGACTCCAAAGGCGTGGCCAAGCTGACGGCGGCGCTGCTCATCCAGCACAAGTACAGCATTTTCCCCGAATATCTTCCCAAGGAACTGATTGAAAACCATCATCTTTTATCCTTAAAAGAAGCATTGTTCAATATCCATTTCCCGGAAAATCAGGAGAAACTGGCTGCCGCCACCCTCCGTCTGAAATTTGACGAACTGTTTTATACCCAACTCAAATTATTGAAATTGAAGATATTGACCGAACGGAAATACCGCGGTCATATTTTCTCGCATATCGGACAAAGTTTCAACTACTTCTATCACAACCGTTTGAAATTTGAATTGACGGGTGCGCAGAAACGGGTCATCAAGGAAATATACGCGGACCTCGGCAGCGGCCGCCAGATGAACCGCCTGCTGCAAGGTGACGTCGGCAGCGGCAAGACCATCACTGCCCTGTTGGTGATGCTGATTGCCAATGACAACGGTTTCCAGTCGTGCCTGATGGCGCCGACGGAAATCCTGGCCACCCAGCACTATGAAAACATCAGCAAGATGCTGGGCGACATGCCGCTCGGTGTGGCATTGTTGACCGGTTCCACCAAGACGGCGGAGCGGCGCGAAATCCACGAGGGCATCCAGAACGGCACCATCCGCATCCTTATCGGCACCCACGCCCTGATTGAAAACGACGTGGAGTTCCAGAACCTCGGGCTGGCCGTCATCGACGAGCAGCACCGTTTCGGCGTGGAGCAGCGGGCCAAGCTGTGGAAGAAGAACACGCCGCCCCCGCACATCCTCGTGATGACTGCCACGCCCATTCCGCGCACGCTCGCCATGACCGTCTATGGCGACCTCGACGTGTCCGTCATTGACGAGCTCCCGAAAGGGCGCAAACCCATCGTCACGATGCACCTGTTCGAGTGCGATCGCCTCCGCCTTTTCGGATTGATGAAGCAGCAGATTGACCTCGGGCGGCAAGTGTTCGTCGTCTATCCCCTCATCAAGGAGTCGGAAAAGCTGGATCTGCTGGATCTGCAGGCCGGTTTCGAGGCGATGTCGCACGCCTTCCCGCTGCCGCACTATGCCGTCGGCATCGTACACGGGCAGATGAAGCCGGAGGAGAAGGACTACGAGATGAACCGTTTCAGCAAGGGCGAGACCAACATCCTTGTCTCCACCACGGTGATTGAGGTGGGCATCGATATTCCCAACGCCACGATGATGGTCATCGAGAATGCCGAGCGTTTCGGGCTGTCGCAGCTGCACCAGTTGCGCGGGCGTGTGGGGCGCGGCGGCGAGCAGTCGTACTGCATCCTGATGTCCAGCGACAAGCTTTCGACCGAAGGGCGGCAGCGCCTCCACGCGATGGTGAGCACCACCGACGGCTTCGAAATCGCCAACTTCGACCTGAAACTGCGCGGCCCCGGCGACCTTCAAGGCACCCGCCAGAGCGGCATCCTCGACTTCAAAATCGCCGACATCGTGAAGGATGAGAAATTGGTGGCCTACACCCGTAACCTCGCCAAAGCCATCCTCGATGCCGACCCGAACCTGACCAAACCCGAAAACCAAATCATTGCCACACGCCTTCAGGAACTGATGAAACGAGAAAAGTTCTGGGGTATGATTTCTTAAACGATGAAAAGATATATTGTATTGATAATCATAATATTGTTGACATCCTTGCGGCTCTTGGCACAGCAGGACAAGCCCCTTCGCATTGAGTTGGAAACCTTGAAGGACCATTTGGATTTCCATCATCAGGCAGCGGGCGAGCACGGCATTTTCGTGTTCTATGAGGGCAGTTCGCAAAATCCCGATTCTTCCGAGTGGGTCTGCCTCCATTACGACAGCAATCTGTACAAGGACTATCACTTCACCGTTCCACTTCCGGCGTTTACGAACTATGCGGGCAGTGTCGTCACCGAAAACTACTGCTATCTGCTTCTGCAAAAGAGTTTTCCAAAGAAAGAACCCGTCCAGTCCTTCCTTGTCACGGTTGACTTGAACACCAATTTGTATAAAACGGAAGTTATCTCCGATTTCCAGAATGGGAATATCAACAGCTTGTATGCCATTGACAATTACATTGTTGCTGTAGCGACCTCCGCCAACAAGCAGGACAGCGTTTTCTTCTATCATTGTCTGGATGCCGACGCGCTTAGCCTTGGCGACATTTTCCCTTACAAGCTGCAGTTTTGTGTGGCCGACACCTTCAACCACCGCTGGCTTTTCGGTTTGAAGGAGTACATGGGAAACACCGACGGCGAGATTTTCCTTTGCCAGTACGACTATTTGAACAAGAAAGCGAACGTTCGTTCCTTCCTTTCGGCCACGCCCGCCAAGGGCGACTATCTCTATAATTCGGCGAGGGCTGTTGTGCTGAATCAGGACACCACTTTGATAATGGGAACGTTCAATACCTTGCAAGATAAGAGTTCAACGAATTTGCATTCAGGAGTTTATACGATTTTGGAACACCATTTTGATTTGGATACGGCGAAATTCTACAACTATGCGAACCTGAAGGCGGCGCGGGCAGAAGCCGTGCCGACGGCCAACAATTTGAACCTTCAGCTGCTTGTTGGCAACGTGGGGCATAACGACAGTCAGTACAGTATCGTCACCGAGGTCTATTATCCTGAATACGACTACACCTACACGGGCTACAACGACTATTACGGCGGTTACACCAGCATTCCGCGTGAGACTTTCGCGGGTTTCCGTTTTGTCAATGCCTACGTCACCACATTTGATAGGGAAGGAAGACTATTGTGGGACAACTACCTTCCGTTCAGTAATATCCTCACGCAGCAACCCTACAAGCGGGTGTGTGTGCATTTCATAGGTGAAGATGCGTTGATCTATTATCCGAAGGCGAACCGCGTGTTCTATACGTTGGTGAATGGTCAGGAGGTGCTTGAAAAGACGAACAATTTCTCTGTTGAAACCGGGCGCGCACACGATTTGGTGGATTACAACATCGACACCCGTCTGGAACATTGGTACAGAGACAATTACCTCGTTTCAGGTTATCAATACATTGTAAATAAAGGGAAAGGGGCGAAAGCAAAACGATTTGTTTTTTTCTTGAACAAAATCATTTATGAATAACGCAGGGTGTAAAATGATAACCAATGTAGAGACGCGATTCATCGCGTCTCATAAAAAAAACGGCGCAAATGCAAAAACACCAACAATAAAACAGATATGACAAAAAAAATCGGTTGGACAATATTTTTGATGATGGCGATGCTGTCCGTGATGGCGCAGCCGCTGTCGGAGGAGGCGTTGAAGAAACAGCCGGTCTATACCTCTTTGGAGGAGGCATTGCAGAATCCGGCGCAGGTTTATCGGCTGAAATTGAAAATCAAGGCTGATTCCCTGCCGGAAGAGGTATTCCAACTGACAAATTTACAGGAATTTACGGCAGTCCGTTGCAAATTGAACGTGTTGAACCAAAACATTGGGAAGCTCACCAACCTCGAATATTTGAATGTGATGGGAAACCGGCTGGTTCGTTTGCCGGAAACGCTCGGGAATCTGGTGAATCTCAAGACGTTGGTCATCTGCCGTAATCTGATTGAGGCGTTGCCGGAAAGCATCGGGAATTTGAAGAAACTGACCTACATCGATGCGTGGGAGAATCCGTTGTATGTCTTTCCGGAAAGTATCACTGAATTGCAAAATACACTGAAAACTATTGATTTGAGGCAGATTGACCTCCACAACGATGAGTTGGACAGGATGGAAGCGCAGTTGCCCCACACCGACATAAAGTACACCTCTACTTGTGATTGCCACGACAATCGGAACAAGTGAGGCAGGGGAGGGGAATCAACCGTTTTTTTCTTATTTTCAAAGAGCGTTTTCCAAAAAATCTTGCAGAAAAAATCCGTTTTGATTTTATTCTAAATATCTTTCATAAAAATAGTTACGATGTTTTATTTTTGCAAGGAATTGCTGCAAAACGTTGCTGCAAAGGTACGTTGTTTTTGGAATTTAACAACTTAAAATCCAAGAAAATGATGAAAAAGTATATATAGATATACACGCTTGGCAGCAACTTTGAAATCATGAAATGACAACAGATATTCTGGTCTTTGTTTAAAAAGTTGTACCTTTGCTGCGTGAAAAAGTTCGCGAAGTTATGACATTGGAGTATATACAAAAGACTACGGAATTTCAGGTGTTTGACCGTAAGAGTGTGAAGATTGATGCAAAAACACTGGCTATCACGATCATTGCTTTTGCCAATGCGGATGGCGGAAAGATTGCCTTGGGGGTGGAAGATGACGGATCTCTTACGGGTGTGGACGGCCAGACTGCTCATGTGAATGAGCTGTTGAGAGCCGGGTTCGACTTTTGTGTGCCTTCTATCACGACATCAACCGAGTATATGGAAGTGACGGATGTGAGGGGAGAAGTGAATCACATCATTGTGATGACGGTACCGCAAAGTATGCGTGTTCATGCAAATCAGGCTGATGAAGTGTATTATCGTGTTGGTGATAAGTCAAAGAAATTGAACTTTGAACAGCGTATGCAGTTGGTGTATGCAAAGGGAGAGCACTATTATGAGGATGCGCCCGTGAATAATGCACGGTGGGAAGATTTGAATATGGACTTGGTTGCGGATTTTGTGAGACTGATTGGCTATGGAAAGGGCGCGGAGGCATATATCCGGGAGAATGGATACGTGGTAAGGAAGGAGGACTACAGGGGACAAGAGTATGAGGCATTGAGTGGGGCGGCGATATTGCTGTTCGGCAAAAATCCGCAACGTTTCTTTCAGCGGGCGCAAGTTCGTGTAATCAGATATGATGGCACTGAGGCCAAAGTAGGCACATCAATGAACGTGGTGAAGGATGAAATTTTCACAGGCCCGGTGCTGAAGCTCACGAATGATGTACTGGCATTTGTGAAAACGCAAATCAAGGAACATACGTATCTTGGCTCTGACGGATTTTTTAGAACCGACGAACAATATCCAGAGTTCTGCTGGAAGGAAATCATCGTGAATGCCATTTGCCATCGGGACTACAGTATCTTGGGTACAGATATTCAGGTGAAACTGTTTGATGACCACATGACTGTTGAGAGTCCGGGAATTCTCCCAGGACTGGTGCGTCCGTATAATATTAGAGAAATGCATTTTTCGCGGAATCCGAAAATAGCATTGTATATGCGCTCCAATAAACTAGTGAAGGAGTTTGGCGAAGGCGTGGACAGGATGTTCCGAGAGATGGAGGAGGCCGGTCACCCTGCGCCGGAGTATCGGCAAAACGAGTTTATGGTGTATGCTACAATTCGGCAGTTTAAGGAGGAGAACAACCAAGAGAAGACAAGTAAGGGACTAAGTAAGGGACTAAGTAAGGGACTAAGTAAGGGACTAAGTAAGGACCAAGTATGTGAACTTGTGGGACAGAAGTGGGAAAAGATTGAACTTTTGTTACATGGAATGGAACATACTTCGGCAGCAGCTGATCTGCGTGTATTGATGGGAATGTCAAACGCAAGTAAGTTCAAAAAAAACTATTTGGATCCGTTGCTTGAGATGGGGATTATTGAAATGACACATCCGGATTCTCCCAAGAACCCTATGCAGCGGTATCGGCTTACGGAGAAGGGACGGGAATTGCTTGACCCCCGATGATTATTAAGATTATGAGAAAGTTATTTGCTTTTAAAATCACGACATTTTGCATACTAATGGTTTGTTTACTACAATCGTGTGGTTATATCTTGCCTGACCCAATTCTTAAGGAAAGAAAAGAAAAACAAATCGGGAAATATGTCATTGATATGGAACGAACCGAATGGGGTGAATACGAGGCAGAGAAAGATAATTATAAAGACTTGACTATAGTTTTCAATCCAAATATGACTTTTGAAGTAAGTCAATCCGTCCCTTTTTTAATAGATACTACGGGACAATATGTTATTAGAGGTAGAGGAGAGTTATGTGATGTTTATTTTTCAAGCCAGATACAAAAATATGGCATTACTCGATATGGAATTTGGTTATGGCCATGCTGGGTAGAAAAACAAGATACTATTACCGCTATCATTACCCCAACGCCCCAGCAGAATGTGAAACGTGTCATACCAAAGCTTTATTTCAGGAAAATAGGCTACTTTTAGTTTTGCATTCCGAATAAAATGCAAAAAGATTTTCTTTTGACTCGTTTCTGTCCCGATTTGATAAAAAAAACAGCGACTTACTTCTGTAAATCGCTGCTTTGCTTCAGGGCGGCAGGTCGGATTCGAACCGACGATTGTCGGATATTCCGATTTTGCCGTTTTTTGTTTTTATAACTTGCAGAAAATGAATAAATTATAATTTTAGACAAAACTAATTTTTAATACGTTTTGTCTCATTTTTGTCTCAGTACAAAACAATAAAAATAACTGATTTTCAATCAGTTATCAGCATTTTGAAAATCATCGTTTTGCACAAACAAAACGGTGATTTTCATTTTTCCCCATTCAAAGAACACTTTTTTTTCGCAACCTGTTTGCGGTATTGATATTTTAACTAACTTGCACCCAGCAAGTTATGTGCAAAATTTGCTACATTTTTTGTAACAATCTTTGCTACAAATTTTGCTGCAAAAATACATAGTTTTTTGGATTTAAACAACTAAAATCCAATGTTATGCTGAAAAAAAAGTATGTGCTATCTGAGCAGGCACTGAACGTGCTCAAAAGACCCGAAGCGAAGCCCCTCCTGATGCTGTTTTTTGACATCCGCGACAGAAGAACCATCAATTCCTACCTCGCCAACAACGTCCCGAACAGCCCGCTGATGAACATCCACGTCAAGGAGATCGTCCAGATACTGGCACCCTATGTGCCGGAAAAGTCCATCTTCCGCAGGATGACAGCCGAGGAGGAAGAGACGCTTAACCAACCACAAAAGACCACTGAAAATGAGCAGGACGGAGAAAATAACTAAACGAGTCGTGAACGAGCTGTCACTGTTATCCCTCTACCTTGTCATCCTCAAAGCCTTCGGATGGCTCACACTCGGATGGCTGTTCGCACTCGCACCACTGCTGGCGGTTATGGCGGCAAAGACTGTCGCCATAACCATTCTAATTATTGAATATCTATCTTACCGCCGCAAGTATGGGAAAAAGACAAGGAATCAGTAAGGAACTGCGGCGGTACCTCCCGCACGGCTACGGCCAGGAAGTGGCCGACAGATTCAAGTGCAGCGTCAGCAAGGTCTATCACGTTGTCTGCGGACAACTGACCGACTACCGCATACTTGAAGTCCTGCTCGACATCATCCAAAGGAACGCCGCCCTCGAAAAGAAGCTGGAGCGGCAGAACCACAAAACAAAACCCAAGAGCAATGATTGAGATTTACAAGGACTGGAACTTCCCCGACACGCAGTATGTCCGGGAACGAACCGAGAAACAACAGATAGTGCTGCACCACACCGTCTCGGGCGACAGCGTGAACGGCGATATGAGCTGGTGGCTTCACACAAAGGAGAGAGTGGCCACCTCCTACGTCATCAGCCGTGAAGGGCATCTGCACAAGTGCTTTGATGACGAATACTGGGCATACCACCTCGGACTCTCCGCCCCCCACTTCGCCAAAGTCGGCATCAGCTACCGCCCCCTCGACCGATACGCCATCGGCATTGAACTGGACAGCTGGGGCGCACTTGTGCAGCACACGGACGGGAAGTTCTACCCCGTCACCACACAGAACGGCAAAGTCGTGCCCAACCTCAAATGCAAGGCCGTGGAGAACATCTACGAGTACTGCTCCAACCAAAAGTACCGTGGCTTCCAATATTTTGAGAGGTACACCACGGCACAGCTTGCCACGCTCGGAGAACTGCTGCACCACCTTATGGAAAAGCACCACATCGCCGCCAGATACAAGAGCGACATTTGGAATGTCACGCCCCGCGCCCTTGCAGGCTGGGAAGGCGTGTTCGCCCACGCCTCCTACAGGCAGGACAAAAGCGACGTGCATCCGCAGGTGGAACTCATCAACCTGCTCAAAGCCCTATAGATATGAAAGTGGATTGGAAGTGGTTCGCAATTCTCATCTTGGGGCTGGCCACAGCAGTCCTGCTCCTGCGAAACTGCCGTAAGAGCGGGGGCTCTGTGCGTGTCTCGACCGTAACACGGACGGACACGCTGCACATCTCCGACACGGTGCTCTTCCCCGTTCCCTACAACATCATCCGTCCCGACACCATCCCGGCACCCGTGGACACGGATGCCGTCATCACTGACTACTTCTCACGGAAAAGCTACGCCATCCGCTACGAGGACACCGCCATCAGGGCGGTGACGGACGTGACCATCAGCGGGAACGAGGTGGAGGCGGTCGCCATGGACTACGAGCTGCTGCACAAGCACACCACAGTCACGGAGACCGTGTTCAAGGAGCAGAAGTTCGCCCTCACCCTCGGCGGCTGCATCACCTACAACATCCCCGACAAAAAGCCGGGCTTCGAGCTCACCATCGGCGTGAACATCCGGCGCAGCCAGTTCCTTGCGGGCTACGACTTCGTAAACAAGACGCCCCGCATCGGCTGGCAGTACCAAATCATCCGGAACTAATCAAAAGGACAATGCGATATGATACCCAAGGACAAGATCAACGACGTGCTGTTCGCAGCCGACATGCTGACAGTGGCGGAAGGCTGCGGGGTACGTCTGCGCAAATCGGGCGCGGTGCTGTACCGGGGACGCTGCCCCTTCCACGACGAGAAGGACGGCAGCTTCTTCGTCAACACCAAGTACAACCGATGGCACTGCTACGGATGCGACCGAAGAGGCAACTCCATTGACTTCCTGATGGAGCTCAAAGGGCTCTCCTTTGTAGAGGCGGTCAGAATGCTGGCAGGCCAGCACAACATCATTATCGAAGAACGCCAGCCCACAAAGGAGGAGGAACGCAAGGAGAACGAGCGGCGCAGGCAGCAGGCCATCTACGAGGAGGCGGTGCGGTTCTACGAGCAGAAGCTCAAGGAGAGCCCCACCGCGCTGAAGTACGCCCTCAGCAGGTTCAACGACGAGACCATCGAGGCGTTCCGCATCGGCTACGCCCCAAGCGAACCTTCCGGCCTGTACCGACACTTGCGGCAGAAGGGTTTCCTGACGGAGACCCTTGACGACTGCGACCTCTTCCGCAAGCGCCAAAACCACAACACCTACGACCTTTTCCGCGACAGACTGATGTTCCCCATATTCAACACCTACGGGATCGTCACTGCCTTTTCGGGACGCGCACTCACCCCCGGAGACGGGGTGCCGAAGTACATCAACAGCGCGGAAAGCGTGATGTACACGAAAGGCGCGACACTCTACGGAATGAACTTCGCATTCCGGCATATCCGCAGCGCGGATATGGCCATCCTCGTTGAGGGGAACGCCGATGTGGTGAAGATGCACCAGCTCGGCGTCACCAACGTGGTCGCCCCCTGCGGCACGGCACTCACGGACGAGCAGATACGGCTCCTTGTCCGTGCATCCAAGAACGTCACGCTCATGCTGGACGGGGACGCGGCGGGACGCGCCGCCACGGAGAGGAACGGGAAACGACTTGTCGAATCCGGGCTGAACGCCTACGTCCTTGAAATCCCCCCTGCTGACGACGGCTCCAAGCAAGACCCTGACAGCTTCTTCACCTCAAAGGAGCAGTTCGACAGCTTCCAGTCAGAAAAAGGCAGGCTTTTCCTTGACGCGCTTGCCGAAGCCAAAAGCGGCGAATGCGCCAACAACCCCGTCATCCGCGCCCGGACGGTGAGGGAGATCGCCATCCTGTTCGCAGGGAGAGAACCCTCCGAACGAGGCGAACTGGCCACCCTGCTGGCGCACCGCATCCCCAGCAAGTCGCTGTGGAAACAGACCATCAAAGAAATTGACGACGCCAAGCGCAGGCAGGAGAACCTTGAAAAGGAGAACGCAAGGATAACCCTTGCGGGCAAGACGCAGGAGCAGGAGGAACTGATACGGAAGTACGGGTTCTACACGGAAAACAACTGCTACCACTTCTACTCCCTCAAAGGCGACAATTTCTTCAAGGGCTCCAACTTCACGATGGAGCCGCTCTTCCACATAGTCAGCACGGTGAACGCCAAGCGGCTATACAGGCTCAAGAACGTCTATGGCGTGGAGCAGGTGCTGGAGTTCAGCCAGAAAGACCTCATATCCATCGCCGCCTTCCGCCTGCGGTGCGAGTCGCTTGGCAACTTCCTCTTCGAGGGCGGGGAGCACGGGCTGAACAAGATAAAGGCGTACCTCTACGACAACACCAAAACCTGCAAGGAAGTCACCCAGCTTGGCTGGCAGAAGCAGGGCTTCTTCGCCTGGTCAAACGGCATCACCGTCAACGGCGAGTTCCGCGCACTCGGCGAACTCGGCATCGTGGAACACGAGGGGCAGCACTACTACATCCCCGCCCTGTCCTCTTTCTACAAGGATGACGACAAACTCTTCCAGTTCGAGCGGCAGTTCGTGCACCGCGGCGGCAACATCAGCCTCTTTGACTTCACCGACAAGCTGGTGAACGTCTATGGCGAGAACGCAATAGCTGGCATCGGCTTCTACTTCGCCACCCTTTTCCGCGACATCGTCATCACGCACCTGCGGTCGTTCCCGATACTGAACGTGTTCGGCCCGAAAGGGACGGGCAAGAGCGAGATGGCGGTCACGCTGCTCAAGCTCTTCGGCGACCAGCCCGTGGGGGTGAACATGACCAACAGCACCATCCCCGCGATGGCAGACCATGTGGCACGGACGCGCAACACGCTGTGCCACATCGACGAGTACAAGAACTCCCTTGACTTTGAGAAAATCGAATTTCTCAAAGGCCTTTGGGACGGCGTGGGCAGGAGCAGGATGAACATGGAGAAGGACAAGAAAAAGGAGATGACCGCCGTGGACGCGGGCATCATGCTCACCGGGCAGGAGATGGCCACCGCCGACAACGCCCTCTTCTCAAGGCTTATCTTCCTCTCCGTCTCCAAGACGGAGTTCACCCAAGCGGAGCGCGACCGCTTCGACGACCTCAAACGCACGGAGAACAGCGGGCTGACACACATCACCAACCGCCTGCTCAGACTGCGGAAGCGGTTCGAGCTGGACTACTCCACGTGCTTCAACGGAGCCATCGCGGACGTCCGTCCGCACATCAACGGCCACGTTGAGGACAGGATCCTCAAGAACTGGTGCGTAGTGCTGGCGGCACTACGCATCGTGACGGACGAGGAACCGCTGCCCTTCACCTACGAGAAGGCCGTGCGGACTTTCGCGCAGATGATAAGCCGCCAAAATGGGGACGTGGTGGCAGGGAACGAAGTCAGCGACTTCTGGAACACCTATCAGGAGCTTTTCAGCGGCGGCATCATCGAAAAGGACTTCGACTTCCAAATCAAGGTGGTGGAGGAGTTGAAGACCACCACCGAGACCTACGGCCAAAGCCTGAAGGTACTCTTCATGAACCCCAACCGCATATTCTCGCTTTACGCACAACAGAAGCGCAGCGCAAACGAGAAACGCCTGCCGAAGGACTCCCTCAAATACTACCTCAAGAACTCCGCAGAGTTCCTCGGCCTCCAGCAGAAGCGCTTCCGCAGGAACATGAAGAACCTGCAGGACAAGGAATCGGTGAAATACTTCCCCGGAGACGGAACCGAAGCGCTGGAATACGAGCGCCCCTACGCGTGGTGCTTCAACTACGACATGCTCCAACAGAGCTTGGAGCTCAACCTTGAGACCGACTACGTTTGGAAACCGAAGGACGAGGTCAGACCCATCGCCACGGACAGCGATGAAGGGGCGGCGAAGCCGCAAAACGGCAAGCCGCCGGAAGAAGCGTCGGGAAAGCCGACGCTATTCCCTTATTAACCAGCAGTTTGGGAATCAAAAAATCCCGAACCGCCTATTTTTTGCAAAACACCCTGCAACGGAGCTGACCACCATTTTTTTGTAAGACATACAAGACAAACAAGACAAAACTGAGAAACAGAGAGTTACAACGGCAACCCCATAAGACAACAACAAGACAAGGCACGAAACCAACAAGACAAAAAAAAGGCGGCGGGAAATAATAAGGACAGCAAGACGGAAAAAGCCGTTTTGTCTTATATGTTATAATATTAAAAGACAATAAGATAAGTAAAAAAGCGGCTTTGTCTTGCTTGACTTCGGGGAAAATGGGGTGTAACGGCGTAAACACAATTTTTTTTTGAGATATGAACGAGAACAGAACAGAGAGCATCACCATCAGAGTCCACCCCGCCGTGCGGCGGTGGTTCGAGAACACGTTCCCGAAGTCGGGCAGCGCATACGACCTGCGCGGCCACTTCCTCCACGACTTCCTTCGGGCGGGGCTTGCCCGCGCCGCAGGATCGGACAAACCCTCGGAGGCGTTCCGCCTCTTCCCCGAAGTCACGGTGGTGGTCAGCCGCAGGGACTTCCGCACCCTCGGCGGCGCCATCCCCGAACAGCTGCAGGCGGCTTTCTCCCTCATCGCCTACAAGTTCATCCGGCAGACCGCCTGCCAAGAAATCCTCTACGCGCACGTCGCCGGGGGCATACCGCGCGACACCGCCATCAAGGAGTACCTGCTGGCCAACCTTTACGAGGATGACGAAATGAACTACGCCGCCCTGCGCAAGTACTACCAGCGCAACTGGATGGAGGCCGAGCGGCGCGTCCTCGAAGAGTACGGCACGCACGCTGCACGGAAGCAGCTCGTTCACGGCCTAATTATTTCGTCCAAAAATGTCCCATTTTACAAATAACACCGAAACACTATGGAAAACCTACGCAAAAACGGGGGCTGCCACGTGATGGCAGGCAACAAGCGGCTACTCATCGCCGACATCAGCGAAGTGCAAAGCATTGACTTCACGGATTTTAACACCAAGACCGTCACCCTGCGCCACGGATGCAGTTTTGCGGAAATCTTCGCCAAATCCATCCGAACCGAGGTGACAGAGAACGGCGGGGCGTACACCCACGAGACCACCTGCCGCCTCACAGGAACCAAACGGAAGTACGACCGCCTGCTGGCGGACATGGCAAGGGGCGGCTGGATTGCCAAGATAGTGGACAACACGGACGCCGTGTGGCTGTCCGGCTCAAAGGAGGAACCGCTCCACTTCACCTTCCGGCACATCGGAGCGGCGGAGGCATCCGGCGAGCATCTCTACGAGCTGACATTCCACCGCGATATGACCGAGCCGCTGTGCGCCACCACACTATAATATATTGTGGTGTCCATACGGGTTCCGCCGCCCGCCACTATCTTTGCCGCAAAACAGAGCAATGAAACCGCAGCCAGCAATGAGATTCCTGAACGAGACCGCCGATGAAGCCGTGATTGAAATCTACGGCCAGATCGGCTATGAGGGATGGACACGCGAGGAGGACGAGAACACCGCCCGCCTTATGAGCGAAGAGCTCAACCGCATCAAATCCCTCAACGCAAAGCGCATCACCGTCAAGATAAACTCCCTCGGCGGCGATGTGAACCACGCGCTGGCCATCCATGACATGCTGGCCGAGCATCCGGCAGCGGTCACCACCCAAATCAACGGGCTGTGTGCCTCCGCAGCCACCATCATCGCAATGGCGGGGACGGAGCGCAAGATGAGCCGCAACGCCCTCTTCCTCATACACCAATGTTCCTCCTATGTTGGACGCGCCAACGAGGAACGCCTCGCGCAGGAGCTGGAGACGCAGAAGACCGTCAACGGGCGTATGCTCGACATCTACCACACTACCTGCAAAGGCAAAGAGGCGGAAATCTCCGACCTGCTCAAAGCCAACAACGGGCAGGGCAGATGGCTCACCGCCACCGAGGCCAAAGACCTCGGATTCGTCACCGACATCTACAACGAGACACGGAAGAGCGCACGCTACTCCCTGTCCGCGTTTGCGGACAACGGGCTTCCCGACCTCCCCGAAGAATACGCCGACCTTGCCGTGGTGGACGATGCACGCTCCCCGTGGCAGTCCGTCCTTGAAGCCGTTGCAAGATACTTCAACCCCGACAACCAACCAAAAAACCAAACCCATACCGACATGAAGAAACTGTTCCCGCTGCTGGCGGCACTCCTCGCAGTGCAGGACTCCGCCACCTATGATTCAGAGAAAGGGCTGTCCGTCAAAGACGAACAGCTCAAAGCGCTGGAGGCCAAACTCGGCGAACTTGACGCGCTCCTCAAAGAGAAAGAGACCCTCCTCAATGAGAAGCAGGCTCTCATAGACGAGAAAGCCACGCTCACCGCACAGCTGGCCACCATCACCGCCGACCGCGACCGCCTCAAGGCCATCGTGGACAAAGTCCCCGGACAGACACCTGCCGTGGCAGGCGCTGATCCCGCCAAGAAGCCGGAGGACGACATCCAGTCCTACGTCAGCGGCTCGTCCCTCTATCAGGAAATCAAACGCGACATCTAACCCTAAACCCCAACCGATATGGCAGACAACATCAACACCAGAATCAACGTTGACCTCATACTTGAGGAATACGGCCGCTTCTACGAGAACAGCGGACAGGGAATGGACAGGCTCAAACGCGCCCTGATGGTTCCCGCCACCACGCTGGAGAAATACGCCACCCGCATCAATACCCACGACGACATCTACAAGATGACCACCGAAGAATGGGAAGACGTGCTCCAGCCGTTCCGCATCCAGTTCGAGCCGAAAGCAGGCGTCAAGTTCATCCCCAACTCCATCGTGCTCAACCACATCAAGGTTGATGCGGAGTTCTCGCCGATGGGCATCTACCACTCTTGGATGGCCTTCCTCGCCGGAGACCAGAACAAGATTGAAGACTGGCCTATCACCCGCTACTTCGTGGAAGTCTATCTCAAACGCAAGATTGACAACAACCGCGAACTGAAAGCAGTTTACAAGGGCGTGCGCGACGACAACGGCACCACCCCCGAAAGCTGCATGGACGGCATCAAGAAGAAACTCATTGAGGGCGCGAACAACATCAAC
>JAEEGL012946240.1_pt1 | contig 37845 bp, 32 predicted proteins | sample 9134231 | NCBI WGS metagenome assembly JAEEGL01 (sample SAMN16246548, study PRJNA631951) | gut metagenome | biome: gut microbiome; feature: rumen; material: fiber-attached | host: Bos | place: Iran: Karaj | collected 2018-10
CAACCATATTCATTATTCAGTTGAAGAACAAATAAAGTATCATAATGAACAACATAAATTACAAGAAATGATTCAAAATTTATCTGAAGATTTATATGATAAAGAATATAATGATTATTGCGATAATGGAACTATTACTATTAATGGCGTTGATTATTCAATTAAATATTTACATATTGAATATGGATATATTGGTCATAATAAAATAGTTTATCTAAAAGATTATCATAATCCTAATGTTGATATCATAACAGGAAAGATAATTGATAAAGATTATGTACGTGTTAAGGTTATGAAATTAAAATATGCTGATGTTTTCTATAACTATTGTAAAGATTCGAATGAAAATAAAAATCTAGAAGATTATATAAATGATTTTGATGGTGAAATTAACTATATGGTACCTGAAACATATTTCTATAATCCTTTAAATAATGGAGAAAAAGCAAAATGAATACGATTGAAGTATTAGATGAAAATGGTAATAAATTAACCTGTGAAGTCATTAAATTAATTAAAAACGAGTCTTTAAATAAAGTATATGTTGTCTATAAAGATAAAGATGATATTTTAGTATCGCAATTAATAAAAGAAGATAATGAATATCAAATATTACCCGTTTTAGATGATGAATGGGATTTTATCGAAAAAAATATCAATTAAAAAAGAATTAGTTATATAACTAACTCTTTTTTTATTGAAGAATGACTCGGAGCTTGTTTCTTAGGTTAGAAGTATCACTATAATAGTGATTATAAAAGAAATATTTTATGCATTCTTCATAATAAATATAAAATATGTATTTGTAATAATTATGCTTATTTTGTGGAATTTTTGTGAAAAGATATTTAATTTTTATTATTTATGCTATATAATTACTTATATATCGGAGGTCTTATGGAAAAAATTAGAGTTTTATATGATGAAAAGACAATTCTTAAACGTATTAAAGAAATGGCAAAAGAGTTATATAAACTTTACGGTGATGAGGAAGTAACATTTGTATGTACACTTAAAGGAGCAGTATTCTTTGCGTGTGACTTAATGAAGAACTATAAAGGTGATGCTCGTATGGAATTCTTAAGAGTATCAAGTTATGAAGGTGAATCATCAACTGGTAAGATTACTCTTAAGTTACCAATTGACGCTGAAAAGATTTATGGTAAACATGTTGTTATTTTTGAAGATATCGTTGATACGGGTTATACACTAGAATATATCCGTGATTATATTAACAATATGAAACCAAAAACTTTAATTGAATGTACCCTTCTAGATAAGAAAGCTAGACGTGTTGTTGATATTAATCCAACATACTCTGGATTTGTTATTGATGACTTATTTGTAATTGGATATGGGCTTGATTATGATCAAAAATATCGTAATTTACCATACATTGGGGTTGTCGAAAAAAACTAAAGAAGTTTGCATGTAAATTAGTGTCTAATTTAGTCTAATTACTTGCATCTTTTTTTTTACTATAATATTCTAATAATAGAGGGAGCGTGAATTCTAGTGATATATCCATCTATTGATAAATTACTAAATGTTATTCAATCTAAATATACTTTAGTGACAATAGCAGCAAATAGAAGTAGAGAAATTAAAAGAACAGGTTTTTTGCAAATGCCAAAAGACAATTATAAATCATCAAAGAATATTGGAAAGGCCTTGGAAGAAGTATCTGAAGGTTTAATAACTGTTCGAAAATAATTGACTATTAATAATTGTTTTTATATAATGTTAGTATAGGTAAGGTGAGAGATGATGATTAATAAAAAGGGACAGGCTTTAGTTGAGTATGTTTTAATTATCGCGCTTGTTGCTGTCATAATCATTGCTTTAGTCAAGGTCTTTGGTGGCTATGTAAAAGATGCTATGACAAAGACAAATTGTGGTTTAGTAGGCCAAGAGTATGTAGAAGGCGATAAACCTGGTGAAGGACATTGTAAGTAAACTAGTTTTTAACTAGTTTTTTTATTGATTAAATGTTATAATAAATCATTGATTGGTGGGATATATGAAGAAATATAATAATAAAGATTATGATATATATTATTATCCATTAGATAAGTTTAAAACAATTGATGTTAAACTTGTTTTTGCGCGTAATGTAACAAATAAAGATTTAATATATTTAAATGTTTTATTAGGTGTCTTAACATATAGTAGTAAGAAATATCCTACTAATAGAAAGTTAATGATCGAACTAGAAGAATTATATGATCTATATTTATCTAGTGGAGTTACAAGATGTGCTAATAGATTACTAGCAATGTTTGATTTAAGCTTTATTAACCCTATATATACAGATAAAAAGTATTTCAAATTAAGTATTGATTTCTTATCTGAAATATTACTTAATCCTTTAGTTAATAATAAAGCTTTTGATAAGAAAGTATTATCTTTAATTATTGATCAATTAAAGAATGATGTTATGTATAGTTATCATCATCCACAAGGAAGAGTTAATGAAGAATTATATAAGGGCTTAGATGCTAATATAGGAATTACTTTATATCAAAATATGGATATTCTAAATACGATTAATGAAGAGAATTTATATGAATATTATTGTGAATTCTTAAATAATAGTGAGATTAAATTATTTGTAACTGGTAATATTGATGATAATATGTTAAAAGTATTATCAAGTATCCCAATAGTTAGTAAGAAGATAGTATTTAATGATAATAAAATAGTTAATACTAGTGATAAAAATATTAACTATATTAAAGGTAATTATAATCAAAATAAACTAGCTTATTTATTTAGATACAATGATGTTAGTTTCTATGAATACTATTATGTATCTAGCATCTTTAATTGTATATATGGTGGCTTACAAGATTCATTATTAATGACTAATGTTCGTGAGAATGATTCTCTTGTATATTATATAGATGCTTATTTAAGAAAAGTAGATCAAGTAATTATGTTAAATGCAGGGTTCTCTAAAGAAAATACTGAATTAGTTTTAAAAGGAATTAAAGATAATCTAGAGTTAATTAAAAAAGGCAATTTTTCTCTTGACTTAATTAATAAAGCAAAAGAGAATATTACGGTTGATTTAACAGATACTGAAAGGTCACCTTCATATATTATTAATTACATGATTGGAAGAATATATGTCCTAGATAATTCTAATAAAGATAAACTTAAAGAATATTTAAAAGTAACAAAAGAAGATATTGTTGATTTTGCTAAAAAACTAGATATTTGTAGAATTATGGTATTGGAGGGAAGTTATGAAGAAAAAGCTTAAATACTTAGATGAAGAAATAACGTATTATAAACTTAATAATGGCATGCTTGTCTACCTAATACCAAATAAAAAGAAAAAGAAATATGATGTTTCTTTATGTGTTAGATATGGTTCATGTAATCGTAAATATAAAATTGGTAAAAAGGAAGTAGTTGATATTTCAGGTATTGCGCATTATTTAGAACATCAATTATTTACAATGCCAACTGAAGATAGTTTTAATTACTTTTCAAAATCAGGTACAACTGCTAATGCCGCGACATCATATTTTGCAACAAAGTATTTTATCTCCGGTTCTAAATGTTTCTTTAATAATTTAAATTATTTCTTAAAGATGATTTATACCCCTTATTTTACAGATAAATCTGTTAATAAAGAGCGGGGTATTATTAAAGAAGAAATAATGATGTATGATGATCATATTGATTGGATTATTGATAATAAATTTAGAAAGAATATCTTTAATAAACATTTTATAAGAGATAAGATTGCGGGTAATGTTGAAGATATTATGAAGATTACCAAAGAAGATTTATATCAAGCTTATAATTACTTCTATATTCCAAGTAATATGATATTAACTATAAGTGGTAATTTTGATGTTGAGAAAACAATTGAATACTTAAATAAACTTAAATTCTTAGATAAACCTAATCACAAGATTAATGAAATTAAATGTGATGAAGATGAACTTACTAATAGTGAATATGGTGAATTATATGGTAATACTAATATTCCTAAAGTATGTTATGGATTTAAGATTAATAAAGATAAATTGGGTATTAAAGATAATTATCTTATAAATATGTACTTGAATTGTTTATTCTTTATGTTATTTGATGAACCAAGTGAATTCAGAGAAGAAGTATATCGAGAAAAGTATTGTACAACATATTATATTGATCACTTAAATGTTGATAATTACTATGTATTATCTTTTAATGCTGATAGTAATTATGCGGATTTATTTAAAGATACAATTGATAAATATCTTAATAATCTTAAATTAAATGAAGATGACTTTAATCGTACTAAAAAGATTTTAATTGCTAGTGAGATTAGAGTTAGTGATAACTTAAATGTTATTGCTGATGGTATTATGAATGATTTTATAAGATACAATAAAGTTATTTTAGATCACGTATCAATTATTAAAAAAATGGATTATAAAGTACTAAGTGATTTAGTAAAAAAAATATCCTTTGATAATAACTCTTTTATATTAATGTTACCTATTGGTAGTCGTTAACTCTAAAAGAGTTTTTTACTTGTTACAATAATTTTCTCGTGATATACTAAAATGTGGAGAGTAAGATGAAGATAAAACTAATTATTGTCTTAATTATAAGTATCTTATTTATTAATGTTAAAGCCGATACCGAAGTAACATTTAGTAACATTGATAAAGTTAATGAGAGTGAATTAGTTGGTACTAAATTAGTTGTTAAAGATACTGATGGTAATATTATAACTTTACCTGATAGTAATCAAGATAAAACTAATCCATGGGTAACAACAGATGCTCCTTATAAATTAATGTTACGTGAAGGAGAATATACTTTGGTAGTAGAAGAAGCATCAAAAGGATATATTTTAAATACTGAACCAATATCATTTACTGTAGGTAGTAATAAGATGACAGTTGTTAATGAGAATATTCCCCTTACTGGTGTTGATATTAGTTCCTATGGTAGTGTAGGTGATTCTGAATTTGTTGGTGTAACACTTGAAATTAGAGATAATGATAATAAATTAGTAGAATCATGGGTATCTAGTGAAATAGCTCATCATGCAACTCTTGAACCGGGTTTATATAAATTAGTTGAAACTAAAGTTCCAAAAGGGTATGAAATAAATAGTGAAGTAATTACTTTTACGGTCTTAAATGATGGTACCGTCTTAAATAAAGTTTATATAAGAACGAATGAAGTAGTTGCTGATGTTCCAATAACGGCATCTACAAGATCATTTGTTGTAGGAGCGATGAGTGTTATTCTAATTCTTATTGGTTCAACAACATTTGTTACAACTATGAATAAAGTAAGGAAACAAAATTTTTAAAAAGAGTTAAAACTCTTTTTTTTTATTAATTAATTAGTTATAATTACTATGGTGATTTAATGAAGAAAGTTTTATTAATATTAATAGTATTATTATTAATAGGTTGTTCTAGTAGTAAGAATATTATTAATAGAGAATATGAAGATTTAAATGATAAATATTTAAGTATTAAAGTTAATGATAATGATATTGAGAAAATAAATTTTAATAATATCTCTGATGTTATTAATAGTACGGGTTTAATATATTTTTGTACTCCTGAATCTAATTATTGTCGTAATAATATAAATGTTTTAATTGATATTGTTAAAGATCTAGAAATTAGTAAAGTATATTATATTGATGTAACTGGTGAGAGAGATGAATTTGATAGTAACTTTAATATTACTAAAGAAGGTAGTAATGAATATCATGATTTTACTAGTCTATATAGTGATTATTTAGTAGATATTAATAATCATAAATATATCTTTGATGGGGATATCTTATTATTTAGTAACAATAGAATAATTGATTATTTAACAATTGATAATTATCGCTTAATTGTTACTGAGAAATTAAGTGAAGAAGCATATAAAAAAGAATATACAAGACTATATAATTTTATTAATGTTTTAAATGATAGTGAAATCTGTGGACAACAAGATACAGGTTGTTAAAAATATCTTTATTTTTAAATATAATGTGTTATAATAGTTATGTTAAATCTTTACGAAAGAGGAGTAATATCAACAATTATTGAGAGAATTAGTGGTTGGTGCGAACTAAGATAATCTTTGATATGAAGGCTGCTTTTGATTGGATTTCGGGATGACCGTTATATTAATTAAGTCCAAAGTAGGATGGTACAGCGTATATCGCTCCTACAAAGGGCTTTTTTTATTTATTGGAGGAATTATGAAAAAATATTTTAACTTAGCAATTGATGGACCAAGTGGAGCGGGGAAAAGTACAATCGCTAAAATAGTAGCAAAAGAATTAGAATTTATCTATGTTGATACAGGAGCTATGTATCGAGCAGTAGGATTATATTATCTTGATAAAGGAATTAACGTAGATGATGAAGAAAAGGTAAATGAACTTATTGATGAGATTAACGTTGAATTTAAAATCATTGATGGGAACATTAGATTATTTTTAAATGATCGTGATGTAACTGATTTAATTAGAACTCCTGAAGTAAGTGATGCTGCTAGTCGTGTAAGTGTACATGGTAAAGTTCGTGAAAGAATGGTTAGTATGCAACAAGAGATTGCTCGCAAGAATAATATTGTCATGGATGGTCGAGATATTGGTACTGTAGTTCTTCCAAATGCTGATTTGAAGGTATATTTAACAGCTTCAGTAGAGGAGCGAGCTGATCGTCGTTATAAAGAATTAAAAGAAAAAGGAATGGACGTTGATCTTGAACAAATCAAGAAAGATATTGAAGAACGTGATTATCGTGATATGCATCGTGATATTAGTCCATTACGTGAAGCAGAAGACGCTATTCACTTAGATTCTACAGGTATGGAAATTGATGAAGAAGTAGCCTATATCTTAGAATTCGTTAAAAATATAAGGAAAGAGGGTAATTATGAAGAAACTAACAAGCAAAGAAATTAGAAAGATGTGGCTTGACTATTTTAGTTCTCATGGACATAAAATAGTTGATAGTGCATCACTAATTCCCCAAAATGATGATACACTTCTTTGGATAAATGCTGGTGTAACACCACTTAAAAGATATTTTGATGGAACTGAAGTACCAGTTAGTAAAAGACTTACAAATATTCAAAAATGTATTAGAACTAATGATATTGAAAATGTTGGTGTAACAAGACGTCATCATACATTCTTTGAAATGATGGGTAATTTCTCTATTGGTGATTATTTCCGTGATGAAGCTCTTGCTTATGCTTTTGAATTATTAACAAGTAAAGAATGGTTTGATATTCCAGTTGAAAAGTTATATGTAACAGTATTTCCAGATGATATGGATACTATTAATCGTTGGATTGAACTTGGAATGTACCCTGATCATATTATTAGATTAGAAGATAACTTCTGGGAAATTGGCCCTGGTCCATGTGGCCCTGATACCGAAATTTTCTATGACCGTGGTAAAAAATATGATAAAGATGGCGATGCACTAGAGAAATTCATTAAAGGTGAAGATAATGAAAGATTCATTGAAATCTGGAATAATGTATTATCACAATTTAATAGTGAAGAAGGTAAAGAACGTAGTGAATATAAAGAATTACCAAGTAAAAATATTGATACTGGTGCAGGTTTAGAGAGATGGGCATGTATATTCCAAGATGCTGATTCTAACTTTGATACGGACTTATTCTTACCAATCATTAATAAAATAGAAGACTTATCAGGAGTTATTTATGATGGTGATATGCCATTTAAAGTTATTGCTGATCATATTCGTGCAATTACTTTTGCTCTTTCTGATGGAGCAACCTTTGGTAATGTTGGACGTGGTTATATCTTAAGAAGATTATTAAGACGTAGTGTACGTTTTGGTAAGAAGTTAGGTCTTGATGGACTATTCATGTATAAACTTGTTGAAGTAGTAGTTGAAAATATGAAAGATATTTATCCAAATCTAGCTACTAAAGAAGCAAGAGTAAAAGCTCTTGTTATGCAAGAAGAACAATTATTCCATAAAACCCTTAAAGATGGTGAAAAGAAACTATATGAATTAATGGATGAATCTATTGATAAACAAATTAGTGGAGCTGATGTCTTTAAGTTATATGATACTTATGGATTCCCTTATGAATTAACCCTTGAATACTTAGAAGAAAAAGGTTATACGACAAGCAAAGAAGAATTCGATAAGTATATGAATTTACAAAAAGAATCTAGTAAGAGTAGTCGTCATCAAGAGACAGCTATGCAAAAACAAAATGAAGTATTATTAAACTTCACTCTTCCTAGTGAATTTGTATATGATAAATATAAATTAAAGGGTAAAGTAATTGGTTTATTTGATAAAGATAAAGAGGTACAAAAAATATCTAAAGAAGGTTATATTGTTCTAGATAAAACTTGTTTTTATGCAACTGGTGGTGGACAGGTTAACGATACTGGTATTATTACTTGTCCAACAGCTAAAGCAAGAGTAATTGATGTTATTAAAGCTCCTAACGGACAAAACTTACATCAAGTTAAAATCCTTAGTGGTGTTATTAAAATGGGGGATACTTTTGATTTATTAGTTGATGAAGATAAACGTAAGAGAATTGAATGTAATCATTCATCAGTACACTTACTTCAATATTCATTAAGAACTTTAATTAGTAAAGAAATTAGTCAAGCTGGTAGTAAGGTTGATGAACAATCACTTCGTTTTGACTTTAACTATAGTGGTAAGATATCTGATCAAGAATTAATTGATGTTGAAAATAAAGTAAATGAATTAATAAAAGAAAAAATAAAAAGAGAAGTTGAATTAAAGAAACTTGAAGATGTTGATAAGAATGAAGTAATGGCTCTATTCGATGAAAAATATCATGATGTTGTTCGTGAAGTAACATTCGGTAATTCTCATGAATTGTGTGGTGGATGTCATACAAAGAATACTTCTAATATTGGTAAATTTGCGATTACATCATTCGAATCTAAAGGTAGTAACGTATATCGTATTGAAGCATCTACTGGTGATAGAATAGAAGATGCTCTTCTTGAATCAAGTAAACAATATAATGATGAAATTATTAAGTTAGTTATTAAAGCTAAAAGTATTTTACAAGAAGCTAAAAATAATGGTATTAAACTTACATTTGATACAACTCTTCCAAAAGAAGAATATGAAAGTTATCAAGATGTAATTAATCTTAAAAATAAACTTAATAAGTTACAAGAAGATATTAAAGTTTTAGAGAAAGAATATAATAAAACTAAAGAAGAAAAACTTGTTAAAGAATTATCTTTCTTAGAAGAAGATATTAAAGAAGTTAATGGTAATAAGTATCTACTTAAAGTAGTAGAAGATATGGATATTAATTCATTAAAACAAGTTATGGATAATTTAGTTAATGAAAATAATAATTTATTTATCTTAATTGTTAATAAGACAAGTTCTAATATTAATTTCTTAGCTCGTTCTAATACTAATATTAATGCTGGTAATGTAATTCGTGATGTTACTAACCGCTGTGGTGGTAATGGTGGTGGATCTAATAAATTCGCTCAAGGTGCTGGTAAAGATATTAGTGAAATATATGCTATCTTTGAAGAAATTACTAATGGTAACTACAATGAATAATTTATATTTTATTGAAAGTGATAATCATATAATTATAGATAAGTATGTTAGAGAGATTCTAAAAGAAAATAAATTTCAAGAGGAAGATTTAATTAGATATGACTTAGAAGAATGTAATATCTTAGATGTTCTTACGGAACTTAATACTTATAGTTTATTTGCAACAAGAAAAATCGTTTATGCTAATAATGCAACATTCTTAACAGCCGATAAAAGTGAGATAAATCATGATATTGATGAATTTACTAAATATATTAATAATCCTAGTGATAATATTTTAATTCTTGCTTGTAGAAAGTTAGACGGTAAAAAGAATATCGCTAAACTTGTTAAAGAAAAATTCAAAATAATTGATGTTAATGTTAATTATCAAGATTATATTAAAGAAAAAACTAAAGGTTATAAAATGAGTACTAGTGATATTATTTATTTCTTATCATTAGTTACTGAAGATATAGATCGAATTAATAATGAACTTGATAAATTAATGATGTTAAAAGAAGATACTAAGGAAATAACTAAAGAAGATATTGATTTAATAGTTGTTAAAAAGATTGATGATAATATCTTTGACCTGATTGAAGCAATCATTAAAAAAGATAAAAAACGTAGTTTAACAATCTATAATGATATTGTTTCTTATGGTGAAGAAATCTTTAAAATATTAATTAGTTTATCTAATCAAATAAGGTTACTATTACAAGTTAAAATCTTAGAGAATGAAAATGATTTAGATATTGCTGATAAACTTAATTTAAAGAATCCTAAACAAATGTATTTCTTAAGACAAAAGATTATGAATTATAAGAAAGAAGAGCTAGTAGATTACTTACATAAACTAGCAATTATGGATGAAGAATTAAAACTAGGAAAAACGATTCCTGAAGTCGTATTTCCAGTTTTCATTGCTTCACTGTAAATCTTTACAAATATAATATATTTTGTTATCATAATTTTGGATTGAAAAGGTTTTTCAATCAAGGAGGAAAATGAAAGAGATTATTTTAGACCATCCAATGGTTAAACACAAAATATCAATTTTAAGGAATGAAAAGACAAGTACTAAGGAATTCCGTGAATTAATTGCGGAAATTGCAAGTTTATTATGTTATGAAGCATTAAAGGATGCTAAACCAAAAAAAATTAAGGTTAAGACTCCTATCGCTGAAACTACAGGATACCAAGTAGATGAAAACGATTATGCTTTTGTACCAATCTTACGTGCTGGTATGGGTATGGTAGATGGTGTACTTGAAGTTATGCCAAATGCTAAAATAGGTCATATTGGATTATATCGTAATGAAGAAACACTTGAACCAGTAAGATACTATTGTAAACTTCCAAAGAATGCTAAGAAGAAAACAGTATTCTTATTAGATCCAATGTTAGCAACAGGTGGAAGTGGTAGTGCTGCTATTGAAATGCTTAAAAAGGATGGCGTTAAAAAGATTAAATTCTTATGCGTTATAGCTGCTCCTTGTGGTATTGAAAGAATTAAGAAAGATCATCCAGATGTACAAATTTATTGTGCACAACTAGATAAAAAATTAAATAATGTTGGTTATATTGTCCCTGGCTTAGGTGATGCTGGAGACCGTATATATGGTACTAAGTAGAAAGGAGAATATAAATGATTAAGGAATTTAAAGAATTCATTAACAAAGGTAATGTTATGGACATGGCTGTAGGTGTTATTATCGGTGCAGCATTCGGAGCTATCATTACTAGTTTAGTTAATGATATCATTATGCCTTTAGTTGGAATTATTACTGGTGGTGTAGATGTTACTGGTCTATCAGTTACTGTTGGTAAAGCAACACTTACATATGGTAATTTCATCCAAGCAATTATTAATTTCTTACTTATTGCTTTAGCAATCTTCTTCATGGTTAAAGCCGTTAACAAAATCACTAGAAAGAAAGCTAAAGAAGAAGAAAAACCAGCTAAACCAGATGATGTTAAATTATTAGAAGAAATTCGTGATTTATTAAAAAAACAAAAATAAAAAGAGTTAAAAACTCTTTTTTTTATGTTATAATTAAGAGTGATGATAGGAGGAATTATGAGAGAAAATAAGAAATACTTATATTTATTATTCATTATTCCAATTGTCGTCTTTTTTATTGGAAGATCATTTTCCGTTGAACAAGAAGTTAAAAGTATTGAAATAGAATCATATAATTATGATGATGCAGGAAGTTTTCATATTGAAAAGAGTGCTAAATGGGTAGGACTTGGAAAAGCAGAAGTTACTTTTGACGTTAGATCAATTGAGAAAAGTCAAGGTACTAAATATATAGATATTCTTTTAGTAGTTGATACATCAGGAAGTATGGAAAACGATAAGATTAGAAGAGTTAAGGAAGATACTATTGAACTTATCAATAGTGTTCTTGATAATCCTAATAATCGTATGGCATTAATTACTTTTGATAGTGATTCAACAATAAAATCTAATTTTACAGTTGATAAGACTACATTAACTAACATTATTAATAGTATAAATGTTGGTGGTGATACTAATTATAATGCTGCTTTACTTGAAGTTGATAATTTACTTAAAAACTATAATCATGTAAGTGATCGTGATTTAGTAACATTATTTTTAACAGATGGATATCCTAATATAGATACTCCAAATGAGAAAGCAACATATGGCCTTTTAAAAGATCGTTATTCATATATGACGATTAATGGTATCCAATATGAAATGGGTAATGCTGTAATCGATGAAATTAGTGATATTTCTGATAATCAATGGATAGCAAGCATGGATTCATTAAGAAATGTCTTATTTGATGCTAGTGTAGCTTTTACTCCATATGATACTTTTGTAATTACGGATACTATAAATAAAAATAATTTTTCCTTTGATTCAACATCAGATATTAAAGTAAATCGTGGAACAGCGACACTAATTGTAGAAGATGGCAAACAAAAAGTTAAATGGGATTTATCAAATACTTTATCAGGTCTTCGTAGTACTATGACTTTTACTATTAATCTAAAAGATGCTTATGTAAATACTTCAGGTTTATATGATACTAATGAAGGTGAAATAGTTGTTTATAAAATTGATGATGAAGAAGATATTATTAATAGTTCTTTGACACCAAAATTAAAAAATCAATTTAAGGTATCCTATGATACTAATACGCCTACAGGTTGTACATTAGCAAGCATTGATGATGAATATCACATTGTAGGAAGTAATGTTAATAAGAAAACTGTCTCCCTAAATTGTTCTGGATATCAATTTAGAAAATGGGAGATTATTCCTTCTGATGCAGCTGATATTAAAATGACGACAGATGATGTTTTTATTATGCCAGATCATGATGTAACAATAAGAGCAACTTGGACTAAACAAGCAATTGTAAAAAGTATGAATGGTGAAGTTCAAGAGAGTAGAACAACACTATATGGTATTATGCAAGATAAGGCCCTAGATGGTATTTATGCTAAAGAATACACTGGAGCTCATCAAGATTCAAATACTAAAGCTGCAACAAAGAAAATTTATCATTGGTACGCTGATCGAAATGATAATACTAAAGGTGAAGAAATAACAAACATGTATCATGTAGCTTTTGCAGGTTATTGCTGGCGAATGATTAGAACAACAGACACTGGCGGCGTTAGACTACTATATAATGGTGATTATGATGAAACAAAAAAATGTGGTGATGATAGAACTGGTAATTCCGGTTTAATTTATCAATATAGTAATGATACATTGTATGATGAAGTAGAGAGTGCCTATTTTGCAGATTCTTATACATACGATGATGTTAATAAAAAATTTATATTAGTAAACCCACAGTTAATTTCTTTTTCTGCTAGTAATGGCGATCAACTTGTAGGAAAATACTATTTTAGAGATAATCCTAATGAAACAGAAAGTGGGTCAATATATAAGGTTTATAATTATGATAAGGCGATTCATTATGGCGACTCTACAGAATTGGTTTTAATTCAAATACTTAGTCCATCAGAGTATTCTAGTTCATTTTCTATTTCTTCTGGCACAAATATGAATAGTGGGCTAGGTACTATTGCTGCTGGTGGTTATATGTATGGAGATAATTTGCATGAAAATTATACAACAAAGATTTATTCTAGAGCAGATATTATTTCTGCTGAAGATTATGTTTTATTTGAATATGAAACACTAAGTTCATTAAGTGGAGATTATTTCACTCATTATTATGTTGGTGATGAATACTATATAGAGAAGACATATGATGAAAGCACATTTGATATGACGTATTACACACTCGTTAATCCGGTAGACGCTACAACAATTTCTAATTATAATGATTTAATAGGTAAATATGTTATGGATGGTCAAAGAGCGGGTGGATATATGTATGTTGTTGATGTTGATGATACATATTATTACTATATTAAAAGAGATGACTATTCATTAGTTCGTGAAGAATTTACATCTATTTATGTTGGTGATTCAATAACTGAAAATAGTGATCATAAATACATAATTAATAATGCGGATGAGATAAGCCCAGTAGAATTAAGGACTGATAATACTAATTATATTAACAAAATTATATGTTTAGATGGAAAAATAATGTGCGATAATCCTATTAAAATATTGGACGTAAGTGATAGATACAATACAATATATATAGATTTTGAAACTGTTGCTTCGGATATATTAATTGCCAAATCAAGAAATGGATATAATTTAACTAATACACGTATTGTTAGTAAAACAAATTTAGCAGAGAATTATGATGACTATAGTGAATACAAATATACTTGTGGTAATAAGAGTTCTACGTGTACAGAAGACACATTAAGAGTGTTATATGGCGGAAGTAATAGATATTATCAAAATTCACTATTAGTCCAAAAAGATTATTATTATTTTGGCTCTGATGTTATATGGGATGGAACTAAATATACTTTAGTCGATCCAGTAGGATTAGATGTATATAGAAATGAAAATCTATTTGCACGTCATCATTATTTTTGCTTGGGTGAGAAGAAAACTACATGTGAAAAAGTTGGATATTTATTGAGTGAACAAGAATCTCCAAATAATTGGGAACTTTATACTAATTATAATTATATTGTTTTAAAGAATGGTGAAAAAAATGTACCAGAAATATTTGACTCGATGATAAAAAGTAATACCCACGATTCTACATTAAAAATGATTTTGGAAGATTGGTATGAACACTCAATGGTTAAGTATAATAGTTATATTGAAGATTCGGTTTATTGTAATAATCGAAAAGCTTTAACTGAAGATACGGGATGGCTTAGACTAGATGGTAATGCACATAATGGTTATGAAATAAGATTAAATTATTATACAGATTATGAGCAATATCTTGGTGGATATCAAGATACTCACGATAAATATACGCCATCTTTAAAATGTGATTGGGAAACAGATCGCTTTAGTGTAGATAATCCAAAAGCAAAGTTAAAGTATCCGGTTGCAACAATAACATATGATGAAATGGCTATGTTTGGTAATAGAAAAGCTAGAGCTTTAAATGACACGTTATTATCATTCTCAACATATATTGGAGGATCAGCAGTAATACTTCGTTCTGATGGTACATATTATTATACATCAGGAGGTTATCCAGTTGCACCTGCAATAACACTTAAATATGGTACACAATTTATATCAGGTGATGGTAGTAAATTAGATCCATACTATGTTGATACAAGTGATGTAGATGGTTAAAAAAGAGTTTAAATAAACTCTTTTTTTTATGTTATAATTTAGTTATGGAAGATATTAAGAATAATGATTTAACTGAGTATTTGAGGTATTTAGAGTTTAACCGTAATTATAGTGTTAATACATTAACTAATTATGAATTAGATATTAAAGAATATTTATTATTCTTAAATAGTGAATGTCTAAATTACTTAGATATTAATTATCAAGATCTAAGAGGGCTATTAGATTTTTATAATAAGAATAATTATAAGAGTACAAGTATTAGAAGAAAGATTAGTAGTCTTAAAGGTTTTTATAAGTATTTAGTAAGAAATAATAAAGTAAGTAATAATCCATTTATTTATGTAACTCTTCCTAAGAAAGAGAAGAAGTTGCCCAAGTTTTTAAATATTAATGAAATGGATGAATTATTTATAGAAGTTGACTTTAATGATTTTTTAAGTATTCGTAACAGATTAATTATTGAATTATTATACGCAACTGGGATTCGTGTATCTGAACTTGTTAATATTAAAGTTAATGATATATCAGGGGACTCTATTAAGATAACTGGTAAAGGTGATAAAACAAGAATTGTTTTCTTTAATGATGTTTGTAAAAAATATTTAGATAAATACATGATTAAGAGAAATGAAATAAATAAATGTGATTATTTAATAATTAATCATAATGGTAATAAGATTACTACTAGAATGATAAGAAATATTATTAATGATTTAATTACTAAAACAAGTATTATTAAACATGTATCACCACACGTTATAAGGCATTCATTCGCAACACATTTACTAAATAATGGATGTGATTTACTTACAGTTCAAGAATTATTGGGTCATTCATCTATTAGTACAACGGGTATTTATACACATGTTAGTAGTGAACATATAAGAGAAGTTTATTATAAAACACATCCTCGTAGTAAAATTTAAGTAAAGTCATATTAAGTATATTAATTTATGTTATACTAGAAGGGAGAATTTAAAGGAGTATCTATGGGTAAAGTTAAAAAGAAAGTTAAAAGAGGAAGACTATTAATGGCATTAATAGTTTTAGTCTTAATTGTTGGTGGAATTATCTTTATATCAAGTAAGATAAGTGAAGCTCGAAGATTAAAAGAAAATAGTGAAATGTATTTAGCTAGTTCTACTTTAAAAGTAAGTTTATATGATTTAGAAGATAAAGAAGCTACTAGTGTTACAAGAGGTAATAAAGTAACTGTCTATAAGAATGTTAAACTTGAAAATGGTAAAATAAAAGTTATTTATGATAAAAAAGAATATTATATAGATAGTAGTTACTTAGTAAAAGATTATAAAGATGTTGTTAAAGAAGAAAAGAAATATGTAAGAACATCAATTGATCTATTAAAGAGTTTAGATGATTATCATCTTGAAACATTAACTAAAAAAGGTGAAGAACTAGAAGTTATTGGTTTTGATAAATTAGATAGTGAAGGTAAAGTTAATTACTATAAAGTTAAAACTAGTGATAATCATGAAGGTTATGTTTATGGTAAGTATTTAGTTGATACAGTTGAAGAAGCTAACAAGAATTATGATGAAGATGGTATATATAAGAAACATGTAGATCGTAAGAATAAACTTGGTGGAGGAGATGCAGCTAGTCTTGATTATTATCCTGTAGATAAGCCTAAGTTTAAAGATAATGTTATGCCTGATCAAGTATATGCTCTATATTTAAATGGTACTAAAGGTGTAATTAGTAATGTTGATAAATATATTAGTTATGCTAAAACAACAAAAATAAATGCTTTTGTTGTTGATATTAAAGATAGTGGTGTTACTGGTTATGCATCACCTTATATGAAAGAAGTATCACCAACTAGTTATAAATATGCACAAAATAGTTTTGATGAATACAAAAGTGCGATTAAGAAAATTAAAGATGCTGGTTTCTATGTAATTGGTAGAATTACAACATTTAAAGATGATTATTTTATAGCTGATCACAAGGAATATGCGATTGCAAGAGGTGGTAGTGCTCTTAAATATAGTAATGCGTATTGGCCATCAGCATTTAGAAGAGAAGTATGGGAATATAATGTTGGTCTTGCAAAAGAAGCTGTTAAAGAAATGGGCTTTAATGAAATTCAATTCGATTATGTTAGATTTCCAGATCGTATGCAAAGTATTGAAAGTAGTCTAGATTATAAGAACGAATATAAAGAAACAAAAGCACAAGCTATTCAAAGATTTTTAATGTATGCAACAGATGAACTACATAAATTAAATGTTTATGTATCAGCAGATGTTTTTGGTGAAAGTAGTTGGGGTTATGTAACAGCCTATGGACAGTATTGGCCAGCAATGTCTAATGTTGTTGATGTAATTAGTGCGATGCCTTATACAGATCACTTTGATCAAAATGATTCAAGATATTGGACTAATCCATATAATACAATGAAGACATGGGGAAAGACTGCCGCAGAAAGACAAGCTGAAATTCCAACACCAGCAGTTGCAAGAACATGGATTACAGCATACAATACACCTTACTGGAATCCAACAGTAATCTATAATGGTGAAAAATTAACTGAACAAATAAATGGTTTATATGAAGTTGGATTAAAAGGTGGATATATGACTTGGAACTCAAGAAGTAGTTTAGAGAAGTATCAAAATCAAAAGAGTGCGTTTACGAAGGAGTACAAATGAAAAGAATTAAAGTAGAAGATTATGAATATGATATCGTTGAAGATAATGGAGATTGTTTTGATCTTGAAACATTCAAAGAAAAGTTCACAGATTATTTCTATGAATATGATTATATCTTAGGTGATTATGCTTACAACAAACTTCGTTTAAAGGGTTTTTGTGATAAGAATAATAAACGTCATAATAATATAAATGATATTAGTTTAAAAGATAATTATTTGAAGAAAGAATGCGCTTATAAATGCAAGTATTTTTTGTTAAAAATCGTCAAAAACGATTGAATTATAACGAATGTATGTTACAATTATTTTAGATAACGGTAGGGAGGATTTAGTATGAGTAATAAAACAATGGTAATAACAATGCCTGATGGAAGTCAAGATACAGTGGAAACACTTTTAACATTTAAGTTTAATGATAATAATAAGGAATATGTAATATATACAAAGAATGAAGTAGATGAAAATGGTAATGTTACAATATATATTTCTAATGTTATGAGAAATGGCGAAAATGTTACTTTAACAACTGTTTCTGATGAAAACGAATGGGCTAGAATCAAAGATGTTCTTCGTGACTTATCAAAAACAGAATAGGGGGCTAGATTATGAATGCAATTGAATTAACAACAAATTTTAATAATGCTACGTCTCTATATGTTGCTAAGGATTTGTATGCCAAAAAACGAGCTAAATTAGGCAGTAATAAACGCGCATCATTAGATAGTATTTATGATGAGTTTTTAGCTAATAATGCTGTAACAGAAGCTGCTGCTCCAGTTGAAGAAGAAAATCCGATGGACGCATATCAAAGTATTCTTGATGAACATAAAATGGTATCTTATGTAGCAGATATTAAAAATGCTCGTGCAACGGGTGCTAAAAAACTTCGTGTTGGTGATATTGTTCGTACGGCATCAATTAAATTTTCTGATGCTATAAGTGTTAATAGACCACAAGAAGTTAAACTTGAAATTAAAGAAGAACCTCCTGTTGTCGAAGAAGAAGTTAAACCTAGTGAAGAACCTATGACACGTCTTCGTCGTCATGAAGATGTTGATCTTAGTGCTATTAAACCAGTACCAACTGTTCAAATAGCAGATGATGTTACTAATCGTCGTTTAGATAGTTATTTATCTAATAGTCTTGAACATAGTACAGTAAGTGAAAGTGAAGATCAAAAATTTGATAAACTTGCTAAGAAGTTATCAGAAATTGATGAATTAAATAGAAAAGCTAATGACTTACAAAGTCAAGAAGAATCATTACTAGCTCAAGAAAAAGCTATGGATGATCAAATTAATGAAGCATTAAAGAAAGCTGATGATGATTATTTTGAAGCAACTCAATCACTTGATGAAGTAGCTGAAAGAATTAATCAAACTCAAGAACGCATGCGTCGTAAGAAAGAATTGATTGATCGTTTGAGTTCAATGTAAAATATAAAAACTAATAAAATATTTATTAGTTTTTTTTATGTTTCTTTTGTATAATATAAATAGAGGTATGATATGAATAAGAAAATGATTAATTATATCATGTATGGATTACTTGCTTTAGTAGGCATTGTACTACTTGTAATGTTTACTAGTAGTGATGATGTTATTGAACCTACTAATAAAGAACCTGTTGAAGAATTAGTAATAACAACCAATACAATAAATCTATCAGTAGGTGAAACCAGTCAAATAGGAGTAACTGTTCAAAATATAAATAATGTTAATTATCTAAGTACTAATTCAAGTATTGCGAAAGTAAGTAGTACAGGATTAGTAGAAGGTGTTAGTAATGGAACAGCATATATTATTGTTAATTATGTAACAAGTACTAATGCTAGTTATACAAAACAAGTAATTGTTAATGTATCAGGTGGAGTTGAAATTAGTAGTGTTAGCTTACCAACTGGTGAATTATTAATGAAAGTTAACGATACGTTTAATTTACCAGTAACAATAACACCAGATACTGTAGATAGATCTAAGTTATCATATTTAGTAAGTAATAAAAGTATTGTTGTTGTTGATGAGTCTGGTAATGTTAAAGCCTTATCACCTGGTATTGCCGCAATAAGAGCAACCGCAAAAGAAAATATTAATGCCGATATTTTAGTAAGAGTAGTTGAGAATGAAAATGTCGTTCCACAAATTGTTGTTATGCCTGAAAAGATTTCAGCTATTAAAAATGTAACTTTAAAAGTTGGTGAAGAAAAACAATTAAGTTATATGGTAGAACCTACTGATGCTTATATGGATAATAGTATCTGGAAGAGTAGTAATAGTGGTATTGTAACAGTTGATAATGGAAAAGTAGTAGGTGTTTCTCAAGGTGATGCTGTAGTAACTCTTAAAACTGTTAATGATATGGAATTAAAGATTAATGTTTCTGTTAAACCATCTGTTGTTGAAGTAACTAGTTTAAAAGTAACTTCAAGTAGTAATTTAACTTTAAAAGTAGGAGAAACTAGTCAAATTACATATCAAATTAAACCAGATGATGCTACTGATAAAACAGTATCTTTCCAAAGTAGTAACACAAGTGTTGCTAATGTTAATGAAAAAGGTTTAATAACTGCTGTTGGTAGTGGTACAGCAAGTATTACAGCTACTAGTGCAAATCAATTAAAAACATTTAATGTTATTGTTACCGTTAAAAAAGAAGAATCATCATCTACACCTAGTAATCCAAGTACAGGTACTAGTTGTAAAGGTGACTCTCATGTTGGAACAATTGATAGTAGTCTGTTAACTAGTCCAACAGAAGATGGTTTTGATAAATGTAAGAGTAGATCTCGTAACTTAGTTCCTTATATTAATGGTACTAACTATGGGCAAGATGGTTTATATGTTATGCATGTTGGTGAAACATTAACGGTTAATCTTAAATTACCAACAATGTGTGGTAAGATTGATACTTTAACAAGAACTAATCACGATGGAGCTTCTGGATGGAGTGAATATGTAAGTCAATCTAGTAGTCCAAAAGTAAATCGTAATGATAGTAATACTTATGTATCTGGAGTAGATGGTTATACATGGAAAATAACTGCTAAGAAAAAAGGATGTATAACTTTATCACAAACCGCGCAATTTGATGTAACTTCACCAAAAGGAAGACGTGGTAACATGAAATCGATGATACGTTTAAAAGTAAGGATAGTTGATTAAGATGAAGAATATAAAGGATTATATAATTTATGGAGTATTAGGTATCTTATTCATTGTAGCTTTAGTATTAATTTTCTCAGGAGGAGATAATACAAAGACTGTTGTTGATGATAACACTAATAAAAATCAAGAAGAATTGGTCTTAGATACTTATAAAATAAGTGTTAAAGTTAATGAAGAAAGTCAAATCGTAGCAAGGGTTAATAATAATCCCAGCGCTGTCATTTCTTATTTATCGATGGATAATGATATTGTATCTGTAACTAATGAAGGTGTTGTTAAAGGATTAAAACCAGGTAGTGCGTATGTATCAGTATCATATCAAGGAACTAATGGCGTTAATCAAAGTAAGAATTGCTTTGTTAATGTAACGATGAATGATTCTTATGTTGTTGAGAGTTTAACTTTACCTGAAGGTGATTTAATCTTAAAAGTAGGGGAAAACTATAAAATCGAATATCAAGTAACCCCAGCTAATGAATATTATGTTGTTAGTTATCAATCAACAGATCCAACGATTGCATCTATTGATGATAATGGAAATATCAAAGGATTAAAAGAAGGAATTGTAGCTATTCGTGTTAATGTTAATAATAGTCATGTTGATAAACTAGTTCATGTTATTGATAAGGATTATAAAACAGGATATGCAATTATGCCTACAAGTGTAACTTTTAAGAGTAAAAGTATGAGTGTTAAACTTGATGATGAAGCTGATATTCCTTATAGTTATGCACCTGATAATGCTAATATCGCTGATTATTCAACATGGACTAGTAGTAATACTGATGTCGTAACTGTTAATAATGGAAAGATTAAAGGAGTATCATTGGGTACTAGTAATGTTACATTTGAGACAGCTAATGGTATTAAAGTTTCTATTGCTGTAACCGTATCTCCAAAGGAGATTGCTACTGAAAGTATTAAAATTACTAGTGAAGAATCAGTATCTCTTGAAGTAGGTAGCACGAGTAATATTACTTATGAAGTTACACCAACTGATACAACAGATAAAATAAGTTTCTCAAGTAGTAATACAAGCATTGCTACTGTTGATAAATCTGGTAAGATAACAGCTGTTGCTAAAGGTAATTGTGTTATTACAGTTAAATCAGGTAATGTTACTAAGAATGTATCGGTAACCGTTACTAAAAAAGATAGTGGTTCAAGTGGAGGATCTAGTGGTGGTCGTTGTAAGATCTCTAGTGACCCTGTTGATTCTACTTACAACTCTTGTTTTAAATATTCACATCACTTAACGGTATCACAAAGTAGCGTAAATGTTAAAGTAGGTAGTTCTGTAAGTATTAAAGTAGGACTTCCTAGTGAGTGTGGAACATTTATAAAATATACAAGAACTACTGCTGATGGTTCTAGTGGTTGGCGTAATTATATTTCGCAATCAAGAACTAATATTGGAAGCACTGGCTTTACTTGGATAATTACAGGTGTTAAAAAGGGATCAACAATTGCATCTCAAACAGTTCAGTATGATGCAAAATCACCATCTGGTAAGTGTTCAGGTAATGTTAAATCAATGATAACTGTAAGAGTAACAGTATCATAAAAAAAGACTATATTAATAGTCTTTTTTATTATATAATTATAGAGGAGACATATTATGACTAAAGTAAAATCTGATTACAATATTAATGATATAAATGAAGAGATTAGCAAGTATTTAGAAGCTAAAGGTCTTATTGAAAAGGGCTATAATTATGCATCTAAATTATTAGGTAGTGAGAATAACTTACTTAATGTTGCTTATATCTTAACAACATTGCAAGCTGATGAAGAAACAATTGTAGCATCTTTCTTACATCATTTGTTTTCACGTGATTTAGTAACATTCCAAGAACTTGAGAAAGATTTTGATGTTACGACTGTTAAACTTGCTTATGGTATTTATAAACTTAATAAGATTAGTTTTTCAACAGCCAATGATTATTTAGTAGAATACTATAAAAAAGTAATTGTTGGAATGAGTGAAGATGTTCGTGTAATAATTGTTACTCTTGCTGAACGTGTTCAAATTATGCGTTGTTTGGGTAATTATGCTACTAATGAACAAAAAGAAATAGCTAATGAAACATTAGAGATCTTTGCTCCTATTGCGCATCACTTAGGTATTTATAAATTAAAAAGTGAATTAGAAGATCTATCACTACGTTATCTAAAACCCGATGTATATTATGATATTGTTGAAAAATTAAATAGTACAAAAGTAGAACGTGATAATTTAATTAATGAAATGTTAAAAGAAGTATCAGATCTTTTGAATGAACATAATATTAAACATGAAATTAAAGGACGTAGTAAGAGTATCTATAGTATTTATAATAAACTAGATAAAGGTCGTAAATTTAGTGATATCTATGATTTACTTGCTCTTCGTATTTTAGTTGATACAGATGCTGAGTGTTATCTAGTATTAGGTTTAATTCATTCTCGTTTTAAACCAATTGCTAAAAGATTTAAAGACTTTATTGCAATGCCAAAAAGTAATGGATATCAGTCACTTCATACAACAGTTTTTGGTGTTAATAATGAATTATATGAAATTCAGATTAGAACTTATGAGATGAATGAAGTGGCTGAAAATGGTCTTGCTGCTCACTGGTCTTATAAAGAACATAGAAATGCCTTTAATCTATCTAATACAGATGCAAAACTAGAATTCTTTAAAGCGGTAATTGATACTAGTAAGAATAGCGAATATGAAAACTTTAATCCGGTTCATGATGATAGTTTGTATGATAATATTTATGTTTTTACCCCTAAGGGTGATGTTATAGAACTTCCAAAAGGAAGTACACCTGTTGACTTTGCATATAAAGTTCATACAAAGATTGGCGACTCGATGGTAGGAGCTCTTGTTAATAACCAAATAGTTCCACTTAACTATATTTTGCAAGACTCTGATGTTATCAAGATTAATACAAGTAAATCATCACCAGGTCCATCTGAAGACTGGTTAAGTTTTGTTAAATTAAGTGCTACTAAAAGTAAGATTAAGAATTTCTTTGCAAAAACTCGTAAAGATGAACTTATTAGCTCTGGTAAAGAATTATTAGATAAAGAACTTCGTAAGAAAAAGATCTCTGTTACAGAATTCTATAGTGACGATAATATTAAAAAGATCTTAAAAGAATTAAAAATAAGTAGTCCTGAAGAATTATATATTGAGATTGCTAGTAATAAATATACACCAAAGGCAATTATCAATATTATTTACCCTAAGGAAGAAAAAACAGAAGTTAATGTTAATAAGAACATTATTAAGAATGAACTTGATATTAATGTATCAGGATTATCTGATATAAGAGTAAGTATTGCATCATGTTGCCTACCGCTTCCAGGGGACGAAATAGTAGGTTATATTACAAGAAATAATGGTATTACAATTCATCGTAAGAGTTGTTCTAATTTATTACACTTAGAAGAACGAATGGTTGAAGTATCATTTAATAAAGTAACTAAAAATAAATATTTAACAAGTATTGATATAACACTTCGTGATAATGAAAATAGATTACTAGATATCTTAAATAAATTCCAAACAAAGAATTTAGTTGTTGATGAGATTAAAACTTTCTATCATGATAATGTTATTAGTTATAATTTAAGTTTCTATGTTCCTAACGTTGAATATTTAGAGAAACTAATTGGGGAACTAAAATTAACTAAATATGTGAAGGAGGTCGTAAGAATCTAATGCGTGTTATAGTTCAAAGAGTAAAAGAAGCAAGTGTAAGTGTTGATGGAAAGGTAGTAGGAGCTATTAAAGATGGATATATGTTATTAGTAGGTTTTACCCATACAGATACTATTGAAAACATTAATAATATGGTTAAAAAGGTTATTAACTTACGTATTATGGATGATGAAAATGGTGTTATGAACAAAAGTATTCTTGATACAGGTGGATCTATTCTATCTATTTCTCAATTCACTTTATATGCTGATTCCCATAAAGGTAATAGACCAAGTTATGTTAATGCGATGGGTGGTAGTGAAGCTACTACTTTATATGATAAATTTAATGAAGAGTTAAGTAAGTATGTTCATGTTGAAAAAGGAATATTTGGAGCTATGATGCAAGTATCCCTTATTAATGATGGACCTACAACGATAACATTGGAGAAATAAAATGAAGAAAATCGTATGTATTGGACAATCTACAATGGATGTAACGCTACCAGTTGAGAGTTATCCCATTGAAGATACTAAAGTAAAAATAGGTGATAGTAAGTTTGTTAGTGGTGGTGGTGCATGTAATAATGCAGCCTACCTTTTAGGTAAGTGGGGCGATGATGTAACACTACTTAGTACAGTAGGTGATGATCATGAAGGCGAATACTTAGAACGTGAAATGAATAAAAATGGTGTTAAAACTATTTTCTCTAAGATTCCTAATGTTCGTACAACAACAAGTTATATTATTACAAGTCTATCTAGTGGCACTAGAACTATTATTACTAATAAAAGCCCATTATTAAAATATGATAATTTAAATGTTACTGTTGATGCTGATTTCTTCTTAGTAGATGGTAATGATAAGGATTTAGCTATTAAATTATTTAATGATCATCCTGAAGCTATTAAAGTAGTAGATGCCGGTTCATACAAAGAGGAACGTCTAGAAGTTCTTAAAATGTGTGATTATGTTGTAGCTTCTCGTGACTTTATAAGAGAATTTAGTGGTATTAACTATAATTATTTAGATGATGAAGAATTAAAGAGCGTTTATGATAAAGTTCAAGCTGAATTTAAAGGATTATTAGTAATAACCCTTGCTGAACGTGGTTGTATGGTAAAACTTGATAATGTTTTCCATTTTGTACCGCCAATTGAAGTAGAAAGTGTTGATACTAATGGAGCTGGGGATATTTTCCATGGAGCTTTTGTTCATTTCTTAGCTCAAGGTTATGACTTATTAAAAGTTCTTAGATTATCTAATATTACAGGTGCTTTCTCAGCAAAACACTTAGGAACTCGTAATTCTGTTCCAGAATTATCTGAGGTAATTAATTATGAATAATCTTCCAACTCTTGATTTGCATGGAGAATATTCTTTTTCATCAGAAGTATTAGTTAAAGAGTTTATTAATGACAATATTACCTTACATAATAAAAAAATATGTATTGTTCATGGAATAGGAGAAGGAATTTTAAGAAAAACTGTTCATAAATTATTAAAAGAAGACAAACGAATTAAAAAGTATTATATTGATTTTTTTAATCCGGGTTGTACAATAGTAGAAATAAAGGAGAACTTATGAGTAAATTTATTGTTATATCAGGCCCCAGTGGTGTTGGTAAAGGAACATTAATAAAAATGTTACAAGAAAAGTATAAAGAACTAGATAAAAAACTATATTTATCAGTATCTTGTACAACAAGAGATCCGCGTGAAGGTGAAGAAGAAGGAGTTGCTTATTACTTTATAACAGAAGAAGAATTCTTAGATCGTGTTAATAAAGGTGATTTCTTAGAATATAATAAATACGGAACTGGTAAATACTATGGAACACCAAAAAGTAATGCCATGAACCATTTAAATGATGGTTATGATGTTATTCTTGAGATTGATGTTAATGGTTATAAACAAGTTAAAGAAAACTTTCCAGATTGTGTTGGTGTCTTTATTACAGCGCCTTCTCTTGATAACCTACGTAGTAGGTTAATAAATAGGGGAACAGAGACCATGGAAGTCATTGAACAACGTATTGAAACTGCAAAAGAAGAGCTAAAACAAGTCGCTTTATATGATAAAGTTATAATAAATTATGAGGGCGAAGTTGATAAAGCTTTTGAAGAATTATATAGCATAATTAATGAAGAGTAAAAAAAACTCTTTATTTTTTTTGTAAAATATGATATAATAAGACACTTGTGTGAGGAGTGTAGATATGAAATTCAATAGACCAGATCCACAAGCATTAATTGATATCAATCGTATTCAAAATCTTGAGTATGTAAAACTATATGATTTGAATGATGTTAATACAGCGCGTGATCAAAGAACAAAACGATTACCAGAGTCAAATAATAATAAAATTCTTATTCCAGCACTTATGGTTACTTATGATAATGGTAAGAATATGTGTATGGATGCTCATGATGAATACTTTATGGATTTCCTTTTCAAAGTACTAGAAGTATATCGAGAAGAACAAAATTCTGAAGTAGAGAGCGAAGATACAAGTCCTTTATTACTTGATCGTAAAATCATAATTGATGCACGTACTAAAAAGATATTTGAAAGTGGAGACTTAACCGACAAGAAATTCATTACAGGTTTCTATGATAAAGTTGATAGTTTCGATAATCGTGAAATATACGAAGTTGATGAAGTTAAAAGTGTCATGGATGTTACAAGATTTGCTATTGCAGACTTCGGTCAATTTGCAAATTTGAATATTGTTATTTCTAATAAGTATAGTGGTTATCGTACAAATTATGTTATGGAAGCTACAATTAATGATACATTCGTTTATTTGTTAGTTCAATATACGAAGATTGATGATAATCATTATGAAATATCTATTGCTAATATTGGTGGTATTAATAAACCATTAACAATTAACATTGATTATGAAGATGACAGTATAATGGTTACTGAAAGATATCGTGAATACACTCTAGTAAATGAATTCAAGATTAATGAACGTAATGCTTATAGACTTAGAGAAATCTATAAATATAATGCGATTACAAAAGAAGATGAAGTTCAAAAATATGAAAAGATTAATCTTGAAAAAGCAGAAGTTACACATCCTAACTTAGTTAATCTTGATTATGAAGAGAAAATACCTTATACATGGTACAAGCTTCCTTGGGATGCCTATATTGGTTATGCTGGAAGTGAAGAAGAGATTGATAATGATACAAGAATCTTCGCTAATCATATAACTTATTTAGATATTAATGATGATAATTTCTATAAAAGAGATTATTATTCAAAAACATTAAAAAGAAATACAACGCATTCAAGACTTAGTATGGTAGCAACACTTGATGCGTTACGTAAAATAACATATGGTTATGCACGTGCGCCATATTATATAATTGGAACAAGTTTTATGAATGCACGTGGTGATGGTGAATATCAAAGAAGATATAATGGTAAACATTACTATCACGTTGTAAAAGCCAAAAAATTAGAAGAAATTAAAAAAGAAAATCTAGTTGGTGTTAAAAGACAACTAATTAATGAAAAAGCAGATTTTCTAAATGATGATAAAATGAGACAAATGGGGGGGAAATAATTATGGCAACAGTAAATGAAAGAAATGAAAAATTAAATGAATTATTAAAGGTTATACGTACTAGTAGACTATCATCACAATACAAAAAAACATTATCAGAGTATGTTAGTGGTATTAAAGACAATAAACGTAATAACGACTTTATTGACGTAGACTTTTTAACAAGAATAATGTTAGAGATTATCACACATTATTATAATTCAGAAGACGCTCTAAATTTAAATAACTTAATTAGAGCGGTTAAGTATATTTTCCCAGAAGGATCAAAAACTGAGGAATATGAAAAACTACAAAACCTATTTGTTAATAATCTATCAAAATATGAAAAATGCTTTAATAAGAAATTCTATGCTATTTTCCAAGATAAAAGAGATTATATCGATATTATAGGTATTATTCTTGATAATGAATATTATGAATCATGTGTTGATGAAATAATTGACTTTGCTATTAATGTAGCTCGTTATTGTCAACCACAAATTATTCTAAAACAAGAAATTATTGCTTTTATTAATAATCTTGATACAACAGATGATATTGATCAATTAGCAGAAGATAGTTTATTAGAAGCAAAGAAAAGAGTAGGTATTTATCCAGTAGATGAAAAGACTTTATCTTTAATTGCCAATGAAGCAAAAAAAGTTCAAAGTTTAATTGTAAAACTAGAAGTTCTACAAAGACAAGTAGAAGAATATCGTACTGAGATTCCAACATTAATTGCTAATGGTAAAGATGATTTAGCAAGAACTACTACTGAATCTGCTGATAAATTACAATTAATTGTATCTAGTGCAAAAGAAGCTATCTTAAAAGAATTAAATGATTATAAAGATGCTCTTGCTAAGACTCTAAAAGAATCTAGTGATAAAGCATTCAACCAAGTATTAATTGAAACTTCAAATAAGATTGATGAACTTAAACTTGCTGCTTCTGGTTTAACTAGTCTTACTCAAGATGAATTATTACGTATTCAAAAACAAGCTCGTGAATCAGTTGGTGAGTTAAAAGAATATGTTGAAAACAATCCAAAAGTAAAAGAATTAATTAAATCAGCTGGTGGTGAAGCTAAATTAAAAGAAATCTTAGGTCACTTACAATTAACTGGTCAAGTACCAGGTGCTGTAGCAGCTGTTCCAGTTCCAGTAGAAGGTGCAGGACCTGCTCCAGTATTTATTGAGGGTAACCCACGTGGTGTAGTTCCAATGAACGCTCACGTTATTATCCCAGACAAGATTGATCATCAAATCATCGCTGCCTTTGATGAAAGTATTCCATTCGATAAGAGAATGAAACATATTCAAGACGAGATGAAGAGAAGAGAAAAAGAAAATAATGAAATCTTCCATGAACTTACAGAAGAAATTGTTCGATGTGTAATGGAAGGTGACTGGGTATATCTATGGGGTCCATCTGGATGTGGTAAGAGTTATGCTATTAAACAAGTTGCTAGCTTACTAGGTATTGACTTAGTTGATAATGGTAAGATTACTGATAAATATAGTGTAATGGCTTATAATGATCCACATGGAAGATTCCGTGCAACTCAAGCATTCATTGCCCTAGTTTACGGTAAAATGTTAGCTCTTGATGAGTTCGATAATGGTAATACAGATACACAAGTAGTATTAAATGAATTATATTCAGGCTTACTTGATGTACTTGAAAAACCACATCAAAAGAGATTTGTTACGTTTGCAGAAGATATGAGCGTTCCTATTCATCCTAACTTCAGAATGATTAGTGCTGGTAATACTTCTGGTAATGGTGAAAATAGTTTATTCTCATCACGTGGTAAAATCGATGAAGCCGTTCAAGAACGTATGACTCCAAAGAAATTTAATTATGATAATAGAGTAGAACAAAGAATTCTAAAAGCTTATCCAGCATGGTATACATTATTTACTAAATTCCGTAAAATATGTGATACTTATGCTTCAAGAAATGGCTTTGATTCAGCTCCAGGTATTATTACAACTCGTGATGCATCTGCTATTGCAAAATATATTGGTCATAACAGTAAATCAATTGATCAAGTATTAAGAGAAAAATTTATACAAGTTAAAGATGAACAATATCTAAGAGATATTATGACTTTAGCTACAGAGTATTATGGATTTGATGCAAAAGAAGTAGATTTTGACAAAAATCCAGAAAATATCGTACCAACAAAGGATGCAAAGAATGTAGAAAGAGCATTATCAAGTTATAAAGAAGATGAATTAGGTAAAGTATTAATCTATACTTGTGGTAATGCTATTAAACAAATGCCAAGTAATAAGGTAAAGTAAAATGATTAAGAAGAATAAAAATTATACTAATTTTCCTACACATTACTTTACTCCAGATGAAATAACTGTTGGTAATAGAAAATTCGTTAGATACTTTGTAAGATTTGATACACTTAATCAAATATATGATGTAATTAAAAAGGGAAATCCTGAAATTAATCGTAAGATTTTTACAACACTATCTAGTGAAACAGGATCTTATAGTTTTGCAGGTATTCCTTATGCTGAAGCTGTTGAAGATATGATTAATCTTAACGAAGAAGGATATGGAGAATTCATAAGACTAATTCGTGAAGTAGCAAACATTAAACAAGGTGATAAACATGAATATGAAACAATTAAAACCCTTGCAGGTGGTCATTTAAATATTGTTGATTATGCAAGAAGTGTACCACAATGTTATGAATCATATCAAAGAGTAAAAAGACCAAAATTCCTTACGATTGACTCAACGCTATCTTATTCTTGGACAACATCTAAAGAACAAGTATTAAATAGAGCCATTATCCTAGTTAGTATTGTTAATGCTTTAGAGAAAAATGGTTATAATGTTAATTTAAATAGTTTTGAGTTATCAAAAGAAGGTGACGAATTAATTCATATCGTCGTTGGTGTTAAAAGACAAGGTCAAATGATCAACTTACAAACTTTATATAAAACAAGTTGCCATGTAGAATTCTTAAGAAGAATCTTATTTAGAATTCTTGAAACCTTACCAGTTCAAAGAGACTGGCATGATGGATATGGAAGTACTTGCGAACAAGAATTTGTTGATAAAGCCTTAAATATTGGTAAAGATGATATTTATTTTGGTACTCCACAAGAATTGGGTATTAGAGGTAATGATTTAGCTCAAGACTTTAAGAGTGCTCTTGCTAGAATGCATCTTGATGATAAATTCGATATTCGTGGTATTACTGAAGAATTCGAAGCTAAGACTAAAAGATTAATTAAATAGTTATACTTTATATTTAAAAGAATATGTGTTATTATATAACGCGTTAGGGGGATATTATGCAACGTTTTCGATATTTCACCAGAATTGGTGATATAGAAACATCTAGTGATGTCGACATTATCTTAAAAGAAGATAACTGCTTATTACTTGTAAACCGTGGTAATTTCTTTGTACCACATATTGTGTATGCAAGAAAAGAACAAGGCATTGTTATTGAAAAAGAACAATTCATTGAACTAAAACATTTAGCAGATCTACTTTTTGAATATAGTTATTTGCCAGTATATTACATGGGTTTTAGTAAAGGTAATATGAATAAACTTAAAAAAGATGTTAATGTACTTAAAGCTAATTATGAAAAAAGTAAAGATAGTGATGAAGGCCAATATAATGATTACTTAAAAGATTTAAAAAGAAATCGTGAAAAATGGTTATTAAGACAAGCTAGTGTTGATAAAGTAAGAAATAGTTTTGAACATAATATTAAGAGCAATAATATATCTTATATTCCCAAAGAAGATAAAAGAGATATTAATGATATTATTGATCAAGCCCTAGGAAAAATAGAAGAACAAAGAGTAGATTCTAAACCAAAAGAAATTGATGAATTAGAATTTATTCCTAAGAAAAAAGTAAAGAATTAAAGACTTGCAAAAGTCTTTTTTTCTTTACATTAATGTAAATTAAAACTCTTTAATATCATTAATAAAATTGGTATAATGAAGATAATAGGAGAGCGTATGAAGAAACCAAATATTGTTATCAATAATAAAATTGGTAAATACCCAATTATTGTTGCAATAGTTATTTTTCTTATACTTGGAGTTAGAATTGGTTATCTATCTTTAAGTAAGAAAATAGATAATATTGATATTCAAGCATTTGCAAAAACAAGAACAACGAAGAAAAATACTTTATATGCATCTCGTGGAACGGTTTATGATGGTAATGGAAATATCTTAGCTCAAGATGTATCTAGTTATACTTTAATAGCATATCTAGATCCTAAAAGAAGTGAGAATTCTAAAACCCCACAACATGTTGTTGATAAAGAAATGACAGCTAAAAAATTATCCGAAGTATTAGATATGGATTATGATTCAATTCTTAAATATTTATCAAAAGAAGGGGTATATCAAACAGAATTTGGTTCTAAAGGTAAAGGCTTAAATGAAATAACGAAAGATAAGATAGTAGCTCTTGATTTACCAGGAATAGACTTTATTGCAACTAGTAAAAGATATTATCCATATGGTGATTTTGCATCATATTTAATAGGTTATGCTAAGTTAAATAAAAATAATAAATATGTTGGTGAATTAGGAATTGAAAAATACTTTAATGATTTATTAACAGGTACTGATGGATATACGGAATATCAAAAAGATCGTACAGGTTATAAAATAGCTGGTACAAAAAGTGTTACTAAAGAAGCTGTTAATGGTAATGATGTTCATTTAACAATTGATAATAATGTTCAATTCTTTGTCGATGAAGCTATTAAGAAGACCAAGGATTATAGTTATGAAAGTATGTCCATTATTGTAGCTGATGCTAAAACAGGGAAAATCTTGGGATATTCAACAACTCCATCATATGACCCTAATAAACGTAATATAACTAATTACTTAGATAGTAACTCAAGTATTGCTTTTGAACCAGGTAGTACGATGAAAACATATACTTATATGGCAGCTTTAGAAGCAGGAGTTTATAAAGGATCGGATATTTATAAATCAGGTACCTTCACGGCTAAAGATAAAACCATTATTAAAGACTGGAATAATGTTGGTTGGGGATGGATTACTTATGATCAAGGATATATTTATTCAAGTAATATTGCGGTTGTTAATATTATGGATAAATATATGGATTCTAAGACTTTAAAGAAGTATTTAATAAAGTTGGGCTTTGGAGCTAAAACAGGTGTATTTGAATGTGATATAGATGGTACAGATAAATCACTTGAACAAGGTGGCAAAATCGATTTTAAATATGAAACAGAAATCTTTAATGCAGCCTTCGGTCAAGGTATTACCACAACACCACTTCAACATATTAAAGCACTAACTTCAATTGCTAATAATGGTGAATTATTAAAACCATATTTAGTTGATAAAGTAGTCGATGCAAGTGGTAAAGTAGTTTTTGAAAATAGTAGAACATCATTAGGTACGGTTGCTAAAGAATCAACCATAAATTATATGAAAAACTTAATGTGGCATAATATTAATGATAATGATGGTGCAGGTCATGCTTATGCTATTAAAGGATATGACATTATAGGAAAAACAGGTACAGCGCAAATACCAAAAGAAAATGGTAAAGGTTATGAAAAAGGAGAAAGTGCTTATAACAGAAGTATTGCTATTATGTATCCAAAGGATAACCCCCAAATCATTATCTATGGTGTTGTTAAACATTCAGCACTAGCAAATCCTCTTGCTAAAGCCGTTAAAGAAATCGTTGTTAATACATCTAAATACTATAATATTTATGATGAAAACAAAAAAGTAAATGATAAAGAAACACATACTATTGATAATTATATTAATGAAGATGTTACGGAAGTTAGTAAAGTAATTAAAGAAAAAGGAGTAACGTTATATACTTTTGGAAAAGGAAATAAAGTTATTAACCAATATCCTATTAATACAAAAGTTAATAATAAAACGAAAGTCTTTATTGTTACTAATGATAGTACTTATCAAATGATTGATTTAACTGGTTTTAGTCGTAATGAAGTTAAATCAATGTGTGATATTTTATCACTTGATTGTACTTTAGATGGTAATGGTTATGTTACTGAACAAAGTATTGAAAAAGGTAAAGAAATAACGAATGGCTCTAAATTAATAATTAATTTTAGAGAGTTATATATTGAAAATAAAGATTCAACATAAACGAATCTTTTTTTCTTGACAAAAAATTAAATCACTTGTATAAGTATCTTTGAGGTGTATTTATGAATTTAGTTATCGTGGAATCTCCAGCTAAGAGTAAAACAATTGAAAAATTCTTAGGTAACAATTTTAAAGTAGTAAGTAGTATTGGCCATATAAGAGATTTATCAACAACCGGTAAATTTGGCTTGGGTGTTGATGTTGAACATGATTTTAAACCAACATATGTTCCTATGGCAGGTAAAACAAAAGTAATAAATGAATTAAAGAAATTAGTTAAGAATGCAGATAAAATTTATCTTGCAACCGACCCCGATAGAGAAGGAGAAGCTATCTCTTGGCATTTATTTGATACTTTAGATATTAAAGAAGAACAATATGAACGTGTATTATTCTATGAAATTACTAAAGAAAAAGTATTAGAAGGATTAAGTAATCCAAGAAAGATTGATTATAATTTAGTACGAAGCCAAGAAACAAGAAGAATATTAGATCGTATTATTGGTTTTAGACTATCTAAGTTAATGCAAAATAAAACTGGTGGTAAAAGTGCTGGTCGTGTACAAAGTGTTGCTCTAAAACTAGTTGTTGATCGTGAAAGAGAAATTCTTGCTTTCGTTAAAGAACCATATTATGAAATTAATGCCATATTCCATGATTATAATGATATGGATAGTCAATTATATGCATATAAAGGAAAAGAGATTGAAATTAAAGGTAAAGATGAAGCAGATAATATTTTAAAAGCTTTATCTAATACTTTTAATGTTGTTAATATTGAAAAGAAAAATAAAAATAGATCATCTAAGTTTCCATTTACAACATCAACATTGCAACAGGAAGCATCTACTAAATTAAACTTTAATGCTAAGAAAACAATGAGTTTAGCGCAAAAGTTATATGAAGGTATCAATATAGGGTCAGAACATACCGGTTTAATTACGTATATGCGTACAGACTCTATTAGATTATCTGATGAGTTTACTAAACCAACATTTGCGTTTATTAATGAAACATTCGGTAAAGAATATGTTGGAAGAGTTAAAACTAGTAAAAAAGTAGATAATGTTCAAGATGCTCATGAAGGTATTAGACCGACAAGTATCAAGAGAACTCCTGAGATGTTAAAGAATTATTTAACACCAGATGAATTAAAGTTATATAGTTTAATTTATTATAGAACATTAGCATCTTTAATGGCTGATGCTAAGACTTTAGTAACAACGGTATACTTAGATAATAATGAATATAACTTCAAAAGTAGTGGTACTGTTATTACTTTTGATGGATACTTAAAAGTATACGCTAAATATGAAGAAGCAAATGATACAATCTTGCCTGATTTATCTGATGTTAAAGAATTAAATACAGATGATATTAAAGTATCAGAACACTTCACAAAACCAAAGAGTAGATACACTGAAGCAAAACTTATTCATGAACTTGAAGAGTTAGGTATCGGAAGACCAAGTACCTATGCAACAATCATGTCTACAATAAGAGATCGAGATTATGTTGGTGTTGAAGATAAGAAGTTCTATCCAAAAGAAATAGGTTTCACGGTAACTGATAAATTACAAGAATTCTTTAGTAATATTATTAATGTTAAATATACTGCTAATATGGAAACAGAACTCGATGAAATCGCTGAAGGTAAACTAGATAACTTAAAAGTATTACATGAATTCTATGATGTTTTTGAAAAAACATTACATGAAGCTTTTGTTAATATGGAAAGAGTAGGCCCAGCTAAAACAGGTGAAGTATGTCCAATATGTGGCAGTGATTTAGTTCTTCGTAAAGGTAAGTATGGTGAATTTACTGCTTGCTCTAATTACCCTGATTGTACTTATGTAAAAAAGGATGAACAAAAAGTACAAGAAGATCTAAAAGAAACCGGTGAAGTTTGTCCAGAATGTGGTAATAAATTAGTAGTTAGAAAAGGTAGATATGGTGAATTTGTATCATGTTCTAACTATCCAAATTGTAAATATATTAAAAAAGAAGAAAAAGAAAAACAAGAAGAAAAAGTTATTATGAAATGTCCAAAGTGTGATGGTAACATTGTAGAGAAGACAACAAGAAAAGGTAAAATATTCTATGGATGTAATAACTTCCCTAAGTGCAAAGTAGCGCTATGGGATAAGCCAATTGATACACCATGTCCAAAGTGTGGTGGTATCATGGTAGAAAAAGAAGATGGCATTCATTGTAATGATTGCAATTACAAAAAAGAAGATTAATTCTTCTTTTTTTATTTACTTTTTAAAATATGATATAATAATCTTGGAGAATAAGGTGATGGTATGAAAAATAAAAAGCCAATTATTTTTGCGGCATTATTATTTATTGTTTGTCTTACTGTAGGGGGAACGATTGCATACTATACAAGTAGTGATACCTTTAATAATGAATTTAATGCAGGAACTTATGATATAGAAACACAAGAAAACTTTGTGAGTCCTGATAACTGGACACCAGGTACAACTACACCAAAAACAGTAATAGCAACAAATAAAGGAACGACACCATCTGCTGTTAGAATTAAATTAACTCCAAGTTGGGTAGATGCAAATGGAGACCCATTATCATTAAAAGATGGTAATAATAATGATGCAGCTATTATCAACTTTAGTAATAATTATGATAGAAAATGGATATATCAGGACGGATATTATTATTACAAAAGAGCGTTAAACGAGAATCAAAGCACTACGTCCCTTTTGAAATCAGTAACCTTTAATCCTAATTTTGAAATAGATAAAACTGAAAACTGTACTACATCAGACGGATTAACAACATGTAGAACAACATATAATGATTATTCAGGAGGTACATATACATTACAAGTTGAAATAGAAACATGTCAATATGATCAATATCAAGAAATATGGAATACATCTATCAGTCTTTATGAACCGACAATTGATGGAGTGTTGATGGCGAATGGGAGCGATTATTCAAAAACTTTTGGCAAGGAAATTGCAAGAAATAGTTTTGAAAGTATAACAACTGTAGATAATAAAAATATACCAGAAGGAGCAATCGATAGTTGGGATGTATCAGCTACGCAAAACGGATCAGTAATGGCATGGTATACAGATACTGATAAAGATAATAAATATGAATTATATATAGGCCAGGAAGATGGCGTAATTGCAAATCCTGACAGTAGTTATGCCTTCTATTTTTTTAGAAATGCTGAATCTATAGATGTTACAAATCTCGATACGGCTAATGTTACAAATATGAATGCTATGTTTAATTATTCG
>JAEEGL014007810.1_pt1 | contig 37842 bp, 32 predicted proteins | sample 9134231 | NCBI WGS metagenome assembly JAEEGL01 (sample SAMN16246548, study PRJNA631951) | gut metagenome | biome: gut microbiome; feature: rumen; material: fiber-attached | host: Bos | place: Iran: Karaj | collected 2018-10
CTCGGATGTGGAAGCCTGGTAGATTCTTGTCTTCTTCTCGAGACCCATGATGTGTACTGCCTCGAGGATACGAAGTACGCCGATAGCGTCAACTTCGCCTGTGTACTCAGCAGCTTCGAAGCTTACGCCTACGTGAGACTGAGCTGCGAGGTTATAGATCTCGTCGGGCTCGATATCCTTAACAGCCCTCAAGATGCTTGATGAGTCGGAGAGGTCACCCTCATGAAGAATGATGGAGTTAGCATCGATCAGATGCTGGATTCTCTCGGTTGTAACAACAGATGCTCTTCTGATAAGTCCGTGAACTTCGTAGCCCTTCTCGAGCAGGAACTCTGCAAGATAAGAACCATCCTGACCTGTGATACCTGTAATTAAAGCTTTTTTCATCGTTTAATCCTCTCCGAATTTAGTTATTAGATTCTTAACCTATTGATTATACCATACACGCGCGTTTAATAGCACTACGCGCCGCTTCTGCCGCCGCTTCCCACGTATAAGAAGCAGCATGAGCTCTTAACTCGGCCCTACGCTCGTCACTTACGGTCTCCTGAAGCTTGCCCTCCATCGCCTGCGCCCACATGTCAACGTCCTTGGGCTCGATGAGAGGAACGTAACCCTCGCCGATCTCGACGAGACTTGAGCTTCTTGAGACAATGCAGTCCGTGCCGCACGCCATCGCCTCCGTAACGGGCATGCCGAAGCCCTCGTAGATGCTCGGGAACACGAAGAAGTCCGCGTTACGAAGCAGGTCGCGCTTCTCCTCGTTACTGATGTAGCCGGTGCGCACTATCCTGCTTTTCGCCGGGCTCATCTCGATAGCTTCGAGCGTCGCTTCAGGCTGCCAGCCGAGGCCGCCCGCGAGCACGAGCTTGACGTCAGGGTACTTATCGCTGATCTTGCCGAAAGCGTCCACGATAGTCTTGATGTTCTTTCGCGGCTCGAGCGTGCCCACATACAGTATGTAGCGCGCGAGGTCGTGCTTCTTGTCGATGTCCGTCGTGAAGCCGGAACCTGGCGTGTAAAACTCAGTATCCACGCCGCAATACCCTACGAAAATATTCTCCTCAGGAACGTGCAGCACATCCATTATCTCTCTCTTCGAGAACTCGGATATCGTAAGCACTGAAGCCGCGCGGTCCGCGGAATCCTGCAGATGGCCTCTAAGAAGCCTTCTGTTACGGGCATCCATGGTCTCGGGGAAGCGCTCCGACACGAGGTCGTAGATGGTGATCATGTTCTTCCCCTTAAGGCCGCCGGGTGTTAAGTAATTGAAGAACACCGTCATGTCTGCCTTCGAATGCGTAAGGCTGTGGTACGGCATGATCTTACCTAGCTTTCCCATGCGGATATAAACAGAAAGCGGGAGCGATCTGACAATATGCAGATCGTTCCCGCTAAGGTCCTTATGTAGATTCTCTTCGAGAATGGACTTCACGCCATTTCGACCCATGAAGTCAAAAGCGTGAAGCTCGTCACTCTCACCTATCAGCCTGGAAGCGACTTCGGCGGTATAATTACCTATGCCGGTAAGCCCTCTTACCGCGATCGGCTGAAGGTTATAAGCGATCATTATCCGAGCTTGTTCTCTACGAATGCGCTCATCTGACCCTTGATGGACTCAAGTCTGTCAGCAGCTGTCTTCTCGTCAGAATCGTAAACACCGAAATAGATCTTGAGCTTAGGCTCTGTACCGGAAGGTCTTGCGCAAGCCCAGTCGAGGCCCTTGTCGCCGCCCAATTCATAAAGAAGAACGTTGGACTTGGGAAGTGTGAGCTCAGTAGTCTTAACCTCGCCGTCGGAGAAGTCGTATCTTACGCCCTTCTGATAGTCTCTTACAGCAACGGGCTTAGGTCCGCCGATGAGGTTAGCTGCATCCTCTGCAGTCTTGCAAGCCTCAAGCTCAGCTCTCATAGCGATCATGCCGTTCTTGATCTTCTCGAGACCTTCCTTACCCTCACGTGTGAAGGAGACAGCCTGCTCGAAGCCGTAGCCGTACTTGTTGTAGATCCTGTAAAGTCTGTCGATCAGAGTCTCGCCCATATCCTGTGACTGGCAAGCCATACCGCATACGAGCATTGCTGCAACAACAGCGTCCTTATCTCTTACATCTGTACCGGAGAGATAACCATAGGACTCCTCGAAGCCGAACTGGAAGTGCTTGTCGCCGAACTCGTCGTCAACCTTGATCCTCTCACCGATGTACTTGAAGCCTGTGAGTGTCTCCTGAAGCTCTACGCCGTATGCCTCGCAGACAGCCTTGCAAAGCTTAGTGGAAACGATAGTTGTACAAGCAAAAGCCTTGTCCTCGAGTGTTCCGAGCTTCTTCTTACTATCAAGGATGTAGTCGAGGAGCATGAGGCCGACCTGGTTACCGGTGAGAGCCTTGTACTCGCCGTCCTTTGTGCGTACAGCGATTCCGAGTCTGTCGGAGTCAGGGTCTGTACCGAATACGAGGTCAGCGCCAACCTTCTTGGCAAGCTCGATACCCATGGAAAGAGCAGCGGGGTCCTCAGGGTTAGGTGTCTTAACTGTAGGGAATGCGCCGTCAGGAAGCTCCTGCTGGGGAACAACATAAACGTTGTTAAGTCCGATGGACTTGAGGATTCTTCTTACGGGCTTGTTTCCTGAACCGTGCAAAGGTGTGTAAACAACGGAGATGTTAGCCTGTCTCTTGATGGACTCCTCGTCGATAACGAGCTTCTTAAGCATCTCTGTGTAAGCGATGTCTACCTCAGGTCCGAATCTCTGGATAAGGCCGGAAGCGAGAGCCTCGTCGAAGTCCGCCATCTTAGTTGTTCTTACGTCAGCGTACTTAGCCATGTTCTCGAGGATAGTTGCTGCAGCTGCCTCTGTAACCTGACCGCCGTCCTCGCCGTAAACCTTGTAGCCGTTGTACTTCGGAGGGTTGTGGGAAGCTGTAACCATAACGCCTGCGAAAGCGTTGAAGTATCTTACTGAGAATGAGCACATAGGTACCGGACGAAGCTCGTCTGTGAGGTAAACCTTGATGCCTGCGTTAGCGAATACCTGAGCTGCAACCTGAGCGAACTCGGGAGAGAAATGTCTTGAATCGTGGCAGATAACTACGCCTCTCTTCTTAGCCTCTTCGCCGCTTGCTACGATGTAGTCGGCAAGACCAGCGGAAGCCTTGGCAACAGTGTAAGCATTGATCCTGTTAGTACCTGCGCCGATGATGCCTCTAAGTCCGCCTGTACCGAACTCGAGATCCTTGTAGAATCTGTCCTCGATCTCAGTAGCATCGTTCTCGATGGCCTTAAGCTCGGCCTTTGTTGTCTCGTCGAAGAAAGGATCTGTGCTCCAGATCTTGTAAATATCAGCTGCGCTCATATTCGTCTCCTTAATATAAATAGATTTTCCGCGGTTATTATAACGTAAAAGTCGTTAAATTATCTTTTATTTTTGTTATCGACAATAGAAACCCCGATAAGGCCTATGATTCCTACTATCGAGAGGATCGCGCCCGCCTTTACTCCGGGAGTATAGTACTGCAGACGCACGTCATGGTGGCCGGGAGCAGCATCAAGCGAGATAAGAGCGTCCTGGTAAGGGATGATCTCCGTCTCGACACCGTCAACATAGGCCGTCCAGCCCTCCTCGTAAGGAATGGAGGTCAGGATCATGTCCCCTGCATCAACATCAGCCTCGAAAAGCACATATCCGTCGTCCGCCTCCGTGATCGTCGTAGACTCGGCATCAACGCCCGCGAACTGGGACTCGAAGATATCCGTATCAAAGTATGCGAAGTTGATCTGCATATACGTGAAGGTATCGTGATCAGCCATGAGCGTGAACTGAACATTATCGCCGACCTCGTAAGAACCGAGTCTTAAGATCGTGGAATAGTTGGTTCCGGGTGAATAATAGCCGATAAGGTCACCGTCAAGGTAGACCTCGCATCCGCCGTTAGTTCTCGGAACGCTGATATTCGCATAAAGCTCATCTTCGCTGTTAACAGTGATCTGATAATCAAGGATTATCGGGAGTTTCTTGTTATATCGATAGACATCTATCTGATTGTCGTAGTAATCCGCTGCTACTTCTTCACCCAGATCATCGGGATCGAATGCTGCGGAAGATGACTCCTCTTCACTTGAGATACTCTCTTCAGGATCAGTATTGTCGGACTGATAATCGCCGATATTGATAGCTTCACCGTTAAGCATCTCGAACTCGATATCACCATCATCAACAGCGATGAAGAAATCTTCCGTAAAGGACGGGAACAATGATCTGTACCAGTCATTCTGGAAGTCGAAGTAGTTCTTGTCTTCAGTCGCCGTCTCAAGCGAATAGAAGTTGAAGTCTCTTGCTGATGCAGGGGCCGTGAATACGGGATTCAGCACTGTCCTTGCAGTATAGAACGAGAGATTGTCGTCGCTTGTTATGAAGTTCATTCCGCGGTATGTCTCATCAGTCGAATACAGTGTTCCGATCGAGAAGAATGTATCGATCGAAGGTGCGGAATAACCGTGTCCTGCAGCGAAGTAATTGTAGTTAACATTGCATCCGAGCTGCTTTAAGAATCTGCCGAATGCCTTGTTGGAATTCGAATTGAACAACGAGATCCCTCTGTATCCCACAAGCTGCTCAGAGCCTCCGACCCCGATGTCGTCCATCGCTCTTATGTTGTCGTATTCACTTCTGAATCCATGCTGCAGATAATCAGAAGAGATAACGCAGTCTTCGAGCGAGAGAACAGCGCTCACATAATCGTCACCTCTGCTTGTGAACACTGATAAAGTCGCAGTACCTGAGGACAGCATCGGCGAGAGGAATGTGACCTCATAAACCGTTATCAGAACGAGCATCACGGGAAGGATCTTACCCATGTTCTTAAGCTGCCCCTTCCAGTCCTCTTTCTTCAAGCCGAGGAGCATAAGGAAGATCGCAGCTATGGTAAATACATTGAACAGGAATACCTTGCTCTCCGTCTTCATATCACCGAAGCTCTGTGCCATGAGAAGCAGGATCGCGATGATGCCTGCAGCCTTTAAGATCTCGGCATTTGTGACCTTCTTAAGATTCTCGAATACCGTATAAGAAACCGTCAGGAACAAAGGAATAAAGCAGAATGCCTCTCTGTGCCAGAACCAGTTCGGGCTGTCGAATACCTGCCATGCGACATCGAGAAAATCGATGCACAAAGTCGCATAGATCAGGATGAAGCAGACTGCGTAGAATCTTTTTGCCTTGCCCGAGAAAGCCTTGCTTACGAAGTAGACCGTGCACAAGATCGTGACAAGAAGCGAGACGAATATGAGCGGCATGTTGCAGATAAGAATGTCGCTGAAGTCTCCGGGGTAACCCATGAAGATGCGGTCGAGGAAGCTTGTGAACGTGAAGCCCACGTAGGAAGTGTCGCTTGCGCTGTGCGTGGGGTCGCCGTTACGGATCGTGTCGAGTCCTACCGGAAGCAGGATGATGCACAGTGTAAGTCCCGTGAGGACAGCCCTCAGTACAAATCTGCCGATCATCTTGAGAGGAGCGTGTTCCTTGCCGAACTTTTCGAGCAGGTACATCCTTGCAAGTAAATACAGGAACGAGTAGATGCCCGCCATGTACGCGATGTAGTAGTTCGCGAGGAACAGGAAGAACAGTACTACAGTGATGCCGGTGAGGCTGCCTTTGCGGCCCGCTTTGACATAGCGCTCGATGAGGAGCAGCAGCAGAGGCAGGAGCATATAGCCGTCGAGCCACATGATGTGGAACAGGAACAGCATCGTGTAGGAAGAATATGCATACATGATGCCCCACAGGATCGGCCAGCGTGTGCCTTTGACCTCGGCTCTTTCCTCGATGAAAGCGCACGTGAAAGCAGCCGCGAGCGAGACCTTAAGTCCCATCAGCAGCATGACGAATTCGTTGACCTGATGAGCCTTGAAGAATACTACGAGAAGGTTGAACGGGCTTGCGAGGTAATAACCGAAAGTACCTGCCATGCCCTTGCCTGCACCGAGCAGGAACGAGTAGCCGAAGTCAGTGAAGAAACGAGAGAAATTGAGGTTAAGAAGCTTGCTCTTGAGCAGGAAAAGATACGGCGCATACTGAGCCTCGAGGTCCGAGACGAGCACGGTGTAATCGCCGACGGGATACTTCTGGGCAATAAGCAGCATTATGACAAACAGGGCTGCCGTGCACACGAATGTGATCGCGGGGTTCTTCGCCCTCTCTTTCCACGAGTTGCCCGACAGACGTAATGATGAACGTTTAAGCGTTTGCTCTTCTCTCATGCTCTTTACCTTCACTTCGCCAAATATTTAAAGAATATCGTGTCTTCGTAGTTATAGACGTAGAACTGCGTGCGCACCATCTCGAGCTGGTCTTCGTGATTGATGTTGCCGAAGGACTCGATGTCATGCGCGACGTAGTCTTCGAGGTGGCCCTTGTTGACCCTGATCTCGTAAGTCATGGCTATGGACGTGAGCATCAGGTTTACAGGAACGTAGGCTGCGACGATGATCGTAAGAAGCGCCGCTCTCGTCTTGAGAACGAAGCCCTTGTCGTGCAGGCAGTGATAGAAATTCTCAGCAATAAACATCGCCGCATAGACTCCGATAAGGAACATCGGCGCCATCGAACCTCTCATGATAAAGTCGTTCGCGATGGTGATCTTGTACACGGGCATGACAAGGAGCGTCGCGATCGAAGTCCAGAACAGCGGGTCCTTCTTGTGTCTCGTGTAAAGGATCAGCGCCCACAGACCGAACTCGAACACCACATACTTAACGTAGTCGATAACAAGCTCCATGGGGGTGCCGTAGAACAGCCAGATCCAGCCGTTGCCGGACGTCGCCGCAGAGTTCGCGGTATAGAACGTGGCGAAAGCGACTATAAACACGACAGGCGCGATGAGGTTGCCGGGAGTAAAGAGGTCCGTGATGATGGACTTCTTCTCTTTGGCCTTGTTCATAACGAGCCTGCACAGGCAAAGCGGCGCGAACCCGATCGCAGCCCACGGCGAGTAGCAGAACATCAGCGAGCCCAGAAGACCCACGCAGCTGCCGCTTACGCACATCATAAGCAGCATCGTGATAAGCCAGCCCGGGATGCTCTGGTTAAAGACGTTCATGATCTGGTAGAAATTGCCGTGGATATGAAGGTGGCAGTTCCAGCCCTCCCACGTGCTCGGGATGCCGAGGATATCGTTGATGGTTCCGGGGATAACGTCAAAGCCCGAGAACAGCATGATGGCGACGAACATGGTCTTGGAGGACTTGCCGTAAAGGAAGCTGCCTCCGAGCGCCACGAGGAACAGCCCGAGCGCAGACCAAGCGAAAAGCGCTACTCTCGCGACCGCAAGATTAGTAAGCTTTCCTATAACCGCAGGAACCATCCAGAATACAAAGTAATAAGCGAAAGCAACCTGCCCGTCACCAAGTTCAGCAGCAACGACCGGATTGCTCTGTGTGGAGAAGTCGAAGATGACCGGCCACTTGTAGCTTATGAGGTCATTTAATATCGCATATCTTACGCGGTGATCGATCGTTGTCCACGTATATTCGGAAACGCCTCCGAGGTAGATGAATATTAATACTAACGGGATCACCACCATGAAATATGAGGGCTTCAGCTCGATCTTGTCAGTCTGGCTGCCCCTGCCCTCACGTGCTAATCTTCTTATGGCGAAGACTAACGCTGCTATCGTCAGCGCACTGAATACTATTCCCCATACAAGCTTTAAGTAGCCGAGAAAGAAAACAACGATCGGCAAAGACAGATATATCAGGGATGCCGTGAAGAAGGTCTCCCTTGTTATCGTGACCTTCGCATCCTTAAGCTTAGGCCCGGTCGTCAGTGTATCTGTAGTCCTCATGTGTGCTATTATAATACAAACTGCTTATTTATATTAGTGGGCAGATATAAGTATTAAAGTCCGCTGGAGGATCGTATGCTCGTTAGTCTGATCGTTCCCTGTTACAACGAAGAAGAGGCCCTGCCTTTCCTTTACAACGCTTTATGCGATGTCCGTAAGGAAGTTACTGATCACAAGTTCGAATTCATTTTTGTAAACGACGGAAGCCGCGACAAGACTTCATCAGTGATCAAGGGCTTTGCTGAGAACGATCCGGACGTTAAGTACATTATCTTCTCACGTAACTTCGGTAAGGAAGCCGCGATGTATGCAGGTCTTGAGAAGTCAAAGGGTGACCTGGTCGCCATCATGGATGCCGATATGCAGGACCCGCCGTCTCTTATCCCTTCAATGATCCGTTCCATCGAAGCTGACGAGGCTGACATTATCGCTTCCAGAAGAGTTAACCGCGAGGGCGAACCTAAGATCCGTTCATTCTTCGCCCGCATGTTCTATAAGATCATCAACCGCATGGTAGAAGTCGAGATCGCTGACGGTGCGCGTGATTTCCGATTGATGAAGCGTCAGGTAGTTGATGCGATCCTCAATCTTAACGAGCGCCAGAGATTCTCCAAGGGTATCTTCGCCTGGGTCGGCTTCAGGACCAAGTGGATCGAGTACGTTAATACCGAGAGAGTCGCCGGCGAGACCAAGTGGAGCTTCTTCAAGCTGTTCAAGTATGCGATCGACGGAATCGTCTCATTCACGACTGTTCCTCTAAGACTTGCTACTTATCTCGGCTTCGGATTCGCAGGACTCGGATTCTTCTACCTCGTCTACTACTTCATCCGCGCAATCATCCTTCGTATATATAACGATGTTCCGGGTTATCCGTCTTTGTTGTGCTTTATCCTGTTCATCGGCGGATTGACGCTCATGTCACTTGGAATTCTGGGTGAGTATATCGGCCGTACGTTCATTGAGGTGAAGCGTAGGCCTTTGTATATCACGGCTGAGGAGACGAAGGAGTAATCTCCGCCGCTCGGGGGCTGTTCGCCCCCCTGATTTCCGCCGCCAAGACGACTAATCATCGACCAGAATGTCCATTCGGTAGATTTCCAGTCCCCAAATCCAGCAAATCGGACAAATAGACGACTAATCATCGACCAAAATGCCCATTCGGTAGATTTCTAGTCCCCAAATCCAACAAATCAGGCAAATAGACGACTAATCATCGACCAGAACGCCCGCGCGGTAGAAAAATAGTCCCCATTACGGGCCGGCAAGCCCAATCAAATAATCAAATATTCTCAGAAATCGCGATCGCGAACTGATCGGCACATGAAGTCGGCTTAAATCCGCAGGTATTACCCCTGAGAAGCTCCATCGCGGCCTTGGCATCCATGCCTTCGGTCAACAAACCGATCGCCTTGAGGTTACCGTTACATCCACCCAAGAACTCGAGGTTGTGGATCTTGCCCTCATCATCAATATCAAAATCGATCTGCTGTGCGCACACGCCCTTGGGGCTGAACTTTACATGCTTCATAAAACTTTAGACCATCCTGCTTCATAGAATTCCCATAATTTCTGCATCGCGGTACCGGCCTGGCACCTGCCCGCATCGTGAATAACAAGCTCGCAGTAAGACGCGAACAATCCGCTTATCAGCGAGTGAACAAAATCAACATTCAAATCACCGCAATACGGCTTCAGTCCGTCCGCCATCAACTCAGTCAGCTCGTGGAAAAACTCGGAATAAGAAGTCCCCTCGCTTCCCGCCACCAGCAGACGAACACCGTCAATATTATCGAACGTGTACACGATCAGCTTCGCGAGCCTGGACTTACCAAAGTCTTCATAACTGGCCCATGCCTCAGCAAACAGCCCACGCAGGAATTCAGCATGCGGCGCCACTATGCCGTCGAATACGTCTGCCTTACTCTTGTAGTAACCATAAAATGCACCCGTGGTAACACCCGCTTCACGCGCGATAGCACGCAAGGACGCGTTCTTATATCCGTGCGCGATAAACTCCTTCATCGCGGCTTCATTGATATTCTTGATTGTCTGCGGATCTGCGTGATTCATTACTTAAGCTCCGCCCTTAAAGCCTCGAGAAGTCTGTCATTATCTTCTGTGCAACGGACAGCAAGTCTAAGATAATTACGTCCGTTAGTCTTCGTCGTAAGCTCCTTGATCAGGATCTCGTACTTGATAAGCAATGTCTTGAGTAGCTCCTTCGGAGAGATCGAATCATCAAGCTCGACCATAACGAAATTAGCCTGCGAAGGAATAACGCGAATACCACTAATCTTAGCCAACTCCGCCTCGAATCTTGCTCTCTCCGCACGGATCTTAACAAGAGCCGCTGCGTAATCGTTCTTATACTTCTCTTCGATCTGCATATAGAACTCGCCGAACGAATTGATATTCCAGATAGATACATCCTTCTTCATGCGTGCGATAGTATCAGCATCACCTGAAGCGAGCACACCGAGACGCAGACCCGGCACACCGTAAGACTTCGAGATAGACTTCATCACATACAAGTGAGGATTCGGCTCAAGGATCTCGTTATACAGCAAAGTCGGATCCTCTTCATCAGCGAAGTCTACAAAAGACTCATCGATAACAAGTCGAACACCCCTCGCGCCAGCCCACTCAACAAGACGGAGCAGGTCAGCCTTGGGAATATAGTTACCGCTCGGATTATCAGGATTGATCACAACAAGGTTATCGATATCCTTAGAATCAAAGAATGACATCACATCATCAGCGGTATAAGAATAATCATGATTCTCCGGCACGAACACCACGGACTCGGACTCAGAATATCTATTCGGATACTCCTCGAACGTCGGCCTGATAAACCCGGTCACACCGGACAACAAAGACATCAACGACTTGATCAACTCCGCCGCGCCGTTACCTACAATGATGTTCTCCACATGAACATTAAACTGCTTCGCCGCGAGCAACGAATTAACACGCATACCGGACGGGTACTCCGTCAGCAAAGTATCGAAGTTCGCGCGCATCTCCGCCTTCATTCTCTCGGGCGGGAAATAAGGATTAACAAGATAGCAGAAATCCAGAAGCTTCGGGTATCTCCAATAACCGCCGTAGCGTCCCTGCAGCAGAGCAACACGCTCATCAGTATCGGGTGTAAAGATAGACGTCGCGATATCAAGATCCTGTATATCGTCGATCTCGTACCACTTCTGGCCTGAGAGACGCTTCGCACGGATAACGGGCTCGTCCAACATAGTGATGACGCGCAGTACCTGCTCGTAGTACTCGTTCTCGCCGAGGGCCTTTTCGTATGCCTTCAAGAACGGCACGTAGTACTTGCACGAGAACTCGCGGGAGAACTTGTAGATGTTGACGGTCTTGTAGTAACTCGGGATGTCCTCGAAGACAAACTTCTTGCCGGGGACAAAAGCCTCGATGGTATCATCTGCGGAAAGCTTCACGCATGTGCCGTCCATCCACGACTCGTACTTGTCAACGAGTGCAAGCGTGTCGCGCGGGTCGTTAACAAGCTCATCCAGAACCGCGTCCTCGAAGATCAAGTCAGACTCGAACAGCAGCGTGTCCTCCTCGCACAGCTTATCCGAAGCCAAAGCGAGCGAGTAAATGTTATTTGTCTTGTCGTAAATGGGGTTGTCCACGAACACGACGGGCGTCTTGATACCGAGCGTGCCGATGTAATCCACAAGCTTCGCGCCCTCGTAGCCCGTGACTATCACGATACGTGACACATTCTGCTTCTCGATCTGGCGGAGCATGCGCTCAATAAGCGTCACGCCGTTGACCTTGACCATGCATTTCGTGTTGTCCCGGGTAAGCTCCTTGAGCCTCTTTCCCATTCCTGCCGCCAGAATAATCGCCTGCATAAATTACCCCTCGCCGCCGAACATCTTAAGATAGACTTCGCACGACTCTACAATATTTCTCATCTTGCGCTTAATGCGCGCACTCTCACTATTATAAGCCGAATTCGTCGAGGCTGCATCCACGTGCATAACATGAAGCTTCGGCTCGTACACGATCGGGTACCCCTTGTCGCGGCACCGCTTGGCAAGAATGTACTCCTCGTAATAAAACTTTGTCTCCGGCTCGAAAAGCTTATCTTCCCGCTCCACAAACTTCTTAGTAAAGATCAGACACGCGCCGCAAGGGACGATATCGGCAAGGGGTTGGGCTCCCCTCATCTGAACTCCCGTCTGAGTTCTTCCGTTAAAGTACTTTCTCATGAACGGATACGTTATGGGATAGAATGCCAGCACGAACTTGTTAAGGAATATGGTTTTCTTAGCCTGCTCGGGCGTTCTGATATCAGTATCGATCGGGCTCTGATGCTCGCCTGTTCCGACCTTCTCGATATCAGGGCCTACGACGTAAACATCGCCGGAATTGTATGAAGCAAGCACACTCTCGGGGAACCCGGAAGCATCGAAGATAAGGTCGTTGTTGCATGCGATTACCATAGTGGCATTAAGCGTATTCTTCGCGTAAGCGAAGCCTATATTATTGGCAGCGGAGAAACCGACGTTGCCTGACTTAACAACATGAGGATGATCCCACGAACCGGGATTAGGATCGTTGTCGACGATCAAGATCTCGTGATCAGAAGACAGACCAAGATCTTTGATCGACTTCACGCAAGTCTCGGTCACGCCGTGGTCGCCGTAATGTAGGATCAGAAAAACAATCATAGAGCTATTATATTCCAAGTGACACTTAGAGTCACAGTGTGGTATCATAAGCATCGAATAAGGTTCGACCCACTGCTGGATAGCGGAGGGCCCAGAACCTTTTTCTTATGGTTGAAAAAAGGCTTGTGCTTTATAATCAACTAAGAAAAATCATAAAGGACCTGCAACGTGAGTAATTCTGATAATCCCCTGGTTTCCGTCATCGTTCCCGTTTACAATGCGGAATCTTATGTCAACAAGTGCATCAGATCCCTGACAGCCCAGACTTATGCGAATATCGAGATCATTGCCGTTAACGACGGCAGTAAGGACATAAGCGGCGCGATCCTTGATGAACTTGCGCAGCAGGACAGGCGCATCAGATGTCTGAACCAGCCTAACCGGGGTGTGTGCATCGCACGTAACAACGGCATCGACATGGCAAGGGGCGAGTACCTGCTTTTCGTTGATGGGGATGACTTTCTTGATCCCGATTATGTAGAGGCGCTCGTCACGACTGCGATGGCGAACGATTCCGACCTCGTTATCGGCGGCTACACGATAGACGACAACACCAAGCTAGTGGAGGTCATCCCTCTTACTTACGAAGCAGGCAAGGACGAGATGTGGGCGTACCGGATCATGGCGACGTGGGGTCACTTATACAGAAGAAGCTTCTGGGACAGAAACGGATTCAGGTTCACCACGGAACCCAAGGTCAGAGCCGAGGACACACCCATCTGCCTGATGGCAAACTACGTCGGTAAGAACATCGCTCTCGCGCACACCGCAGGCTACCACTACGTCCAGCACGAAGGCTCCGCTATGAAGCAGTTCGCGGGCTTGAAGCGCTTCACTTTCCCGAGACAGGCTTTCGAGGATGTGGCTCGCGTGCTTAACACAGCAGAGGAACACAACGGAAGAGAGTTCATGGTGTACGGAATCCTAAAGACCTTCGCGCAGTTCTCTTTCCAGCTATCTAAGGGCGCCGACAAGAAAACGCGAAAAGAACTCGACGCATACTTCAAGAACTACGTTAAGACCAATATCCCCGACTACTTCCAATGCTGGCGCAGGGCAAGAAGAGGAAGCCTGCCTTTATATATCAGAATGGCGGTGCTGCTTTTTTGTTTGAAGGTAACAATCGGTTAAGATATAAGCTCTTGATATATCCGATGATTATATTCGACAGTATCAAACGTCATACGGGATTCTCCGCAGCAGTAGTCAACGAAAGATATCTCTCAATAATCTGAGAATACACAAGAGTCTCCTCTTCCGTAAGATCTCTTAATTCGCCGCCTTCTGTGCAGACTCTCCACTCACTGTCCGGAACACAGAAAACTGTCTCTATTCCGGGATTACGCATAGGAAGAAAGAGTGATGTACCAAGAAAGTAATTAGGGGCATCCATATCGAGATAATCAAGAATAGTAGGCGCCAGTTCGAGGGAATTACGGCCACCGGCATCTATTGTATCGGGCTCAATCCCATCGTAGTAGATAATAAGAGGAATCTCATCACAGAACGTGTCGACTCTATCAGCATCAGGAAACCCCACCATGTATTCATCATCCACATATGTGGCATGATCGGTCGTAAATATGACTATAGTATCGTTCGCATGACCTGAATTACGGAGATTATCCATGAACTGTCCGAACGACACATCACAATTATGAAAACGATTAAGTATCCTGCTGTTTCCGTCACCAAAACGGTTATCCAGAGAATCATTTCCGACATGGGTACCAAACGTATATGTCACGATAAGCTGCGGCGTACCCTCTTCTATTCCTTCGAGCAAAGTATCCAGCACGAGTGCATAATCATCAGAATCAATCATTATACCTTCGGTCCTGCCACCGCTTGTTACTGTATCAAACCCTAAATTCTCGAGATACTCAACAAACTCTTCCTGGTCCGGTTCCGGATTAACAAACGTCGTCTCATATCCGTAGTCCGAGAACACGCTCTCCACTGACACCAATGTATTGTAGTCCCCATTACTATACTGATGCGACGAGAACAACTGTCCGACAAGGCCTCTGTAAGTGGCGGCTGTATGATCATAATAGTTAGTAAAGCTTAAGCCGTTATCACGGTAATACTGCAAATTGGTCATGAGGTCGCGGTCATCCTCGATAATATGATTTGAAAGACCTTCCGCGAAAATAATGATCACATTCGGTCTTTCCGGAAGATTCTCGGGAACTGTAACTCCATCCCCTACAGACTCTGAATAAAACTCCAAAAGTATCTCCGCAGGATGCTCTGCTGCGATATTGCTGATCCTAAGCTCAGCCTCGTGTCTTAATCTTGCAGAGTCAGCAAGAGATACTGCACCTGCGAAGGGAGAGTAAGCTCTTAACACGAAGGGCACCCAGCAGCATGCGACAAGTGCCACAGCCATGATCATCCTGTTCTTCTCGTGGATCTTAATGTATGTGACCGGCAGGAACAGCACAAGAAGTGATAGTGCGACCATCGAACCGTATGTCAACGCGTGTCCCTGAAGCGCCTCGATGGACTCGAGATTTGTGAGCATGATGAGCTGGATATAACGGCTCGTGAAGAACATTACCGCGGTCTGCGCATAGATGATGAACATAAGTAATACGTTTACAACCCATGCGACGATCTTATTCCATGAAGCGATGAGATTTGTAACAGCGAAAGCTATTATGGAATCAGCCAGTACTGCGATGGGGAAACGTACATCATGTGTAAGTCTTAACGATATCAGCGCCAGTATGAAAGGCACGATAAACTTTACTAAAGTCAGAACGGTCAATACACGCTCGCTCTTCTTCATCTGTGATCACCCTATATCAGTTCCGAGAGCCGCAGCGATGACCTGATCCATGTCGTAGTACTTATACTCGCCGAGACGGCCTCCGAAGATGACATTCTCTTCCTTGTCTGCGAGTTCCTTATACTTGGCATACAACGAAGAATTCTTCTCATCATTAACGGGATAGTAAGGCTCATCGCCAAGCTTCCACTCCGAGCTATACTCACGGCTGATAACAGTCTTAGGAAGATCATTACCCTCAGCATCCTTACCGAACTCGAACCACTTGTGCTCGATGATACGCGTCCAAGGCGTCTCGCGGTCAGTGTAGTTAACTGCAGCATTCCCCTGGAAGCTAGGGATATCAAGAAGCTCCGTCTCGAAGCGGACGGAACGGTATTCAAGGTTACCGAGACTGTAGCCGTAGTACTCGTCGATGGGACCTGTATAGATAACAGTTGAAGCTTTGGCGTCCCAGTACTCCTTTTCGAGGAGGTAATCCACGCCGAGCTTGACCTCGACGCCCTCAAGCATGTTTTCCACCATCTTGGTGTAGCCGCCTACAGGGATGCCCTGGAACAAAGCATTAAAGTAGTTGTTATCGAAAGTAAGTCTTACCGGAAGTCTCTTAATGATGAATGCGGGAAGGTCCTTGCAGTCACGCCCCCACTGCTTCTCGGTGTAGCCCTTAATGAGCTTCTCGTAGATGTCGCGGCCCACGAGGGAGATTGCCTGCTCTTCGAGGTTACGAGGCTCGCCTGTGATTTCTTGGCGCTGCTGCTCAATCTTAGCAGCAGCTTCTTCTGGAGTAACCACGCCCCACATCTTATTAAACGTATACATATTGAAAGGAAGAGAATAAAGCTCCCCCTTGTAGTTTGCTACGGGAGAATTCGTGAAGCGGTTGAATGTCGCGAATTTCTGAACATAATCCCAGACTTCCTTGTTATTTGTGTGGAAAATATGGGCGCCGTACTTATGCACGTGGATGCCCTCGACGTCTTCGGTATAAACATTACCGGCGATATGGGAACGGCGCTCCAGAACAAGCACCGACTTGCCTGCTGCCCTCGCCTTCTGCGCGATAACGGCACCGTAAAGCCCGGCACCGACTACAAGATAATCGTATTTCTCCATTAAGTCCTCTGCGTCCCGAATAATTCAGAGACAATTATACATTCGACGGTATTAAGTGGCAAACGTATAGTATTTATGCTATTTTAATATAATATGCAGATAATTAAAGAGTGGATCAACAACAAAAGACTCATCATGGAGCTTGCCAGAAATGACTTCGGCATGAGGTTCGCAGGTTCCTTCTTCGGAATTGTGTGGGCATTTATCCAGCCGATCGTCACGGTGCTTCTTTATGTATTTGTGTTTCAGGTAGCTTTCAAGGCAAACCCGACTAACGGCGATTATCCGTATGTTCTCTGGCTCATCGCCGGATTAAGCCCCTGGCTGTTCTTCTCCGAGAGCGTAGTCAATGCCACCAACTGCTTCCTCGAATATAGTTACCTCGTCAAGAAGGTCGTATTCCCGATAAGCGTGCTACCGATAGTCAAAGTTATATCGGCATCGTTCGTACACCTGTTCTTCATATTCTTTTCCTTCGTTATCTACTGTCTTATGGGCAAGATTCCGGGAGTAACCATCGTTCAGCTGCTATACTACTTCGCATGCCTTCTTATACTCATCATTGGCATATCTTTCTTCACCTCGTCAGTAGTGCCTTTCTTCAGGGACTGCCAGTCAATAATCATGATCATTATGAACGTCGGTATGTGGATGACCCCTATCCTGTGGAATATCAATGACATTCAGAATCGGACTGTCCGCATCATCCTGTCACTTAATCCCGTTCATTATATCGTCAACGGTTACAGAGATTCGTTCATGAACGGATATTGGATATGGGAACACCCCGTTCTGACACTCGTTTTCTGGGCAGAGATCCTTGTTATTTATGCATTCGGTATCTCTACTTTCTATAAGATGAAACCACATTTTGCAGATGTGCTGTAAAGGTTAAGCTATGAGTTCACACAGCAACGACACAGTAATTAAGATCGAGCATATCAGCAAGGCTTACAAGCTTTACAATAAGCCTATTGACCGTCTGAAAGAATCCTGGTCATTAACCAAGAAAAGCTATCACACAGATCACTTCGCTCTGAATGATATCAATCTCGAGATCAAGCGAGGAGAGTGCGTCGGCATCATCGGCACCAACGGTTCAGGCAAATCTACTTTGCTTAAGATAGTTACCGGGGTTCTTAATCCCTCATCCGGATCCGTACAGGTCAGCGGCAGGATAAGCGCGTTGCTCGAACTGGGCGCGGGATTCAACATGGAATACACAGGCCTTAAGAACATCTACCTTAATGGCACCATGATGGGGTACACCAAGGAAGAGATGGATCAGAGGGTGAACAGCATCATCGAGTTCGCCGAGATCGGAGAGTTTATAAACCAGCCCGTTAAGACTTATTCGAGCGGTATGTTTGCGCGTCTTGCTTTCGCGGTGGCCATCAACGTAGACCCCGATATCCTCATCGTAGACGAGGCGTTGAGCGTAGGCGACATCTTCTTCCAAGCTAAGTGCTTCAAGAAGTTTAACGAGTTTCAGGAGCAAGGTAAGACCATCCTCTTCGTATCCCATGACCTCGGCAGTGTTCTCAAGTACTGTGACCGGTGCCTACTCATCAACAAGGGACAACAGATAGAGGATGGAGTCACTGCAGATGTTGTGAATACATATCGTAAGATACTCGTTACCGAGAGCAAAGAGAACGACAAGCGAAAAGCAGATGACGAAGTCAGCGGCGGACGCGAGCAGGAGCAGCCAAAGCCCGACACAGCTTCCGAAATCTGGAAAGACAATCTTGTCATCAACAACAATTTCGTAGAATACGGCAACGGTAATGCGTCGATCATCGACTTCGCGGTCCTCGACAGTAACAACGAGATCTCTACTTCCGTTCTTAAGGGCGAAGAATATACGATCAAGTTTAAGGTCAGATTCGAGAAGGATCTTAAAGAACCTATCTTCGCCTTCACGATCAAGGATCTTAAGGGAGTCGAGCTTACGGGATCGAACACATCCCTTGAGAAGTGCATGAAGGAACACGTGAAAAAGGGCGATATAGTTACTGTATGCTTCAAACAGCGGATGGTACTTCAGGGAGGCCAGTATCTTCTGTGCATAGCATGTACCGGCTACGATGAAGAGAAGTTCGTCGTGCATCACAGGCTCTTTGATATCTGCAATATACACGTATTGTCCGATAAGAACACGATAGGCATATTCGACAGCGAGACGAAGGTATCTTATGAATGACAAAACTGAATACATCGGCAAGGTCAAGATGGACTATTCACTCTATCCGGGAGTAGATTCTTATTCAGACGGTGACATTGAAGACGAGCTTCTGAAGATCGTACAGGAAAGCACCCCCTCCGATTATGGGAAGATAATAATGGAACGTAAGAGCTGGCCTATCCTGTATCATCTGTCATCCGTAAGAGAGAACATCATAAACTGGTTACCGATGGATAAGGACGCTAAGGTGCTCGAGATCGGAGCAGGATGCGGCGCGGTAACCGGAGCTCTTATCAAGAGTGCGGGACTTGTACACTCGATCGATCTATCAGCAAGAAGAAGCCGCATCAACGCTTACCGACATAAAGATGCGGACAATCTCGAGATTAAAGTCGGGAACTTCAAAGACATTTATACAACTCTTGATATCAAGTACGATTACATCACTCTCATCGGAGTGCTTGAGTATGCCGAAGCATACATTGGCGGCGAACATCCTTACGAGGATATGCTTACGATGTTAAAGAAGAACCTGGCTCCGGGAGGAAAGATTATAATCGCGATAGAGAATCGTATGGGACTTAAGTATTACGCAGGATGCATGGAGGATCATCTCGGTTTACTTATGGCAGGTGTTAACGGTTATCAGGGTACTGGTAAAGGTGTCAGAACATTCAGTAAGAACGAACTCGAATCCATGTTCGGAAGACTCGGATTCAACGAGTATGAGTTCTACTACCCCTATCCGGATTACAAGCTCCCTTCCGTCATCTACTCTGATGATCGTCTTCCTCATAAAGGCGAGCTTAACGACAATATAAGGAACTTCGATAATGTTAGATATGCGCTTTTCGATGAGACGAGAGTGTACGATGATATAATCGATGCAGGAAGCTTCCCTGCTTTCTCCAATTCGTTCCTGATAATGCTTGGAGGTGTTTGACATGGACAAGGTTATCTATGTGAAGATCTCTGATAACAGAGCGCGTGAATTCCAAGTCGAGACCATCATCTTGAAGACCAAGAGCGGCAATAGAATATTCAAGAAGGCTCTTTACCCGGAAGGCCAAGAACACTTAAAGAAGGTCAAAGAAAATGAAGGCTTCCTGAAGAGTATCTATAAGGACAAGGCATATATCTGCAAGTCTGAGTTAAAGGACGACACATTGGAATTCGAGTACATCGAAGGTGTTACTCTCGAGAATAAATTAAGCGATGCAGCAAACTTTGATGATATCGTAAAGATCCTCGATATCTACCACGACCTCGTACACACAATGGATAATAAAACCAGCATCAATGCAGATCTTATCCTTTCCAACATCATCATGCAGGATGACCGTTATGTCATAGTGGATTACGAATGGTTAATTAACACCGGGCTCACGACGGATTTTGTATTTTGGAGAGGTCTTTTTACTTCGGTAGCTTTCTCGAAGCTCGATAAGGACACGAAGAAGAAAATCTACGACAGATACGGACTTGCTGCCGATGCAGATGACACTTACATTCAGGAAGAGGCCACATTCCAGAACTATGTAAGAGGTGATGCTTTCACCCTTCACGGTTATGCAGAAGAAGTTCCCTGCAAGGTCATAACGATCAATCAGCTCAACAGTGAATTAACTAAGACAAAGATCGAGCTTGATAAGACAGGAGAATCTCTTAAGAACACCACTGAACAATTGGACAAGGCCAATAATGAGCTTGAGATCATCAAGAACAGTAAGTCATGGAAGGTATTGAAGAAGCTTCATATCGTTAAAGGATAAAGATGGACGTAACTATAGTAATACCAACAAAGAACGCAGGCGACCTGCTTGATAAAGTCCTTAAAGCAGTATTCACGCAGAAGACAGAATACACGTATGAAGTCATCTGTGTGGATTCCGGTTCTTCCGACAACACGCTCGACATTATAAGGAGTTATCCCGCAGAGCTGTATCAGATACCCTCTTCTGAATTCGGTCACGGCAAGACACGAGTCTTGGGCGCATCCAAGGGAACAGGCAAATTCATCGTCTTCATCACGCAGGACGCCCTCCCCGCTTCAGATGACTGGCTTCAGAACTTCATAGATGCTATGAATATGGATTCAGAGATCGCAGGCGGATTCGGAAAGCACTTCCCTTACCCCGATTGCAATATCATTGACAAGAGAGATCTGAAAGCGCATTTCGACGGATTCGGGCAGGAGAATACCATCTACCAGCTGACTGACAAGGCTCGTTACGAACGCGAGGAAGGTTACAGACATCTTCTGGCTTTTTTCAGTGACAACAACTCCTGTGTAAGAAGAGATATCTTCGAGAAGTACCCTTATGATGACGTGGACTTCGCAGAAGATCAGATCTGGGCACGTAAGATCATCGAACTTGGTTTTAAGAAAGTATACTGTCCCGGTGCGGCGGTATATCATTCACATAACTACGACCTGCATTCATATCTTGGCAGATACTACGACGAGAACAAAGGTCTATATCAGATTCACGGGTATATCGGTGTAAAGCACTGGTACTACGTCTTACCCGCCATCGTAAGACATACGATGATGGACAAGAAATACTTCAAGACGATAGGTCTTACGAAGCAGGAGTATAAGGACGCTGTACGCTACAGTTGGAGAAGAAACTACGCCAGATATCTCGGCGCATATCTCGGAGGCAACTATCACTCCTACTCCGATAAACGCAAGGCAAGACTGGACAAGAAAATATCTCAACAATATGAACAGAGGAACAGATAATGTTTGATTTTACCAAGAAAATGATCTACCTTCTCAAGACCCACGGATTCAGGGGTATCAAGTCGGCGGTCGATGCCTCTTGCGGCAAGACTGACATCATAAGCTTCTATGGTTGGATCGCAGACAGAACACCCATCCCGCTTAACGAAGAACAGAAGGCAAACAACGGCGATACGATCACGGTCAACTGGGTCATCCCCGATATCGGTGTCGGTTCCGGCGGACACATGAATATATTCAGATTCATCTCCCACCTCGAGAGAATGGGTCTTCATAACAGGATATATCTTTATGAGAGCACAAGATTCTCAGACGATGAGGACTTCAGGTCATTCCTTAAAGAGCATTATTCTGCCACGCTCAACGAGTCCTCGGTGGAAGCTTTCCACAGTACATCGAATATGATATATGCCAATGCAACTGTCGCGACAGGATGGCAGACTGCTTATTACGTAAGAAGATTCAACAACACGGACGAGAAATTCTACTTTGTCCAGGACTTCGAGCCCTGCTTCTTCCCTCTCGGCTCCGAGTATATCTTCGCAGAGAACACGTACAAGTTCGGCTTCAAGGGCATCACCGCAGGAGACTGGCTCAAGGACAAACTGCACGAAGAATACGGTATGGATACCGCAAGCTTCGGCTTCTCCTACGATAAAGAGTTTTATAAGCTCGGTAAGAAGAAGGATGACACAGAGAGAATATTCTTCTATGCAAGACCCGTCACTCCAAGAAGAGCGTTCGAACTTGGTCTTCTCGCTTTAAACGAGATTCACAAGAGGCGCCCCGATGTTGAAGTTGTTTTCGCAGGGTGGGATGTAAGTAATTACGAGATCCCCTTCAAGCATACCAATCTAGGCACTGCGAATATCGAAGACCTGTCAGACATCTATTCAGACTGCGATATTTGCTTTGTTATGTCCACGTCCAACTTGTCACTTCTTCCTCTCGAAGTAATGGCATCGGGCTCCGTGGTCGCGACTTCTTACGGCGCCAACAACGAATGGCTACTTAATGAAGATAACACGATCCTTTTCCACAACGATCCCGTGGAGATCGCTGATAAGATAATCTACTATCTCGATCACAGGGACGAGCTCGACATCAAGCGTAAGAACGGCATCGAGACCGCACTTGCGACAGACTGGGAGAAGGAAGCGCGTAAGGTATACGACTTTATCGTCTCTTCTTCTTAAGCGAATACAGCATGTTCAGCCCGTACGATGCATACAGCATAACAACGGGATACAGGCAGTAGATGTATCTGGATTTGATCTCCCAGATAAGATAGAAACAGAAGAACCCCACGATAAGATACATTAGCATGGCATACTTCCTGCGGTTGTCTTCCGGTCCTTTTCTAATACCTATTAGACCTATCAGTGCCAACACCATGTAGACATAGTACTGCGCTTTCATAAGATTCTCCAGCGAACGCCTCACAGGGGAGTTTTCCACGTCCCGAAGCGACCTTATCAGCGCATTGTCTTCTTCGACCGCGTACTTTGCATCCCATACTCCAAATCCGTATCTTTCTGCCTGATAGGTGCCTTCGGACCACATCCATATTGTTTTCTTCGCCATCACCTTCAGCACACGATACGGACCCAACTCCTCATATTTGTTAATGACGTCCTCCATGGTCCACTCCGTGGAATGCGTGCCGTCCTGGAACCCGAATTCCTCCTCATTGATTCCCATCTGTACCCATGACCACACGGGAAACTTAAGCGTAGGATCGGGCTTAAACATCCGGGTATTAACTGTATTCAGCATTACTATAAGCACCGCCGTCACAGCAAGATAAATGACACATTTTCTTATCTTCCTCTCATATAAGATCATGTACATCGCTATGGCAATGATGTATATGATACCGGTAGATCTGAAAGCAAACTGAAGCACCGAGAGGATAATAGCCGCCACAAGGCTCCACGCAGTCTGCTTCTTTCTTAATACTGCGTAAAGCAAAACAACAGTAAGAGCTGTAAATAACACATCGTTGTAAATATGGTTCTGGTAGATGATAACAGGGATAAACGGCCCCGCCATCCATACCATCTTCTTATCCTCCGAGATGAGACTTAATCTGTACAGAAAGTACAACACCACCACATCGAAAAGGATATTGAACAGCTTTAAAACCACTATACTCTTGCCGAACAAACTCGTTAACACCCACGTATATATCGTAAATGGTATGTTGATGGGATAGTTGGACAGATAACCTTCCGGATCGGATAACCCGTTCACTGCAATATCAAACACGATCTTCATATCCGAGAAAGCCTCAAGCGGGACAGCTATGATATATACAAGCGACACCATGCCGTACAGTATGAAGCAAACCTTGATGTTCCATTTACAAAGCTTACCTGTAAGAAGCGACAGACCAAGGATCGCCGCCGCAAGGATCAGATAAAAGATCCTGTCATAAGAGAACCCGGAAAATGCGGGAGAATCATCCGGAACGTAATCTGCAGAAAACAAGGTACTGAACAAGACCACGCCTCCGAACAGAAGCACGCATATCGTGAATGCTATACCGTTTATAATCTTCTCACATCTGTCTATCATGCTGCTCCACATGTAACTAACTATCGCAGCTTGTATTATATACTATATTAGTACATTATTATGACCGGAGACGATCAATGACAGGGATTACATATTTATTGAGCGGGAATAGAAAGTCCCGGAAAATGAACATCATCAATATCATGGTCCTTATCGCATATGCCGGTATCCATGTTTTTCTTGCTCTTCATCACGAACCATGGAGAGATGAATCCCAGGCATGGATACTAGCGAGAAATCTCTCGTTTACGGAGCTTCCGGGAATATGTGCTTCTGAAGGGCATCCTATTCTCTGGTTTTTCTTTCTCAAGCTGTGCATTACTTCCGGGGTACCTTTCCGTTATATAAACCTTGTCAGCACCCTTATAATGACCGCGGCAGCTGCGCTTCTTTTGTGGAGGTCACCCTTCAGCCCGCTGTCTGATCTCTGCATACTTATCTCCCCAATATTCTTCTACTATAATCCCGTCATATGCCGAATTTACTGCATCGTAGTACTACTGTTTATCGCGCTCTACATCCTCTACCCGATAAGGAATGAGCGCCCTGTACTGTACGGCATAATAGTCGCACTTATAATCCAAAGCCATATACTTGTCGCGGGGTTTGCAATAGGATGCATACTCGAGCTTACCATAAATATCAAAAAACACTGCAAGAGGAGAAATATCATCGGCTTGATCATCCCTGTGATCAGCCTTATCTGCATGATGGGAGAACTTCATACTTCAGACTCTGATGAGACTTATATCCACATTAATGCCGACTATATCAGGACACGCCTGCAGAATTATCCTCTAAAGGACAGTCTCGGAAGCATCTCTTGTCACTTCGATTACGATCCCGTCCCGTCAGGAAAGATATTCGTATTTTTAAGTATCGCGATACTCGTAATTCTTATTGCAGCTTTCATAATTAAGAAAGACTTGCGCAAACCTGTCTTCAGCATAGGTCTTATCACATTTGCCGGTGTAATCTATTATCTTGGAATCGTTATATTTGTTCGTAATGCGGCTCACTTCCAGATGGCAATCATATTTTGGCTTCTTGTTTTATTCTGCGTATGGGCATTCACGGAGACGTTTAAGGAAGGATTCTTCCGGTATGCGGGGATACTGCTTTTCGCTGTGGGGTGTCTGCTGACCGTGCCGGGCACGTTCAAATTCGCGCAGTATGATGTTAACGAGCCTTTCTCGGGAAGCACGGAGATCTGTGAGGCTGTTGTCGAGAATGTACCCGACGGCGCAGTCATTGTCATGCATAACGATATGTACTGCACTTCGATCGCAGCGTACCTTTACGACTCGGACAGGAACTACACGCTGTGGGACGTCGACAACGGGTGCGAATTTATTATCCATAAATGGGGACGGGAGAACGCACGTGAACTGAATAATGAGGATCTTTATGTTACTATATGCGAAGACATTCAGGGGGACTGCTACTTCATATACGGAACAGGCTCAGTCAGCGACGAGCCGGAGTTTCCTGAGCAGATGATCCTTATGGGGCAGAATGAAGTACAGGATTTTCGTGCTGAGAGCTATCAATTATATTATGTGCAGAGGGGTGCTTAGAATAATGGACGATTACACTTTATCGGTAGTAATACCGTGCTACAACGAGAAGCATAGCGTTCATGCCATCGTAGATAAGGTCTTGAGTGCACCTGTTAAGAACAAAGAGATAATCGTGGTAGACGACAAGAGTACTGACGGCACCTCCGAGGTGCTTGATAAGGAGATCGCTCCACTCGTAAGCAAGGTCATCCACCATGAGGTCAACCAGGGAAAAGGCGGCGCACTTCGCACCGGTTTCCGGCACGCGACCGGCGATATCGTTATCATTCAGGATGCGGACCTTGAGTACGATCCGAATGAATACCCGCTGGTCATCGATCCTATTCTTAAGGGTGAATGCGAGGTGTGCTACGGGTCGAGATTTCTGAACCAGCCTGCCAAGGGGTACAAGGCAAACCAGCTCGCGAACAAGTTCCTGACGAGACTGTCGAACGCTTTCACACACCTGCATCTTACAGACATGGAAACATGCTACAAAGCATTCAGAAGAGAGATAATTCAGGCGGTGGATATAAAGGAGAACCGTTTCGGCTTCGAGCCGGAGATCACCGCGAAGGTAGCTCGCATGGAGAACGTCCGCATCAGGGAAGTACCGATCTCCTACTATCCGAGAACGCTCGAGGAAGGTAAGAAGATCGGAATTAAGGACGGCATACGCACTATCTACTGCATATTGAAGTACCGTAAAGGATGATGCCACTGTGAGAAAAACACGAACACTTGTAACCGGAGGAGCCGGCTTTCTCGGATCCCACTTATGTGACAGACTTATCAAAGAAGGCAACGATGTCATCTGCCTCGATAATCTCTTCACAGGATCTAAAGACAATATCCGCCACCTTCTTGGTAACCCTTACTTCGAATTCATAAGACACGACATCACTCAGCCTATATATATCGAGTGTGATCAGATATATAACCTCGCCTGTCCCGCGAGCCCTAAGTGGTATCAGAAGGACCCGATATATACTTTCCAGACTTCGGTATACGGAGCCATGAACTGCCTCGGTCTTGCCAAAAGAACCGGCGCACGCGTTCTTCAGGCTTCGACTTCAGAGATTTACGGAGATCCCAATATCCATCCTCAGCCCGAGAGTTATTGGGGTAATGTTAATACTATAGGTATTCGTTCCTGTTATGACGAGGGCAAGCGCGCCGCCGAGACACTATTCTTTGATTATCACCGAATGCATGATGTGGATATCAAAGTTATGCGAATATTCAACACGTACGGACCGCGCATGGATATAGGAGACGGAAGAGTTGTCAGTAATTTTATCGTTCAGTCGCTTAAAGGCGAAGACATCACTATCTATGGTGAAGGAGAGCAGACCCGAAGCTTCTGTTATGTTGATGATCTTGTGGAAGGGATGATCCGCATGATGAACAGCCGCGACGGATTTACGGGACCGGTTAATATCGGTAATCCCTGTGAGTTCACGATCAAGGAGCTTGCTGAGCTTATCATCGAGCTGACCGGCTCAAAGTCAAATATCGTATATAAACCTCTCCCCTCCGACGATCCCAAGCAGAGAAAGCCAATGATCGATCTGGCTAAGAAGGAGCTTAACTGGGAGCCGGCTATACAGCTTCGCGAGGGGTTGGTGCGAACAATCGCGTATTTCAGCGAGGTTGTAGGAGGGGTGTAAGGATCAATCCCGCCCGAACAGATCTCTCGTATAGACTTTCTCTTTAACGTCAGCTATCTCCGGCGCCATCCTATTCGCGATGATCACCCGGCTTCTTCTCTTAAACTCCTCAAGGCTTTCCACTACTTCACTGCCGAAGAATGTCGTCCCCGGCTCGAGCGAAGGCTCATAAATAATCACTGTAGCTCCCTTAGCCTTGATTCGCTTCATAACCCCCTGAATTGAAGACTGGCGGAAATTGTCGCTGTTATTCTTCATCGCGAGCAGATAGACTCCGATGACAACCTCGTGCTCGCCCTTGAACCCACCACTGTAACTGTTGGCGCCCGCCATCTCGAGCACGCGATCGGCAATGAAATCCTTGCGCGTCCTATTTGACTCGACGATGGCCCCGATGATGTTCTCGGGCACGTCCTGATAATTCGCGAGCAGTTGTTTCGTATCCTTGGGCAGACAATATCCTCCGTATCCGAAAGACGGATTGTTATAGTAATCCCCCACACGCGGATCAAGGCATACTCCCTTAATGATATCCGCCGTACAAAGCCCCTTCATCTCGGAATAAGTATCAAGCTCATTAAAAAACGATACACGCAGAGCCAAGTAAGTATTAGCAAAGAGCTTCACAGCCTCAGCCTCGGTCTCACCTACGATGAGCACCGGAATATCGCTTTGTAAGGTGCCGTCTTTAAGAAGCTTAGCAAAGGTCTCCGCCTGTTTCCTGTTAGTATCGGTACACCCGACGATAATTCTTGAAGGGTAAAGATTATCGTATAGCGCTTTACTCTCGCGCAGGAACTCGGGACTGAAAATGATGCGATCGGTATTATACTGCGCTCTTATCTTCCTTGTGTAGCCGACGTGAACCGTAGACTTGATGACGATAATTGAATCGGCGGAGGATTCAAGCGCCTGCCCGATGACAGCCTCGACGGAGGAGCAATCAAAGTGGTTAGTCACGGGATCATAATTGGTTGGGGCAGCAATTATCACATAATCGGCATCCTTGTAAGCAGAAGTCCCGTCGGTCGTAGCATGCAGTTGTAATCCACGAGTCTCATGCTCCACCATAAACTTCTCGATATACTCATCGCGGATAGGGCTCTCCCAGCTATTGATCTTATCAACCTTCTCCGGGATGATATCGACGGCAGTCACTTCATTATGCTGCGACAACAACACCGCAAGTGAGAGTCCGACATATCCTGTACCTGCTACTGCAATCTTCATCCCGGTCCCTGTCATTGATTCTCGGCTATCCACTTATATACTGACTTGATTCCCTCTTCGAGCCCGACAAGCTTCATGGGACATACACTCATAATACGCGAGTTGTCGAGAATTATCCTACGTACATCAACGCTTCTTGCCGGCTTATACTCGACTCTAACGCTGTCATCGATACTCTTAACGATCTCGAGTATCCTCTTCATCGAAGTTCCTTCGTTGGAACTTATGTTAAATGTGGTCTGCGTACCCTCATAAGAAGCAAGATTGCCTAGCATATTGCATACATCATCGATGTAAATGTAGTCACGCACATTCTCGCCGTCACCCCACACTTCTACAGGCTCGCCCGCAAGAGTCCTTCTGATAACAGCATCGATGAAGCCTACACCTTTCTTGTGATCCTGACCGGGACCGTAAGGATTCGAGATTCTCGCGATCATCATCTTGGACTTAGCCTGAATGTCAAAAACCTTGAGCGTATTCTCAATACAAAGCTTAACGTTACCATAGTGGTTAATGGGAGCCGCCGTAGCCTCTTCCTTGATCGGCTGAACCTCCTGATTGCCGTAAACCGTGCCGCCCGAAGACAGAAATATAAGTTTTGTATCAGTGTCCTTAAGCATATCGAAAAGCTTAACGGTCTGAAGGAAATCCCTTCCGTATCCCATCATGTACTTGTCATTAGAATTACCCGGATTAAGCGTAGAAAGAGCATGGTATATTACATCACGCCCTTTGATAATCTCAGCAAGAACATTATCGTCAAAGAAGTCACCCATGACATATTCGATCCTGGAATCTTCAACCGGAGGTCTTGCTATATCAAAGCTTGTTACCTTAAAGTCACGGTCGGACAGGATTCTTCCAAGGTTGGAGCCTATGAATCCGTTACCGCCTATAATCAATGCATTCTTAACTCCCATACAGCAATCCCCTTTAAACTAATCAAGTCCTTACAGTATATCATTGTAAACGCTTAACCAGCCATTCTCACAATAGAACGCTGAACCTTTGACATATTCATAAGAAATGACTCATTCTTGTGTTGCCATCATTCAACGTCAATCGGAGGCCGCTGGTGGCGGAATGTCTGAATTTGGAATTCTCGCCACCAAAAAAGATCTGATTTGGTGGCGGAATTTGCTCTGGAGAGAATTCCGCAATCGGATTGGGAGCAGCTGGTGGCGGAATGTTCGAATTTGGGGTTTTCGCCACCAAAAACGGGTGAATTTGGTGGCGGAATTACCGGATTTGAGAATTACGCCATCAGTCGCGGCATCGCACCCCTGCTGAGCTTCGCCTTCGGGTAACAGCGTCAGAGGATACGGCTAACCTTCAGCAATGCGTGTGCACTGGAGTTCGCGTTGATCTTGCCGTTCATCACCCACTCCACGGCTTCGTCAAAAGGAATGCGGATGACTTCAACATGCTCGTTATCGTCGAGTTTCTGCTCTGAGACACGCCGGCAGCCTCTCGCGAGGAACAAATGCATCGTGTTTGTAAGCTTGCTCGTGCTCTCCCAAGAGGGACCTAAGTATGTCCAATCATCGCTCTCGTAACCTGTCTCCTCAAGAAGCTCGCGCTTCGCCGTCTGCTCCGGTGTCTCCCCGGGATTGACCATTCCGGCAGGACATTCGATCACGTCTTGCTTACAGGCATAGCGGTACTCGGACTTAAGAAGCACATGGCTGTCTTCGGTCAGAGCAACGATCAGTGCTGCATCGGGAATGGTTACGGTATAGAAGTCGTCGATGACGGCTCCGTCAGGAAGCTGAACCTTGTCTTTATTGACCGAGACATGGTAGTCGGATATGACGGATTCGGATGAAAGGGTCTGCCAAGGGGCTGACGGAGTGGTCATGGGACAATTCCTTTGCTTGTGAAGTAGTGAGAGGTCAATCCGCCTCACCGTCGCCGAGCAACTCTCCACCCTTCGCGTAGTAATCCTCCAGTCTCATCTCCCAGTTGGAGTAGAACAGGTCGGAGAACCTGGTGGGAACAAGAATAAACGCCAGCACAAAGCTGATAATCAGCGCAGCTATCCCGCCCAAGTAATATGCGAACCTCGGGAACTGTGCACCTGTAAATATTATCAACAGGCAGTAAACAGGGTTCAGGAAGACATACATGAATCCGGAGATCGCGGGGTCGAAGTGGATCACGCGGGTCGGGGTCTCGAAGGGGATGGACAACGCCAGGCAGCAGCAGGCGAATGCCATGATGCCGAAGCCGATCATGTGGCCTTCATAGACCAGGAGACCGTTACGTGCAAGAACAAACATCTCGAGAATAACCAGGCCGCCGCCGACAACAAACAGAATAATGTATATGAACTTGCGCCAATTAAGGAAAGCTGCCTTCTTCTCACGAAGGAATCTGCCGAGAAGGATATAGGGCAGCGCGCGTGTAAGCCAGTTGCCGGGGATATAGGGGTAGCCTAAGAAGCTGAAGCGGATCACGCCCGCGAACTCGCCGAGGAGGAGCATGGCCGCGATGGAGAGCACAAGGACGAGCTTGTAGATCTTCATGAGGTGCAGCTTGTCAGCTATAAATATAATGATGTAGGCGTAGAGCATGGACTGGATGAACCAGAAGCTGTCGCCGATGGGCAGGGGCCACAGGTTCAGCACGAAGAAGTTGAACAGGAGCCTTTTGCCGACGGCGAGCGACATGTCGTTAAGGTACATGAGGATGCCGTTTATGATTGCATACAGCACGAAAACGAAGACTGTGCACAGAAGGGTGCGCACGACTTTGCGTCTGAGTTTACGGAGACGTTCCTCGCGGTCATCGACGAGGATGAAGTAGCCCGAGAGGATGAAGAAGCACGGGGTGGCGAAGCCGCTCAATGCGGTCACGAAGCCGGTAGGCTCGGGACAGCCGAAAGCCCAGAAGCACACGAAGAGCATGAGGATAAGTCTCAGGTACCCCGCGAAAGTAAACTCAGGCTGATCGACAAGCGCGGGCGTCACATCACCCACTGCGGCACCTGAACCGGCACCGGCGGGCGCACCGGCACCCACGGAGGGAGCTCCAGCAACAACAGCAGCAACACCTCTATCAGACATACTTTTCATTACAGATTCCACCATCCTTCTTCACCGCCCGGAACCGCATCGGCACCACCACCGGCTACACCCGGCTCCATCGGCTTACTTAACTGAACATAACCCTCATTAGGATTATAAGACTTCTTATCAACAAACTGCACCGCGAGCGCATCGTCCACAGTAACCTCGGTGATGGCGCCACCCGCGATCTTATAGATGCGGTTACAAAGCTTAAGCGCCGCGGGTCTGTGCGTCGACAGGATGATTATCTTGTCCGGGAAACTTCTCATGATGTTGTTAAGCACCTGCTCCTCCGTCTCGCGATCAAGCGCACTCGTCGCCTCATCGAATAACAGGATAGGTGCACCACGAAGAAGCGCCCTCGCGATCGAGATCCTCTGCGACTGACCTTCAGAAAGACCGCGGCCTCTCTCTCCCAACACACTATTAATGCCCGCCGGCAGATCCTTTACAAACTCCCACGCGCACGCTGCCTGCAAAGCAGCAACTACATCCTCGTCACTCGCGTCCTCATTAACCATGCGCATGTTATCAGCAATGGAGCCCGAGAACATCGTGTTACCCTGCGGCACGTAAGCGAAGAACCTTCTAAGGTCCGCGTTGACCGGGAACTCCTCCCCGTTACTGCCTCTAAGCACAACCTTACCCTCATCAGGCTCGAGCATGCCCAACAGCAGACGAATAAGAGTCGTCTTGCCTCCGCCCGACTCCGCCATAATGGCTACGATCTCGCCAGAAGACACGCGGAAATTGCATCCCTTATACACTGACGCGCGCTCATCGTAAGCAAACGACACGTCATCAACACTGACACTGATACCCGAACCCATCGCAGCTTCAAATCCCGTGACACTACTCTCATCGTGCTCCTCGCGGGGAAGATCCAGCAATTCACGAACTCGGTGCGCCGACACGGCAGAATTGATCATACCCGGGATAGTCGCGACAAGGCTGTTAAACCTCGAACTTAGCGCCGACCTTTGCTGCAGGAAGAACGTCATATCACCGTAGAGGATCTGCCCTGTCCACAGCCTATACAAGCAGTAAGCAAACGCCGTACTCGACACTATCGTCGACACGAGCGTCAGCAGGATATTAGACTTGATCTGGAAGTTATTGTAATCAAGGTTAAACTCCTTGTAGCGCTGCTGCCATCCGTGGAGCTTGCGGTTATAGTACCCGAAGATACCAAACGACTTTATCATCTCGAAGTTATAGAACGTCTCCACCTCGAAGCTCATCATCTTGGAATTAAGCTCGAGCACGCGCTTCCTGTACTCCTTCATGCGCCTCATGATGAAGCGGCTAAGCCCAAGCAGGAACGGCGCACTTACAAACGCTATCACCGCCATGCCTATATCCATGCGCCACAGCACGACGAGCGTCACGACAAACGTGTAAATATTAATAATAAGATTCGGTATCCAGTTAATCGCATTCGACGCTATCGTTCCTACATCCCCGTTAAAACGGTTCAGCAGATCTCCCGAGGGGTACGCACTAAGCTCCTTCCACCTCGCGTCCATAATGCGGTCGAAGATACCCGCCTGGATATCGTTATTAACATAAATGGAGATCCTCGCGCCTATATAACTGTTAACACTCGAGAACACGAGCGATAACACAAGCATGCTTACCATCGCGGTAATAAGCACCCAGAGCTTGTCCGTCTGCCGCTCCGTAATGATATTGATCATGATGCGGCCCACATACGCGGTACCGATAGACACGGTCGAGCCGAAAATACCCACGAGAACGTAAAACACAACTATCCAGCGGTACTTCTTCGAGTAGCTGAATATCCACTTCCAGTCGTCGACAAACTCCCTGAAAGTGCCGTCCTTCATGCTGTCGTGAAGCTTTTGCATGTTGTCGCTTCTGAACAGCTTATTGATGCCGGTATATCTTATGTTATTGTCCTTATTCTCACTCATGGCCGTTCAAAACATTATAAACTGTCCATGCTGCTTCGGGAAGCATGTTGCACTTAAGGCTATAAAGCGGAACGGCCTTCCCGAGCTTGCATATAAGCCCCAGCGTCTTCTCCACGCCCACGCGATCCTTGGGCCTGTACGACTGCTGCACCAGCACCGGCATACAGGTCGCGAAGCTGACTTCCTCGATCTCGTTCTCTACACCACGATTAAGGAGCACTATGCCGCACAGCGGGACTCCCACGTTACGGTTAAGGCCTTCCTTCCCTGCCCAGGGGGTACCGTACACCACGGGACTCGGGCTAAGACGTATCAGAGGCTTATCCCCGTTAACGACATAGCTTCCGGGAATATTCTCCAGCCACAGGTTGATGTGCGTTGTTTTGCCCGTCCCGGAAGGAGCCGTGAAAAGCCACGCCTTGTCGTCCACGGCGACAACGGCGCCATGCATCAGCATGATCTCCCGGTCAAGAAGTAATGATGCGATCTTACGGTAAACAGCGAGCGTCTCAAGATAGGAATCGGGATACTCGATAACGGGGATCCCCTCTACCTCGGCTTCCCTTATATTAACGACCTTCTCGTAGTCGATATCAGCCTGAACTATCTCAACACTAAACTCAGGCTCATCATCAGTAAGGTAATCCTTGCACAGGTCATAGACATCCGAATAGATACTTGTAACCTTAATGTTCACATCAGCAAGACGAACGGTGAATTCCATATCAAGATCTCCGTAATATACGACGGGCAATACCCTTAATACGAGCCTTAGTCCTTAAGACAAAAGACCTGAACTTATAAGGCTTACACCAGAAGAACAAATACAGTGAATACTTAAATCCCTTAAGCGGGATTTCCTTACTTCCTCTCTTAGCTGACTTAACGACGCCTAAAATATCTGAAGGATCGACTATATCAACGCCGATACAGTTATCACCCGCGATAATGTACTTACCGTCAGGCAGACGATCAACGATCCTATGAAGAACATACTCCGTCCCATTCGGTCCGGGTCTCATGAACAGAACTATATCCAGGTTCTTCAGTTCCTCAAGGGGCCTCTTGACCACAAAAATAGCATCCGTCGCAGTACGAAATAAAGGGCGCATACTTACGCCCTTGACAGTAAACAATATAGTGCCTGATCTGGCTAACTCTTCCTCGTAAGCGACAGGATTACTCAACGAGCAGACCTTCCTGCCATAGCTGCTTGAGGAATTCCTCGGTAAACTTCGCGATCTCCTCAGTAGTTGAATCTGTATACTTAGTCTTCAAAGATGCGACTAAGTTAGGGAAAGTGATCCCGTTATGCTCTCTGCTCATATTCAGGATATTAACGATGTCAGCACCTTCCTCATTCAATCGGAGCATTCCGTGAAACTTCGCGCTGTCCTCACCCACGGCAACCGCCGTGATCTCCCCATCCATATCCATAACTGCCAATTCACAAGCAAGCTTCATGATTAATCCCCCTTGTCAGAGGTATTTTAACATAAAAAGCAACTGCGGGTGACCGCAGTTACTTGAGGGAATCACAATTACAAATGTCTTTTTCAACTACTCTTTATTCATTTTAATACTACTACGCCTTACTATTTTCTCATATTTATCTCCAAACAGATTTTGCAATCTATTGATAGTATCCTCCTCAACACAAGGACCAAGTATGACCTCTAATACTTCACCTATATACGGTATACAAAACGACTCACCATATTCTTGGTCAAAAGGAATAGGGAACACCTCTTCTGGACCAACAATGTGTGAAAACGGAGATATTTTATATCTCCATTCATGTTCATAATGCCAACAGTCCATTTTCTTATTTCCCAGCTCCATAACATCGAAATCAATCTGGCTATTGGGGGATCCAAGAGCCGAATTATTAGAGCAAATATAAGTATTGCAGTTCAATTCATTCTCATCATTCACGTAAGATATTGAATATGGCCCACAAACTCTAGTAATCACTAATTCAGTTCCATTATCTACGATTTTTCGGCCCGTATTATAAGGAGTCTCCAAGTATCCAACAGGCATAAAACCCTCCCTTGTTTCCTCTAACAAGAGATTCTTAGAGAACAATTTTGAATACATCTTTATTCTTACGCCCTTAAACCTCCCATATACACCCCACATAGCAATACTTTCTTGAGCGTCAGAAGTCCAACAACTACAAAAAATGTTCTTTTTACCAATATCTATATCGACCCCATCTCTACTTTTCCACAAGCCTTCACAAGGATCATTAAGCAAATCGAGTCGCATAAACAATATAGTCTTGTTACTCACTATCTTTTCTAACGCTTCAACAGTAGTATATTGATACAAGTATTTGGGTATCACAGTATTCAATTCCTTTCGTTAAATATGACAGATTACTATTTCTGCACTACCTTCTTTAGCAATATCCGAAGATGCCTGCCTATTCCTATGTTCTTTGCAACACACTATGACTACCTTGTGTAACAACCATCAACTAATCAGCATCATATTCAATGATGCTCTTTTTGATAAGGCTATAAGTATCTTCACTCTTTTCCATTTTATATAGATTAATTTTGAAATCACTACAATAAACTTTTGCTTGTTCTTCTAAGTCTTCTTTAGCCATACATCCAAGTATCAAAGAATGCGGACGTATCATATCAAGGAGCGCTCCTTTTTGGGTTGTATCCCATTTATCTCCACAAGCACCTTGGTCTCTAATTATCCTCCACTCTTTTTCATAGCTCCAATCTCTAGACTTAGTAACAATACAATGTATAAAACGCTCTTTAGCCAAGCTATCCAATGATTTTATATCTAACGAATCAATTACGACTCTCTCATTTGAATACAACACAGGTACTGGAGAGAATTTCAATTCTTCAACGATTCCTTTTATATCATATTCTACACAGATTCCAGCATGGTTATTTGCATAATGCGACCACATAAGCACAGAATCGTCCACCTCACTAAAACACGCAATTCCAAGAGTATTTCTAATTGCAGTAAGTTCAGATCTTAGTTTTTTAACAGAACTCTTTGAAACATCGCGCAGTTTATACCACATAGGACTACCAGTTCGAACCCCATGTTTATCAGGTATAGAATTACAAATGGATTCGAAAATTCCTTTTTCATCTACAGATATTTCACAATCAAAAACATCGTTATAATTGCAAGGCGCAGAAAACCACAACTTACAATTCTTAACAGATTTAAAACCACAGGATTTATCACTATAATACTTATATAAATACCTAGGGGCATTACGCTCATAAGAACTGCCAACTCTTATTTTGATGTCAGTATTATCCTTATCTATAATACCCTCAATTAATGCATCAACTAACTCAATCTTCCAACTGTTCTTCTCTGTTTCCATTATGACCTCTTTATGACTAATTAATATGAATCACTTATCGGCTTAAATTCAGCAAAATAGCTAGAGATCAAATACTTTCAAGCCATTAGCCAATCTCACCAACTACCTAATTACCATCCTACCCCGCCACCATTATCAAACAATGAACAAACTAATAACCTTCATCGAACTCTCCAGCACTCCTGGTAACACCCCATCACCTTCTCGGTTATTGGCTATCACCTTGAACACGACAAAACCCAACACCTCTACGATTATGAGATAACCGCGACGAATTCATGTCACACTATCGTCTCACCCTAAAGAACCCCAAGGAGGAACTGCACCCTCAAAAAAAGAATCGGTAACAAATAATACGAGCCTAATTGCCCTCCGGATAATAGAATCCGTTTCCATAACCCAGTGAACAATCTCTCGCAAACACTACAAAATATTCACTAGCACATAGCTCATCTCTGTTCCAAGAGGAATTAAGTGAATATTCATTCGCATTTTCAGCAAAAACACATATCGCCTATTGATAAACCAAACTCCACAAACCAACTAATAAAGAAAAGATTATTTAATATAAATTACGCGACTAAGTAACTACTAGCCACTTGTATGCACCTATGTATTGAAATAATAAAAAATATATTCTAATCTAATGTGACCAACGAATCATATTCACTTTCTCGAATAGTGATACCTTTCCTTCTGAGTTTTGAAATAGCATTTTTGTTCTTCGAATTATTAAAACCTGGTCGCTTTATTACAACAACCTCTTGCAATAGTTCTTTAGGTAACCTAATCGCTAAACACGAATCCTCATCAAGTGGTGTTAGCGCCGGGCATATTTAGCCACTCCCGCGCCGGACAAAAATCGCCAATATCAGTCAGATAATAATAGCCAACACATCAGCTGATACTTAGATTAGTTTATTTGTTGCGGTTTGCCGCCGTCGTAATTGAGTAGGTCTCCAGGTTCTTGCCTCGATAACTCTCTCCTTGGATCATGTAAACAACAGCATCGTCGAAGATCCTGTCCAATGCACACTTAAGTGATTCATC
>JAEEGL010677532.1_pt1 | contig 37840 bp, 24 predicted proteins | sample 9134231 | NCBI WGS metagenome assembly JAEEGL01 (sample SAMN16246548, study PRJNA631951) | gut metagenome | biome: gut microbiome; feature: rumen; material: fiber-attached | host: Bos | place: Iran: Karaj | collected 2018-10
CCAGCAATTCATGTTGTTCCTTTTCGCGTCCTATGATCATAGTGCAATATACATTTTGTTGAATTTCGCTGCAAATATAGCAAAAAATACTCTATAATCAGCGGAAATATATGTTTTTCTTTATATTTCCGCTGAAAATAGAGCTTTTTTGACTTCTTAGATTCAAATGGTCTCGTTTTCCAATATGTCATGGCTTGTCACAATTTATTTCATACACGCCACATAGTTATTAATTGAGTATTATTTTGTAGCTAAAAGTTGCGTGATTGAAAATCAAACACTTATACTGGAAAAGTCCGAAAAATCAATGTAGCGGAAATGTAGCGAGGTGTAGCAATAAATATCAAAACTATTGTATATACATAAATTAGTAATGGAATTGAACAAATATATGTAAGTAAAAAATCTTTAAATTTTGAGCTATTTTCGCCAAAACCGAAAGAAAACTCCCCAAAATGTAAAAATTCTGCACAAACGGGAGTTTTCTTTCGGGATTTGAATATTTGACGAAATCAGCTATTCGGCCCCTGATTTACTACATTTAAGACTTCAAAGACCAGATAGTTTTGTATTATTTATTTACGTTACTTATATCATAGTTTTGGCCTTAAGCAAGTCAAGCATCTCGTCTTCATGTTTAGCAAAGATGATGTCTTTCCATTGTTGGCTTGCATTAGTTCCTTGAGTCAGGTCGCTCATGATGCGAAGTTTGAGACTACCCTTCTTAATCATATCCTTGAAAGTGCTCTTTTTCGCCTCGGGTGACAAATTGGAGAAACGTGAATTGACATTACGCTGAATAAGGCACAAGTTTCCAAATCTGTCAACGTTATCTTCCCAACGTTCAAATGTTCCTTCCGAAGGATTGCGTGGGTACCAATGCTCAACAGAGTTGCGGAACTCAAACTCGAAGTCCACATTCCTGTTCTTTTTCCAGAGCAGGAAGTCCAGATAGTTAAATACTACATGTGGAGTATAGACACCCAGTGAATAATCCTTTTTCTCAAGATATTCTCGCACTGGACGTTTGGCAATATTGTTGATTGTTTCGGTATAATTTGGAATGTCCGTATCCAATTTGTCCACGTTAGTTGACAGCCAAACCAATAGTTCTGTTATCCAATGCATAACCTTTGGTGAGGTATAAGATACACGGAGAGCAGATTGCAGCATTAAATTGTCTGGATGATACCATTTACTTGTAGCTGCCCATTGTTTGTGAGCTGCAAAGCGAGTATTGGCATAGTATGCTCGTTTGTGTGATTGCTGGCCAGACACAAACAACGATTTTAGGCTCCATTGGCCATCAGATGATTCGTTGGCGTATTCACGTTTGATAATGTATTTATCAAACAAATATCTCGTACGGAGTAAGCAAATCATAAACTTACGAGCAAATTTAGAACGATTGATAGGCTTATCATTCTCTACTCCATAGTCCAACACACGTTCAAAAGAAGCTGTTAGTTTTTTATCATCTAGTAATTCATATACCAGTGTTTTGCCATCTTTATGTTTAATCTCAGGATGCAGAGCGAGATAAACTTTAAGTACATGGAGCAGAAAAAATGGAAAATCAATCACACTTTCAAATCTAACTCGAGTATCATCTTCTAAATATCCATCCTTAGAATCAATAACAAAATTAGGATGCACGATAGCTGATATTAATGCACCTGATTGGGTTACGGATGATAGTGATAAAGAGCGATAATCGACCAAATTCGAAGAAGGAATATGAGCCCAATCCCAATTAAACAACTCGCCACGCTGAGTAGGAGTAAAGTGCATCTGAACATAACCAGACATATCACGGCATGCATCCCAAATGGTTGCAAACACTTGCTGGTCTTTTTTGTTACCTAATAGTTCGCTCATTAAGCGAGCTTTGAGTACATCGCTCTGTTCTAACTGCTCACCACGGGTATTCATTATTTCGAAATAGTGATTTAGATCCGTATGTTCAGGAACCTCAATACGATAGATAACTACATTTTCTAGCTTCTTTACAAAATCACTCTTGCGCTCAATCGAAAACTTTTCAATATTCTCTTTGATGATTCTCAACCCACTAATAAGATTCTGCTGCAGATGGTCAGCATCATACTTATCTCGTTCATCAGTCAATATGGCGTGGATGTGATGTAACGTATAGTTCGATTTATCTCGGCAAGAAAAAGAAAGTGCATCCTCATTTCCCTCATTAAGTTTCAAATAACTCAACAGTAGGAACAATGTGGTAAGGCGTTGTTGTCCATCTACCACCTCATACGAATTTTCACGATTAGCAACAATCAATGAACCGATGTAGTAATTTTCTCCCAAGTTAACATCATCTATGTCTTCGATAAGTTGTACGATCTGTTTCTCTTCCCAAGCATAGTCACGCTGGTAGAGAGGAATGATATATTTAACTGACTTAAAAATTGAAGAACCAGCATCTATTATATGTAATTCTTTCACCTTATTTGTTCCCATAATTTCCACTCAGTTTTTGTAATAGTTTATACAAGTTCTTCTGCTCTTCAGTTTCAAGATGTCGTGCTTCAACGACTATCTGCAGATTACCAATTTCAGTATGTATTCGCGCTAAACTTATCTTTGAGAATACCGGAATGTAGTTGGAATAGTTCCCAGACCATTCTCCTATGGCATATTTGTTGACAGAATCCGCACCTAAATTTTGCAAATCCATACGGAGCATGAACGACCATATAAAGAGTTTTTTTACGGCCATTTCATCCATGCAGTGGAATTTATCGTAATAGAACAATAAAACGGCAAAGAAAAGATTTCGAACATGCGTTAGACCTGTAGAAGAGTGCTTTATGGGCAGACAAAATAGACGTAGCAGTTCAAACGAAGGATTGGTGGCCAACTCATCTTTGATATTTGATAATATGCGTAGATAGTGGTCCACCATCTCGAAGAAATCAGAACCTGCTATGAAAGGTTCAGTAAGTTGGAAGTATGGTGAAGCCTTACTGGCACGACGAGCATAAGTATATGTAGAACTGGCCGAGATTCCCTTGTATGTATCAATATCATGATCGGTAAAAGACCATGTTTTTACTCCACGAGACCAGTTCCATATAGGAAAAAGAAATACGGAAAATAACTCACGGATTAGCGCAACGTCCTTGGCCTCCCATTTTGTTACGGCATACTCCATCTCATACTTGTCGCTCTTCATTTCGCGAAGGTGGAAAGCTTTCAGCAAATCATGAGGATCTAGGGCGCGACCACGAGTGTTTTGAGAATCAAATAGTTGGAAAGCCTCGGACTCTTTTCCCACCTGTATAACAACCATTTCCAGCACATTGATTAGTGCTTTCTTGAATGAATTTTTGGTTTCATTATCACGTAACGAGAACCATTCACGGATGTGGGTGTAGTTGTCGTGAATATGCTTTTGCGTTGTCTTGTCGTAGAATGTTGTTAGCAGAATAGAATTATCAAAATCTTCATCTAGGTATTTAGATAATAGCGTAAGCGAAATCAATCGTTGCTGACCATCTACCACATTGAGCACTCCGTCCGACTTATGAAGGATAATGGTACCGATGCGATACTTATAATCCGCGAAAACCTGACTTTGTTGAATGGAATTATTTATATCCCAAAGCATATCGTCTAAATTATGAATGCTCCATTTATATGGTCTTTGGTATTCAGGGATTGATAGATTCAACTTTAAACACTTAGATACAGGAAGTATGTCAATATGATTGTGAATACTACTCATTTGATAAATCTTTTAACATATACTAATTGATGTTTCTATGCCATGTGAAAGTTGTCGTATTCTTTGATTTAATAAGAATCAAAAGTTTATATGTCTGCCCATTATAGCATCTATTTGCCCACGCAGAAATGTGAGAAGATGTTGCCCAGGGTTTCATCGGGGGTGATGTCGCCTCCTACGATGGTGGCAAGGTGGTTGATGGCGGAGCGGAGGTCTTCGCTCAGGAGGTCACCGCTCAGACCGTTGTGAAGTCCGTTGATGACCGCTTCGATATCGGCATGGGCATTCACCAACGCCTCGTAATGGCGCGCGTTGGTCACGATGACATCATTCTGCGTCACCTCTGGGATGTCGGCTGCATGATACAGGGCATCCTCCAAGACCGTGAGGTCGGTGTCGTGCTTGGCGCTTATTCTCACCACGGGAATAGGCGCCTGGCCTTCGGCATGGGGTAGGGTGGTGGTAGGGTCGTAGGGTGCTGATGCCAGGTCGGTCTTGTTCACAATTGCGATGACCTTTTTGCCTTCCGTGCGTTGGGCTATCTCCTCTGCCTCCTCTGCAGATGGTGGAGCATCGGTGAGCCACAATACGATGGTGGCTTCGTCAAGTTTCTTGTAAGTGCGCTCGATGCCCAGTTGCTCCACAGTGTCGGTGGTTGCGCGTATGCCGGCGGTGTCGATGAAACGGAAGGTGATGCCGTGTATCTGAGTGGTGTCTTCTATCACGTCGCGAGTGGTACCGTGGATGTCGCTCACGATGGCCTTGTCGTCGTGAAGCAGGCGGTTGAGCAACGTGCTCTTTCCTACATTGGTCTTTCCGATGATAGCCACGGCGATGCCCTGCCGTAGGGCGTTGCCCGTCTCAAACGAGTGTGCCAGTTGCCGTATGCGCTGCTCAGTAGATTGGGCGATGTCCATCAGTTCGCTGCGGTCGGCAAACTCCAGGTCCTCATGGTCGCTGAAGTCCAGTTCCAGTTCCAACAGTGATGTCAGCCGCAGCAGTTCGTCGCGCAGCACGCCCAGTTCATGGCTGAAGTTGCCGCGCAACTGACTCAGTGCCATCTTGTGCGTGGCGCTGTTGGTGGCGCTGATGAGGTCTGCCACCGCCTCTGCCTGACTAAGGTCGAGTTTGCCGTTGAGGAAGGCGCGCTGGGTGAACTCCCCGGGAAGCGCCTGTCGGCACCCCTTCTCGATGAGTGCATGGAGGATGAGCGTGATGATATACCGCGACCCATGGCAACTGACCTCTGTCGTATCCTCGCCAGTATACGAGTGCGGGCCGCGCATCACAGTCACTACCACGTCGTCGAGCACCTCACCGTCGTCACCTTGCAGTGTGCCGTAGTGTGCCGTATGGCTCCGGGCATCAACAAGCCGATGCCCTGTTGGTGAGACAAACAGGGCATCGGTGATGGTGATGGCTTGGCTGCCCGACACTCTGATAGTGGCCATGGCGCCGCCAGTGGCGGTGGCAAGGGCGCATATCGTGTCGTCGAAGAGATAGGCCATGGTTACATCCTGTCAAGCACCTTCTCGATGAGGGTGTCGATGGAATTCTTGTATTCAGTGTTCATTTCCTTGGCGTAGCGGTTGGCGATGACCATGCAGCAGGTCATGGCGCGATGGCCGAGGAGAGAGGCGAGTCCGGCAAGGGCCGACGACTCCATCTCGAAGTTGCAGATGCGCATGCCATCATACTCAAACGCCTCCACTTTCTCATTCTGCTTGGGGTCGGAGATGGCGGCGCGGAGAATGCGTCCCTGCGGGCCATAGAATCCACCGCACGAGATGGTATAACCACGCACCATGTCGTCTTGCGCAATCTGGTTGATGAGGTCGGCATCGGCCACCGATACGTAAGGAGCGCCCTTGATGGGGTCCCATTCCATATGCTTCTTGAAGGCCTCTTCGAGTTCGAGGTCGCAAACCTTGTTGCGGTCGGCATAGAAGTTGAGCAGGCCGTCGAATCCGATGCTCTTCACCGATGCCACGAAGCATCCTGTAGGAGTGAAGGGTTGCAGACCACCACAGGTGCCTATACGTACACAGGTCAGGGTGCGGTGTTCGTCGCGCTCTGTGCGTGTGGAGTAGTCGATGTTGGCCAGCGTGTCGAGTTCGTTCATCACGATGTCGATATTGTCGCAGCCGATGCCGTGGCTCTGGCAGGTAATGCGCTTGCCTTTGTATGTTCCGGTGATGGTGTGGAACTCCCTGCTCTGCACTTCGCACTCAATGCTGTCGAAGTGGTTGGCTACGGTGTTCACGCGTGCGGGGTCACCTACGAGCACTACGCGGTCGGCCAGTTGTTCCGGACGCAGATGCAGATGGAAACATGAGCCATCTGAGTTGATGATCAATTCGGATTCTGGAAAAAACTTTTTCATATGCTTTATGGTTTAAGTTTACATAGGTTTGCCTGGCTTCGAAAAAACAAAAATAGTAAAAATTATGCTTAGTTGTTTCCATGCAGCCACGCTTTTAACTTTCTTTAAAAGTCGGGTGTGGCTATGGTCCTGCAACTCTTTTCAATCATACCTCTTCAGCAACTTTCCTATGGCGTTGTCGAGGGTTTCCGTCGGTTCGATGATATTGTAGTCTTTCCAAAAGTCGGGGTCGCGGAAATACTCTACGCGGTCGTAGAAGAAGTCTTTGGAGTCGAAGGAGTCGCGTCCTGATATCGGCCGCTCCGTGGTGGGCGACTTGTCGGTGACCACCATTTCGCAGGTGGCAGTGAACGAGGTCGACAGTAGTTTCCTCTTCCAGTCGCAGTTGAAGCGGAACACGTTTCGGATATAACTCAGACGAGTCACCCCGTCTTCGTAGCGGTATTCTACGAGGCTTGTCATTTCCCTGGGCTTGAAGCGCACGCCAAGCGGTTTCCTTACCAGGATGAGTCTTGTGGCCTTCTCGCGGTCGCTCATGTCGAGCGACAGTTCCACTCGTGTGAAGGCAAGGTTTTCGCGGTCGATGTAGAACTTGCCGTAATACAGGGCATAATCGGTCACCACACGTGGCTTGATGTTGATGACGTATTGCGTGCGGTCGTCTATTTGTGTGGGCACGTCCATGGTAAAGTCATAGTTGTCGAGTTCTTCATCATTGAGAAGAAAATCAGTATTCTTCGCCACGTCGAGGAACAGTGGCTGTACCGGACCGCCCATCACCTTCACGCTCAGCGTGTCGCTTTGTTTCCTGCTCAGCAGCCGTCGTCCTTTCCTGATAGCCACCCGGTCTCTTCCAGTGCCGTGGCTGTAAGCCGTCTTGTACATGTCGGTCACGCCTTCGGCGATGTAGATGAAGTGTTGCCGTTTCATCGCTGTCTCACGGTAGAAACATTTGTACAGTTCGGCATTCTTGCTGTAATTGGTGGGAATCTTACGGATGGCGATGTTCACCAGTTCGCGAGGGTTTTCTGTCCATACCACCAGTTCATGCAACTCGATGGCAGTGGGCTTCAGTTTGATTTGCAGCGATCCGGTGTTGTCTATATTGATTTCTTTTGTCTCATATCCCAAGTGAGAAACAATGATGGCCTCGGGCTTTCTGTCTGTCTTCAGAGCGAAATAGCCATCGTCGTTGGTCACCACCGTCACGCCTTCGCCTTTCGCTGTCACACTGGCTTGCGTGAGTTTGCGTCCGGTGCGTTGGTCGGTCACCGTGCCGCTCACCACCACTTTCTGTGCCATCGCCAAAAGAAAGGAAAGTGATAAACAGATTAACAAAAACGTCCTCCTCATAAGTATATCGATGTTGTTTGCACAAATTTAGTGATAATTATTTATTCTGCAATTTTTTTCCCGATTTTTTTTTAATTTTGCGCCATGCATCATTTCACCACCTTACTTCTTGAATGGTTTGCGCAAAACAGCAGGTCGTTGCCCTGGCGTGAAACCAACGACCCTTATGCCATCTGGCTCTCTGAAATTATCCTTCAGCAGACCCGTGTGCAACAGGGCATGGACTATTGGTATCGCTTCATGCGGCGCTGGCCCGACATCGAGTCGCTCGCCCGGTCTTCCGAAGACGAGGTGCTGCTGATGTGGCAGGGACTGGGGTATTATTCGCGTGCGCGCCACCTGCATGCGGCTGCCCGACAGATAGCCTCGATGTCGCATTTCCCCGACACCTATGGTGAAATCAGACAACTCAAAGGTGTCGGCGACTACACGGCGGCAGCCATTGCGAGTTTTGCCTTCGGACTTCCCGTGGCGGCTGTCGATGGCAATGTCTACAGGGTTCTCAGCCGTGTCTTCGGCATCATAACGCCCATCAACGGAAGTGAGGGAAAGAAGGAGTTTGCCGCTTTGGCACAGTCGTTGCTCCCTTCTGGCCGGTCGGCGGATTTCAATCAGGCGATGATGGATTTTGGTTCGTTGCAGTGCACGCCGAAGTCGCCTGCATGTACCATGTGCTGCATGCAGGAGTTGTGTGTGGCCTATCGGGAAAACAGAGTGGGGGAGTTGCCGGTGAAATTGCACAAGGTGAAGGTGACCCGGCGACGTTTCATTTATTTCTATTTACGTTGCAATGGTTACATTGCCATCCACCAGCGTGGTGAGGGTGATATCTGGCAGGGTTTGTGGGAGCCTTATCTTGTGGAAAGGCCTGTAGAATCGATAGAAGCAATAGAAAATCTGGATGCTCAAGACATTCTAAACAATCCAGACAATTTGGATGGTCTTCATCATGGGGAGAAAGATGGTGTGCTCACCCTTATAGCGAGCGGTGTGAAACATGTGCTCACCCATAGGGTGCTCATCGCCGATTTTTATCTCTGGCAGTTTGCTGAGCGTCCCTCCTTGCCTCAAGGATTTATCTGGATTCCTGAGACCGATATCACGCATTATGCCATCCCGCGCCTTGTACAGCGCCTGCTTGATTTCCTTCCTTTTGGCGAGAGGTAATGGGGCGGCAATCCCCAATCTTCAAATGTGGTGCAAGCCGAAGGCAGACAAAAGCATGCTTTTAGTATGCTGAGGCGCAGCCGACATTCGCTGCGAAGCAGCAATTTTTAATTTTTAATTTTAAATTTTTAATTATTCAATGCCCGCCAGATATTGGCTCTTGCTTCGCTGTTCATTTGCTCTATGCTGTCGAAGAGTCGTTTTATCTCGGCGCGTTGTGTCTCCTTGTCATAGGGGCATAGCGTCTTCTGTTTTTCATAGCCACGTAGTTCGGCGAAAGCCAAGAGGTCGCTCTCTTTGATGAGGCATAATGGCCGGATGATGGTCAGGGGCATCTTGTCGAGTTTCAGTTTGATGGGCATGGCCTCAAAACGCCCTTGATAGAAGAGATTCATCAGTGTGGTGTGGATGAGGTCGTCTTGATGGTGTCCCAGCGCTATCTTGTTGAACCCCAGTTCCTGGGCCAGGTTGAACAACTCTTTTCGTCGATACCATGAGCAGAGGAAACAGGGTGTCTTTCGACGGTCGGTAGATGCATCGAAACTGGTCTCCCGCACATACAGGCGCACTCCGAGGTCGTCGGCAAAACGCTGCAGGTAACTCGTGTCGCTCTCGTAACTGATGTTGCCCATGCGCACATGCACTGCCGCTACCTCGAAGCGTGGATGCAGTATCTTGCTCCTCTTCGCCAGCAGTTCCAGCAGGCATAGAGAGTCCTTGCCACCCGAAAGACCCACGAGGATGCGGTCGTCGTCGTCAATCAGGTGGTATGTGGCCATTGCTTTCACAAACCTCTCTTCCAGTTTTTTCTCCAGGCTTTTTGCCATGATAGCACAAGCTTTAAAGACCTACATCTCAAACCTCCAATTTCCAACCTATTTCATGAAGACCAGGTATACGGCGCAGATGATGAGGAGGAATGCCAGGATGTGGTTCCAGTGCAGGCTCTGACCTTGAAACATGATGTTTGCTATTACGGCGAAGACTCCCAGACTGATGCACTCTTGTATCACCTTCAGTTGCACGAGGTTGAAGGGGCCGCCGTTGTCCACGAATCCCAGGCGGTTGGCGGGCACCTGACAGCAGTACTCAAAGAATGCGATGCCCCATGAGAATGCGATAACGCCAATCAGGGGCCAGCCCTGACTGACCCCTGATTGTTGAAGACGTAGATGCCCATACCATGCCAATGTCATGAAGATGTTGCTGGTGATGAGCAGGATGATGGTATAAAGTCCGTTCATTGTTCCTGTTTGAGTTGTTCATGCATGTGTGCTGCGGCAGCACGGCCGTCGCCCATGGCGAGGATTACGGTGGCACCACCACGCACGATGTCGCCTCCAGCGAACAGTCCGTGACGCGACGACTCCATGTTCTCGTTCACCACGATGGTGTTCTTGCGGCCCAGTTCCAGTCCTTCTATGCTCTTGGGAACCAATGGGTTGGGCGATACGCCGATGGCTACGATTACCTGGTCCACGTCGATGGTCTTTGTCTCGCCTGTCGGTTCCGGGCGTCGGCGTCCGCTGGCATCCGGCTCACCGAGGCGCATCACCTCGAGTACTGCCTGGCATACGGCACCTTTCTCGTCACCGATATACTCGATGGGGTTGTGAAGGGTAAGGAAATCGATGCCTTCTTCCTTAGCGTGCTTCACCTCTTCCAGACGTGCCGGCATCTCTGCCTCGCTGCGTCGGTAAACGAGAGTCACCTTCGCTCCCAGACGTTTCGCGGTGCGCACGGAGTCCATGGCGGTGTTTCCACCACCCACCACCATTACGTTTTTCGCGGGATTGAGAGGGGTGTCGGTAGTTGGGTTGGCGGCATCCATCAGGTTGACGCGAGTGAGGTATTCGTTCGACGACATGATGTTGATGAGGTTCTCTCCGGGGATGTCCATGAAGTTGGGCAATCCGGCTCCCGATCCCACGAAGATGCCCTTGAAACCATTGGCTTCGAGGTCGTTCACCGAGATGGTCTTCCCTACAATGCAGTCGGTCTGGAAATGCACGCCCATCTTCCTCAGGTTGTCGATTTCCACGTCGACGATGCGGTTGGGCAGGCGGAATTCGGGAATGCCGTATTTCAGCACGCCACCGATTTCGTGGAGGGCCTCAAACACATACACGTCGTAGCCATGCTTCACCATGTCGCCGGCGAAACTCAGTCCGGCAGGGCCTGAACCTACCACAGCCACCTTGATGCCGTTCGATGGTGCCACTTCAGGAATGCTCATGTTGCCACTCTCGCGCTCGTAGTCGGCGGCGAAGCGCTCCAGGTATCCGATGGCCACAGCGGGCTCGTTCATCTTCAGGTGGATACATTGTGCCTCGCACTGTTTCTCCTGCGGGCAAACACGTCCACAGACGGCGGGAAGCGCCGAGGTGTTCTTGAGCACCTTGGCAGCAGCGAGGAATTGTCCGCGCTCGATGTTCTTGATGAAAGACGGGATATTCACACCCACCGGACAGCCTTCCACGCAGGATGGCTTGGCGCAGTCGAGGCAGCGTTTTGCCTCTGTCAGCGCCATCTCTTTGGTCAGGCCTTTGTTCACCTCTTCCAGGCGAGTGGTAGCACGATACACCGGGTCGAGTTCGGGCATCACCACGCGGGGGATGGCAGTGCGCTCTTTCGGCTTCATCTGTGCACGGAGTGTCTTTCGCCATTCCGCGTTTCGGTCGGTGAGCACATCGATGGTGTCGTTGGTGGGGTCGTCGTCCATCACGATATCGGTCGACTCCACTACGGCAGCCTCTTCCACGTTGCCCATGTGTTCCTCGAAATGCTCCAGTTCCTCCTGCTCGGCGCGCTTGAAGGTGCCCATGCGCTTGAACATCTCGTCCCAGTCTACCAGACTGCCGTCAAACTCCGGTCCGTCGATGCACACGAAGCGTGTCTTCCCTCCGATGGTCAGTCGGCAGGCACCGCACATGCCCGTTCCGTCTACCATGATGGTGTTGAGCGACACGTCGGTGGGGATATTGTATTTCTGCGTGAGCAGGCAGCAGAATTTCATCATGATAGGAGGACCAATAGCAAACACCTTGTCGATATGCTCCTGGTTGATGAGTTTCTCTATGCCGATGGTCACCACGCCCTTTTCGCCGTAACTGCCGTCGTCGGTCATGATGAGTGTCTCATCGCTGTTGGCACGCACCTCGTCCTCGAGGATGATGAGGTCTTTAGAGCGACCGGCGAGCACGCTCAGCACTCTGTTTCCGGCGGCTTTCAGTGCCTTGATGATGGGGAGCATGGGAGCCACGCCCACACCGCCACCGGCACAGATTACCGTACCGAAGTTGTCGATATGCGTGGGGTTGCCCAGTGGTCCCACCACGTCGGTCACGTAATCGCCCTCGTTGAGGTCGCACAACTTTATCGACGAGAGTCCCACTTTCTGCACGACGAGTGTGATGGTGCCTTTTTCTATGTCGGCATCAGCGATAGTGAGCGGCATGCGCTCGCCTTTTTTACCCACACGTACTATAACGAAGTTACCGGCCTTGCGGCTTTTCGCTATCAGCGGGGCTTCAATCTCAAAGAGAAACACTTTCTCCGAGAACTGCTCTTTCCTTATTATTTTGTTCATGATGATGATAGAGTGTTTTCTAATAATTTTAAGCGATGATGTGAGATGAAATCTCAAACCTCAAATCTCAAACCTTAATCGAAGTTCTTGTCGTTGAGCATTTCGAATCCGCAGTAAGGTACGAGGCATTTGGGCACGCGGATGCCCTCTTCGCACTGGTTGTTCTCCATGATGGCAGCCACGATGCGGGGCAGGGCGAGCGCCGAACCGTTGAGGGTGTGGCAGAGTTCTGTCTTCTTGTCTTCGGCACGGCGGTAGCGGCATTTCAGGCGGTTGGCCTGGTAACTCTCGAAGTTCGATACTGACGATACCTCCAGCCATCTGCCCTGTGCGGCACTCCATATCTCAAAGTCATAGCACAGCGCGGCGGTGAAACTCATGTCACCACCGCAGAGGCGTAGGATATGGTAGGGCTGTTCCAGTTTCTGCATCAGTCCTTCCACGTGGGCGAGCATCTCGTTCAGGCTCTCGTAGGAGTGCTGAGGGGTGTCAATACGCACGATTTCCACCTTGTCGAATTGGTGGAGGCGGTTCAGACCCCTCACGTCCTTGCCGTAACTGCCTGCCTCACGACGGAAACATCCCGAGTAGGCGCATCGTTTGATGGGCAGCGCACTCTCTTCGAGAATCACGTCGCGGAAGATGTTGGTCACGGGCACTTCGGCGGTGGGGATGAGGTAGAGGTTGTCGAGGTTGCAGTGATACATCTGACCCTCTTTGTCGGGCAACTGTCCGGTGCCGTATCCCGAGGCCTCGTTCACCACATAGGGTGGCTGCACCTCCAGGTATCCGCTCTTGCGGGCCTCCTCAAGGAAGAAGGCCTCAAGGGCGCGCTGGAAGCGTGCCATCTTGCCGATATACACGGGGAATCCCGCACCGGTGATTTTCACACCGAGGTCGAAGTCGATGAGGTTGTATTTCTTGCAGAGGTCCCAGTGACACAGGGCACCCTCAGGAAGTTGTGGCTTCACACCTCCCTCTTTCACCACGATGTTGCCGCTGGCATCGGCACCTTCTGGTACTATTTCGTTGGGGATATTGGGGATCGTGCAGAGCAATGTGGTCATCTCTTTCTCGGCGTTGGCCATCTGCTCCTGCAGTTCCTTGTCTTTCTGTTTCAGCAGCGACACCTCTTGTTTGGCTTTCTCTGCCTCTTCGCGCTTGCCTTGTTTCATCAGATTGCCTATCTGTGCGGCCATCTGTTTGGCATGCATCTTGGTGTTGTCGAGTTCGCGCTGGGCTTCACGTCGGCGCTTGTCCACGGCAAGTACGTTCTCTATTGCCTCTCGGGCACCATTGAAATGTTTTTTCTCCAGACCGGCAATCACCCGCTCTGTCTCTTCGCTGATAAGTTTAAGTGTAAGCATAATTAATAATGGTAGTTCTAAGAAGTGGCAAAGTTACAAAGTTTTGGGATAAAAGCAAAAAAAATTGCAACTCAGTTGCAGAAAAACGCCATTTCTTTACATTTCTCTTTTCTCAATCATCCACCCGTGCTAATTTTGCACTCAGAAAACGGACCGAAGTTGCAAAAGCCGTTAAGGTCCCTATAAACTCTACAATCATGAACAAGAAATTATTTCGCATCATCCTTACCGTTGTACTTCTGGTGGCAGCGGTCATCATCGAGAAAACCACCACGTTGCCCACCTGGCAACTGTTGCTTGTCTTCCTTGTGCCCTATCTTCTCATCGGTTACGACGTGCTTGGCGAGGCAGCCGAGGGCATTGCCCATGGCGAGCCATTCAACGAGCATTTCCTCATGTCGGTGGCCACGATAGGTGCCCTGCTCATCGGGTTCCTTCCCGGAGCGGAGACGGAGTTTCCCGAGGCGGTCTTCGTGATGCTCTTCTTCCAGGTAGGAGAACTGTTTGAGGGCTATGCCGAGGGTAAGAGCCGTGAGTCGATAGCCCATCTCATGGACATCCGTCCCGACAGCGCCCATGTGGAGCGTGGCGGCGAGGAGGTCACCGTATCGCCCGAAGAGGTGGCGGTGGGCGAGACTATCGTGGTGAAGCCCGGTGAGAAGGTGCCGATGGATGGTATCATCGTCGAAGGCTCTTCGAGCCTGAACACGGTTGCCCTTACAGGCGAGAGTGTGCCTCGTGATGTCACCGTTGAAGACGAGGCTATCTCGGGCTGCGTCAATCTCTCAGGTCTCCTCCGTATCCGTGTCACAAAGGCTTTTGGTGAGTCCACGGTGGCGAAGATTATCAATTTGGTGGAGAACGCTGGCGAGAAGAAGTCGAAGAGTGAGACGTTCATCGCGCGTTTTGCACGTGTCTACACCCCCATTGTGGTATTTGCAGCCTTGGCCATCGCCATCATCCCGCCGCTGTTCAGCGGTCATTTCTCCACCGCTTTCCCCACCTGGCTTTATAGGGCACTGATGTTTCTCGTTGTCTCTTGTCCGTGTGCGCTGGTCATCTCTGTTCCCCTCTCGTTCTTCGGGGGCATCGGTGGGGCATCGCGTAAAGGCATACTCATCAAGGGCGCCAGTTACATGGACATCCTCGCCGACCTTCATACCGTGGTATTCGACAAGACCGGCACGCTCACCCATGGACAGTTTGAGGTAGAGGCAGTGCATCCCAAAGAGTGCGATGAGCACCATCTGTTGCATCTCGCCGCACATGTCGAACGCCACAGCACGCACCCCATTGCCCAGTCGTTGCGCAATGCCTACCCCGACGAGGCCGACGACTGCACCGTGGAGGATGTGGTAGAGGTGGCAGGCCAGGGCATCCGTGCCCGTGTCAACGGCGACATCGTCTGCGTGGGAAACACGAAGATGATGGAGGCGGTGGGTGCTCAGTGGCACGATTGCCATAAAGTGGGAACTATCGTGCATGTGAGCATCAATGGTACGTATGCCGGACATATCGTCATCTCCGACAAGGTGAAGGCCGATGCCGCTGAGGCTATCGGGAAACTGAAGGATATGGGGGTGCGCACGGTGATGCTTACGGGCGACCGTCGTGAAGTGGGAGAGGATGTGGCTGCCCGGTTGGGTATCGATGATTGCCACACTCAACTGCTTCCCACCGACAAAGTCAGCATAGTGGAACAGTTGCTGCAGCAACGTGCTGATGGTGAGCGACTTGCTTTCGTTGGTGATGGTATCAATGATGCGCCTGTCCTTGCCCGTGCCGATGTGGGCATTGCCATGGGAGCACTCGGGTCAGATGCAGCGATAGAGGCTGCGGATGTGGTACTGATGGACGACAGACCGGCAAAGGTGGCTACGGCGATGGAAATTTCCCGGCGCACCATAGCCATAGCGCGCCAGAACGTGGTCTTCGCCATTGCCGTGAAACTCTTGGTGCTCCTCCTCGCTGCCGTGGGGGTGGCTACGATGTGGATGGCTGTTTTCGCCGACGTGGGTGTCACGGTGCTCGCCGTCATCAATGCCATGCGGGCTTTAGGCACAGGGCACGTACATTTCCATCTCGCCGACCTGTTTAAAGAGGATGCACATTGTCATTGCCATCATGACCACGAACATCATCACAACCATGCCCACCATGCCCACCAAGCCCACCAAGCCCATCATGCCCACGATTAATAATAATAACGACCACGAATCAAAGTGTGATTCGTGGTCGTTTATTCAATCGTGATCGTTCTTATTTCCTCTTCCTATTTCAGCGTCTTAATCAGGAATTTCGAGACGATGTCGGTGGCACGGTAGATGTTTTGTGAGAATCCGTGGTCGAATGCATCGAGGATGACGATTTCCGACTTGGGCCAGATGTCATGATACCGCTCGCCGTAGGTGTAGGGCACCACACGGTCGGCTGTGCCATGCACGATGAGCGCCGGTCCCTGATATGCCTTTGCCGTTTCGTAGATAGGCAGCGAGAACGCCGTGGTGATATAGTTGCGTCCCAGTTTCAGCGAACCGAAGAGATTGACGAACTCTGGTGGGTCGAGTGGGTCGTAAGTGGCACCCATGGTGCTGCCGCGGATGGCATCGTCGCGCAGCACTGCTGCCGGAGCCATGAGCGCCACCGCCTTGATGTCGCCCTGTTCCAGTTTACCAGCCGTCATACTCGCCACCACACCCCCTTGTGAGTGTCCTACTATGGCTACGTCGCTGACATAGCGAAGGTCGCGCACATACTCATACACCTTCATGGCGTCCTCTATCTCGTTGGGCACTGTCATGTCTACGAAGTCGCCTTCGCTGTCACCATGGCCGTTGAAGTCGAAACGTATGCTCGCTATGCCGTGCATCATCAGCGTGTCGGCGATAAGTTCGAACATCGGGCCGTCTTTCCTTCCGCTGAATCCATGGCAGAGCATCACCATCGGACAGCGTTGGCCCTGCGCAAGCACCGGTTTCTGGATGATGGCGGCCAGTTTGCCTTTCGCCCCGTCGATAGTGAGGCGTTCTGTGGTGCCCTGCAGTGTCACGGGGTTCTCCTTCGCCATTACCTCGGTGAGCGTGCGCTCGAGTTTGTCGGAGAGCACGGTGCTGAGCACCACTTTTCCCTCTTTGTCTATGAGCATCATCGATGGTATCCATTTCACCCCGAAGGCCTTAGCCACCTCCGAGTCGCGCATCCGCTTCAGGTCGCTGAGTTGTGGATAGGCGATGGCATAGTCGGCGATGGCTTTCTGCCATTTTTCCGCTTCATTGTCGAAGGAGATGCCCAGAAACTGCACACCCTGTGGGGCAAACTGTTCATACATCCGTTTCACGTTGGGGAGGTCCTTGCGGCAGTCGGGGCACCAGGATGCCCAGAAGTCGACTACGGTATGTTTCCCCTTGATGATTTTGCTGATTTTCTGTGACTTCCCTTCTGGGGTCTTCAACTTGAAGTCAGGCACTGCCGTGCCGGGTTTCAGCAGTTCGGTAGCATATTTGCTGTCTGCATCGGTCTGTGCAAACTGAGCACAAGCCATCAAGGGGATGGCTGTGAGCAAAGCGATGGTAAGTGATTTTTTGAGCATGTTTTTTTTATTTTTTTTATAGTTCCTATAGTTCCTATAGTCACTATTCTTTTCAATAAATCTCATCAATCCAGCAGATGAGGGCGGCAAGGCAGGCGTTCCAGTTGATGGCGATTTCGTTGGAGGCGTAGGAGCCCATATTGTCGAGATACGATTCGTCGGGGGCAGAGGAGAGGTATGTCAGGCCCTGTCCTTTGTCGGGCTGGCCCGGGTTAGGACCACCCACCAACATTCCCGGGAAAGGTTCGTCGATGCCGTCGCTGGCAGAGGGACGGTGGTGTGGGTTCATCGGTGAGTGCTGTCCGAAGCCCGTCACGTAGCAGTAGCCCAGGGCGTTGCGGCCTAAGAGGTAGTCGACACAGCGGAGGGCATCGGCGTTGTAGTCTTTTCCTGTCGCCTTGGTGGCGAAGAGCAGCGACACGGCGGGAGCGCAGAATTTTTCTGCCAGACATCCCCATCCAAAGTCGCGCGGGTTGTCGCCCACAGGAGTCTGGAAGTTTGATGTCTTTACCTGTTGTGAGATGCCCTCAGCATACTCTCCAATCATCCTTACACAGGTGGAGCGCATCTCGCTGTTGTCGGCGGAGAGCCACGCATAGACACCCAGGCCCGATACCTCGCCCCACACCGGTGGGTTGAATTGCTTCGGCATGTTCGCTTTCGCGTCGTTGAGAAAAGCCTCGTCGCCATAGAGCAGGTAGAGTTGTGTGGCAGCCCAGAACCGCTCGTCGGTGGCGTTGCCATCGCCATACTCTCCGGTGTTTACCTTCGGCTCGAAGTTGCGGTTCATCATCATCTGTCGGTAGAAAGCGGTGGGGGTTTTCGCTGCCCATTCATAGGCCCGTACCGCTGCAGATGCCGCTTGCAGCGCGAAGCCAGGATAGTCGGCATTACCTTTGTAGAGCCGTGCCGCCTGCGCCATGACAGCGGCGAAGTCGAGGGCTGCCGTCACCGACTTCTGTACGACATATCGTTGCTGTTGACAGGCACTGGGCATCACAAAACCCTCGAAGTTGGGTGTGGTAAGTTTATGGTACACGCCGCCGTCGTAGGGGTCTTGCATAGTAAGCATCCACCGCAGGTTGAAGTACATCTCGTCGAGGAAGTCGGGGGTGTTGTTGCCGTTCTCGGGGATGTTGAGTCGCAGCGAGGCGAAGTAGTCGGGTATCTGTTCAAATACCGCGAACATCATGCCGATGGAGAAGCCGGAGTTGACGATGTATTTGTTGTAGTCGCCGGCATCATACCACCCGTAAGGAGCCGATATGGTGCTTCCTGCCGGCCTGCCGGGTGAGGCGGCGGAGGGGTGTATATAAATTAATGTGTCGGGATGTCCCACACCGCGGGCAAACTTGCCGGCGTAGCGTTGCTCTATAGGAACGCCAGTGCGCATGAGGTAATAAAAGTGCAGAGAGGCCTCTGCCAATGGGCGAAAAGCATGTGAACGCACGCTGATGGGCACAGCCTGTCCGTCGACGGTCAGCGTGTAGTCGCCCTCGGCTTGCAGACCGCTGATTTCTACCACATGGCGCTTCTTTCCGGTGAATGGTGAGGTGGCGGTGCGTGTCACCTTGGCCTTCACCTTTGCCACGGGTTTGTTGTCGGTGCCGGTGAGGCGTATCTTCTTCGGGGTGGTGTTGTCTATCACCACCACTTTCTCTTGTGAGGGCAAATAGCCTACTTGGTTGTAGCGCACAAAGGTGTCTTGTGCACATGCCGGGGCAGCGGTAGTGAGGGCTGCCATCATGGCGAGAAGGAAAGTGCTTTTTATCATTGTTGCTAGGGCATTTAGGTTTTCAAATTTTCAAATGTCGTGCAAGCCGACATTCGGCCGAAGGCCAAATTTTCAATTTTCAATTTTCAATTTTCAATCTTCCAACACAATGCGTCCGCGCATGCCTATGGCTATTTGGCCGTCGTTCATCACCTCCACTTTTACGGCGTGGAGGCCGTCATCGGTGGTTTGGGGCGTGGTGCCTTGGCTGTTGTCTTTCGAGGGTTTGCTGCCAAATTCCGCCTGTTGTGATATCCATGTCACAATGCCGTCGTATTCACGGGGAGTTGCAAGGCCGGTTTCTGCTGCCACCTTCACCTTCTGGCCAATCTTGAGTCGTGCGGCGCTCTCTGAAGAGAGGTAGGCGCGGAGAGTCATCCGTGAGAGGTCGGCTATCTTGAAGAGGGGAGTGCCTGCCGTGACGTAGTCGCCTTCCCCGACCTTTTTTTCCACCACGGTGCCGGTGATGGGAACTGTCACCTGTATGCCATTGAGTTGCTGGTCGAGTTGCGTGAGTTGTGTCTGCAACTCCGCGCTGCGTTGGGCGGCATCTTCGGGCGACATGCCATGGCTGCCCTCGTCGGCCACCACCGTATTTCCGATTTGCTCTTCTATCTGCATGAGTTGTTTCTCGAGCATATCGAGTCGGGTGTCGAAGGCTTCCACCTGGTTGCGGGCCACCACACCCTTTTCATACAGTTCCTCGTAGTGGACTTTCTCTCCTTGCACCTCCGCTATTTGTTGGCGCAGCGAGGTGGCTTGTTTCTGCAGGTCGGCGAGTCTTCGGCGCGCTAATTCTCCCTGCGAGATTGCCATCTGCTGGTTGTTCTCCATCTCGGCAAGGGTGCTGCGCAACTCCTCGCGTTGGGCGAGCAACTCAGTGTTCTCTATCAGTCCCACTATCATTCCCTGCTGCAGTTGCTGGCCTTCTGCCACGCCAAACTGTTGGAGTTCGCCCGATGACATGGCTATGACGGTGGCCTCGTTGGTCTCGAAGCGCCCCATGCCGTCGTCTGCATCGCTCTCCTTGGTGCAGCCAGTGAAAATGGCCATGAGTATTGCTGCCAACAACCACCGAATTGGTTGTAGGTTGGTCAAGGAATGGGCAACAGTGTATAGGCTAGTCATGGTTAGTGGTGAGTACTGTAACTTCTGCAAATGGTATTTGGGAAGTATTTTTGCCATACAAAGATATTCTTTTTTTTTCAATTATGCAAATATGCAGTGAAATTTCTTCTTGTGATGGCCTTTACGCTTTTTGCAATGATGATTGTCTATGTTGCCTTGTCTCCATTCACGACACAAACATACCGACACAATCCCAGCAGTCTGCAATTTTACGTGCCATCGTTTTTATCATTTATATCAAATTCATGCTTATTTATAACTTTAAGTGTATTTTTTACAAGCAAAATATGATTCCCCATATTTTTTTATTAAATTTGCACCTGTAAATACAATTATTATCAAAATCCATCGTTGTTTGAATTATTTTTTTTATCTTTGCAGAAATCCCTTAATCAGCATTCAGGGTATTGACGCAAATACAAAAACTATTCGCAGAGTAAATAGTTTTGTATGAGGCTTTACACCACAACACAATAACAGTTAAGTGGAGTCTTGATTTAAATTGCTAATTCTGTTGAAACAAACATATTACTTTCTACTACTTCATTACAACTATCTCATTTACGACTACTCTAAGAAGAAATTGAACCTACATAATAATCATCAAAAACCAAAGAAAATGAAGAAAATTTATTTAGTTTTGTTGATGCTCGTCGCGGTGGCGTTAACGGCCTCGGCGGCGAAGCATAGCCGACTTTATAGTTTTGCGTATGGAAGCGCTGACTATAATGGTGCGGCAAACAACAGGGAGTTTCAAATGACTTCCTACACGTATGTGACGTTCCTTGCGGGTTTTCAAGGACGTACTGGACAACAGTTCAAGACTGAGAAAATCGTGAAAGGCTACGACAACCGTTTTGCTTTTTATGACTATGCCAATCGTTGGCATTGGAGGACCGGTGCCACCGGTAATTTTGCTGGTAATGACAATTATTACCTAAAAAATGATATCAATTCTGTCAACATTTTCTCTGTGCTGAACTTGAGAGCCGGTGACATTGTCCGTATCAAGTGTAATGATCCTAACACAGGAAATGCTGTACAAAATCGTTTTATCACAGCACATTCGCCCAATTCCATTGACAACAGGCCTTGGGATAATCCTTCGGGTTCGATGACTTGGTTGAATCAGGCTAATCATGAGTTCATCATGCAAGAGGATGGTAACCTCGACCTCAACTGTGCTCCCTATATAGAACTGGTCAGTGTGGAGATTGTCAATCCTTTTGAGGAGTATAATTACTGGAGAAATGAGAACAATGAGGGTGAGTTAAGTAATCCCAATAATCAATGGAGTACCCAACTCCTCAATCCAGACAACGCAGCCACCTTTAACCATTTCAAGGCAACGGTAGGAGAAGAAATTGTCACACAACAAGTTGCATCGTTGGCTGACGACCACCATACTGATTGGGATGGTCCATACTGGACGCCATGGACGAAACCCATTGTGCAGTTCCGTGGAGACATTCATCCAACAGATGATTTTAATGCGTGGATAACCGATGGCTCTTGGGATAACCACAAGATATTGCATGTGAAAGGCTTCGAAGGCAAGGGTGGTGCAGTGGTTATCATGTATGAACGTTACATGTTTGTCTATACTATTCCTTATAAGGTAGAGGATGGTAGCAAGGCATGGAATTTCTGGAGTAATAAACTGGATGTGGGCTTTTCTACCGAAGATGGTTCAGCAGGTCCGGAGTCTCTTAGCCTCCAGCATCATGACAATGCCATAGCGGTTTCTGCCAGGGAAAAACTGTATCATACTTCTGAAGGTGATGTTTACATCACAAGGTACAAGGACTTCATGAAAGCGCAGAACGCCTTTGTGAACAAAGAGACCGCAGGACTGATGTTCTGGACCCGGGATGCAAGTAATATCAGTAATACCATCAACTTGACACCCTATGGTTATAACAACGAGTATCAAACGGATAAAAGTGGTAATTATGTAGAAGATGGCGATGGATACCGTTACATGACCATTCTCAAGGGTGGTGGCTTCACTATCCCCGACTTGAAAGCCGGTGACCAGGTATATATTTATATGGCACACACCGAAAATCCAAACCATAGTGGTGTTACAAGAGCCGGCGTGAAGTTCAGGGTATGGAATGCCATGGATGCCCTGAAGCATCGTATTCAGGATAATGGCCAAAATTACGGCACGGTTTTCACTGGTGGCAGCAACTGGGGGCCATGGATTAGCACTGCAAGATGGGGTAGGCAGTATTATGGTGCTTTGCACTTCTACGCAGCCGCTGATGGTGACATGCATTTCCTCATGGATGGATCCAACGATTATAACTATGTGAAGTTGTGCTATATCCGTATCTATAGAAATGAGCAAGACATTATTGTCAATACCGATGAACTTCTTGGACAGGAGGGGTATGAGGTGCTGTTGAGCCAGAATCCTGATGGATCGTTCGAAACACCGGAAATCCGTACTTTCAACCTGCGTACCACCAACACGGTGTCTAAATATCAGCAGTTTGAGGTGCTTGAGTGCTCAGGAAACCTTTCCCTGAACCAGATAAATGGTTGGAGCAGTATTACTAAGAAGATGAAAAATGGCCAGGAGATTGATACCAATCCCACTGTTTGGAATCTCAATATAACCACTCCTACCAAGCCTCTCTATGGTGCTTTCTTGTTGAGAGGTAAGGACATGGACCACAATAACAAGTACTGTATGAACTATGGCGACCGTGTGGTAGCCATCGGAACGTTGCAGCAGATGAACTATCCTTATACTTGGAATTTCAAGGACATTCTCGGTAGGGGCGCTTCTGGCTCTAAGTTCACAGTTGATGCATCTCATACCACCAATTATCAGGACTCTACTCGTATCTGGACGACTAATGATGGCATCTACGAGATGAACAACAGTGCCTTCGAGAATGGTAACCGCAACTGGTCGTCAGGCGCACAACTCTTCGCTTTTGACGAGTTCATCGAGGAGGCAGCCGGTGTAGGTTTCGCCACATGGAATCAGGGTGGTGGTAATGGTAGTGCCAGCCACAATGGCGATATCGCCATCACTGCCGACGGCGTGAGAATCCAGCCTCAGCATCAGTATGGTATGACGCGTGTGTTCCTACCCAAACTCACAGAGGACATGAAGGTCTTTATTCAGGGTAAACGCTATGTTGGTGGCAAGAGTGGGTTTGGTGCTTTCTACCTTACCGGCAAGTCTTATACGCCTCGTGTAAACAACCCGTGGAATGAAAACAGATATCATGACAATAATGGTATGGATGAGGATTGGGCAAGAAGCACGAACCCGGTGCTGTCGTCAAAGATTAAGGAGATGACAATCATCAAGGGCACTGCAGAGGATGAGGTGAAATACGACAATTTCCTCTACAACTTCTCTTCCCTTGACCTGGAGCAGGAGACAAGAACAGAAACCGAACATGTGGATGATCATTTGGATATCGTGGCTTCTGCAGATTATACTGTGGAGATTGCTCAGGGTGCACCTTCAACTGTATCCAATGAACTTTTCCAACTCGACCATAAAGAAGGTGATAAGTGGTATGCCAAGGGTATTACTGACCCCGTAAGGGATAAAGACGAATATGGTAACATCATTATCAATGGTCCGCAGAACGACGCTGGCGCACTCGTATTCGATTCTGATAATATAACACAGGAAGAGGACGACAACACCTACACCGGCATATTGAAACTTGGCGGTGACGGAAATGAGTCTGGCCGTGTGGTGAAGGTTCTGGGGCTCGATACTTCCAAGGAATACGACATCACAGTTGTCCTGAAGTCGCAGAACAGTGACTTTGCCCGTGAGTTGGCAGTCTACGGTGGTAGTTGGGGTGGCACCGAACTGGGTGTCATGTTGGCCCGCAACAAAGTGATGGCCAAGAGCATCAAGGGGGTGTCAGGTCAAAGCACTATTACCATTGGCAGCAAGAGTGGTGGTATTGAGATCTACGCTGTCTATGTACGTGAATCGAATCAACCCACTGGTGTGCAGGAAATACCGTTCATTGCTTGCATCGACATGAAGGATGCTGAGTTCTACAGCCAGGACGAAATCAACCTTACCATGTATCTGAGCGACGTGCTTATCGAGCACATGGCTGTCTCTATGGACGAGAAAAAACTCAATGATATCGGTTGGGCATCTGAGAGCCGTCAGCGCTACATCGACCACAGCCTCAACGAGGTATTCAACGACAAGCCCGTGAAAGCATACGTTGCCACTGGTACGAGCCGCGATGATGATAGCGATGAGAGCAAACTTATCACCTACATTAAGGTGTCTCCACTTACGGCTCCTATGCCACTCGCAGAAGAAAATGATGCAGATGACGCAGAGTCGGGTACAGGATGTATCTTGTATAACGATATTCCTGATGATGCCATCGCTGATGAGGAAGGCAGGCCCGATCCGATGCAGCGTGCTGCTACCATCAGCCTCTTCGTGCCCGCTATCCACGACTACATCAAGGATGCAAGCATTAACCAGAATAGTGTAGGTAATACCTATATTAATACCTTCTCCGATAACTCGACACTTGAAGCCAGTCGTGCTGCCAATGTTGATGTGAGCAAACTCGGTGAAATGACGGGTAACATGATGCTTGCATGGCTTACTGAAGGCAATCTTGACGCAACAGATGCGAAAGACGATTACACATACTATGTGCTGTCGTATAAATGGAAAGACCCACAGGGTAACAGCCATCCCACTGCTGAAGAAATTGCTGCCAACAACTATGTTGAGAAATTCGTAAGGTCGGCAGCCGCTCATCTGAAAGACAATTCTGCATACATCCGTTTGAGTACTGCTGCAGTTAATCCTAACTTCTACAAGGCTGTCGATATCGTCTTCGACGGTGAGGAAGGTGGTCTCAATGGTATCACAGACTTGACCATCAGTGGCAACAATGGCGCACAGCAGGGTAAGAGCGACAGTTATTACACGCTGAGCGGTCAGAAGATCAACAAGCCCACCATGCCTGGTATCTATGTGAAGAATGGCAAGAAAGTGTTTGTAAAATAAGTATTCATCATATTCAAAGAATAATCCAATGAAAAAAACATATCAATTGCCAGTTACAGAGGTAGTTGCTATCCAACTCATGGGCAGTATGCTCGATATTGACAACCAGAAGTTTAGCGATTTCACTGAGGGTGGCGATGCTAACACTGCGAGCACGTTCGAGGAGGAGGACTTGCAATTTAGTTCAAGCACCAGCCTCTGGGATGAATAAACCATGAGCGCGTGATATACCAATCGGGGGGATGCACTGCATCCCCCCGATTTTTTAGGGTCTTTTAGGGTCTTGGGTGCTTTAATAGCCTCTTCTTTCTTTTCGTATTCTTATCATTCTTTCGGAGAAGCCACCTTCTCTTAAGAAGGCTTTTTCTAAACTCTCCAGTTGTCGGAAGAGCAGGTAATCTTCAAGAAGTTCCTGCAAACTCGCTTTGGCTACATTAAGCAGTTTGATTTCTGTTTTGGATAATGTTGAAGATGCGCTACACCCCTCAACGATGTTTTGTTTCCCAGATCGTGCCGCCAGCACCATCTGGTCAATGGTTCTGTCTCCTCTCTCCAAAAAAATGATGACAGAAGAAGTAAGTCATCTCATAGATGACAGCCGCCTTCTGGTAGGAGCGAAGTTGACGGTAATCGCCAACGGGGCGGATGAGTCGGTCGTTGGGAGGAGTATTATTCATGCTTTTTAGAGTTCTTTAGAGGATTTAGGGTCTTTAGGGGTCTTTAGGGTCGCTGCTCAGACCCTAAGGTCTCTATGGCCTCTAAGGCCCCTAAGGCTCTTTTGCTCCCTTTGTTCTTATTTATTAAGAATAATGTCGATAATCATCGTTACGTCATAGATGTTGATGTAACTGTCGTTGTTGATGTCGGCCTCTGCTACGTGGAAGTTGGTGGTGTCGAGGCCGAGGATATAGTCTATCATGAGAGTCACATCGTAAATGTTGATGAAACCGTCGTGGTTGACGTCACCAAGCATGTGACGCACGCTGACGGTGAATGGTTGGTTGGTGGCGATGGTGTTGTCGCTGTGGATGCATGAGAATATGGCATTGGTCAACTCACCCTCGTAGGTGCCTGTCTCCAAGTCGGCTGACGCCGTGTATTGTAACGTGGCAATGTTGCCCTCATTGTCGGCCATGCTGCTTACGCCATCCATTGTGATGTTCATCGTCCAGATGCCATCGCCGGTAGAGGTGAAGGTTACCGATGGCGTGCTGCCGAAACGGTCGCTCAGCGTATATTGGGGCGTGCCTTCTTCATCGGTGAGAAGAGTTACACCATCTGGCAGGGAGAAACTGAAGGTAAAGCCCTTCATCACTCTTTCGGCATGCAGGGCGGAAAGCGTGAGGGTTGTGGGGGTGCCAGGTTTCACTTCTTCTGCCTCTACCTCAACCTCCTCAACGATGGCATTGATGTTCTTGAACTTTTTCCAAAGCGTGTTTTTCGTGTATTGTGTCCTGTAATGTCCCGGCACATAGAGGGGTTTGCCATTCATTGCGGTAGAGAAAGTGCTCTGCTCGATGACTGGGCATGCGATAGCAAAACAGGTGATGCGCTCGATGTTGGAACAGTTGGCATAGGCGCTGGAGCCGATATACTTCAGCGTGGCAGGGAGTTCCAGTTCAGTAAGTTTGCTGCAGCCCTTGAATGCCGACTTCGAAATGGTATCAAGTTGGGCAGGCAGCGTGATGTCGGTGAGGTAACGGCAGAGGTTGAAACCGGAGTCACCGATTTTCGTTACGGTGGCGGGGATGGTATAGGTGCCGCTCTTCCGCTGCGGACAGGTGATGAGTAGCGTGATGTCGTGGTTGAAGAGCACGCCGTCCACGCTGGCATAATGCTCGTTAGCCGTATCCACATCGATGTCGGTGAGCAAGGAGCAGCCTGTAAATGGGGCATCGCCGATAGACGACACGTTGGCAGGAATAAATATTGTAGGAAGGAGGGTGCAGTTGGCGAACGCCCTGCTACCGATGGAAGTGAGCCCTTCGGGCAGTTCTATCTTCTGCAGACTGCAGCAGTCTTCGAATGCCTTGTCGCTGATGGTGGTCACCGTGGAAGGGATGGCCAACTGGTTAAGACTCTGGCAATAGTAGAAAGCCAGTTCACCAATTGAAGTCACTGTGGGGGGAAGGGTGACTGATGATAACTTACGGCAACCATAGAACGTGCCGTCTTCGATGATATTAATCTCATCGGGGATGTTCACCTCTTTCAGTGTGGTACAGCCTCTGAAGGCGTTGGCACTGATATACGCCAGCGACTGGGGCAGCGTTATTTTTGTGAGCGAGGCACAACCGTTGAATGCCGAGCGGGCAAGCACGGTGACGCTCTCTGGCACGACAAACTCCCCGGTTGTAGCACCTGGACATGCCAGGAAGAGTGTCATGTCGTGGGTATACAACACGCCGTCGACCGTGCAGTAATATGTGTTTTCCTCGGGCACATCGATGAAGGCGAGTTGGGGATCGGCTGCAAAAGAACCCTCGGCAATAGCGGTAATGGTAGTTGGCAGGGTGACAGAGGTGAGTTTGTCGCAATAGGCGAAGGCACCACCGCCTACACCGGTCACCGTATACTCCACACCGTTTTCTGTAAACGAGGCGGGAATGACCACATCGCCCTCGTATCCACCGCCGAAGCCGATGCTGATGGAACTGCCTCCGCCACCCTCGGTCTCGGAGATGACTTTCACGGTATTGTCGGTGAGGGTCTCGTAATAAATGCCGTCGTGGATGATGACTTCGGCGGGGGCAACAAGTGCGAGGCTTAGGGCTGCGATTATGATAATGAAGATTTTTTTCATCTTTAAGGGCTTAATGGGCATTAGGGGCTTTAGGGATTATGGGACGCTGCAAAGATACAAAAAAAACTTTATTTTGTGGCTTTATCTCGCTTAAAATCACCAACTTTGAACGGCCTAATACAAATCAGGAATTATCCTAATCGACATAAATTGATAAAACTATCCTTAACGCATCCTTTTCGTGTGTATAAGCAAATGAAGCGGGGCGTCAATCAACACCCCGCTTCATTTGCTTATAGTAACTATAATAATTTCTAAAATTTTGCCATCTTAATGGCATCGATGGCGCACTCCTCGCCTTTGTTGCCGTATGTACCACCACTGCGGTCGCGGGCTTGCTGGATGGTGTCGGTAGTGAGAAGTCCATAAATCACAGGAATCTCGCTCTTCGCGTTCAGCCGTGCAATGCCGTAGGTCACGCCCTGGCAGATATAGTCGAAATGAGGCGTCTCGCCACGTATCACGCTACCAAGGATGATGATGGCGTCGTAACCACCGTTGAGTGTCATTTGATGGGCACCGTAAATGAGTTCGAAACTGCCGGGGACGGTCTTCACGTGGATGTTCTCGGGCAACGCACCGTGTTTCTCGAGCGTGCTCACCGCGCCCGACAACAAGTTGTCGGTAATCTCGCTGTTCCATTCCGAAACGACAATGCCAAAGCACATATTGCTCGCATCGGGAATCTTGGAGATGTCGTAGGACGACAAGTTGTGGAGTGCTGTGGCCATCTTATTTCTTCAGGTATTCGATATACTTGTCGATGTCTTGCTGAACAGCAGCGCCAAGGTATTTCTCCTTGATGGTCTCAAACATCTTCAGGGCCTCGTCGTTCTTCTTCTGTTCCATGAGAATGAGACCGGCCTTCTGTAATGCGATGGGAGAGATGGTGGTGTTGTAACCCAACTCCGAAGCGCCATCGGCCATATTCACGGCTTTCTGGTAGCACTCTACGGCCTTGTCGAGTTGCTTCACGTTGGCATAAGCATCACCCATGGCGATGATAGCCATCGGACTGACCATCATGTCGCCCTTAGGACTGAACTGGTCGAAATATTTCACAGCCTCCTGCCACTTGTCGAGTTTGGCGTAGCAAAGACCGGCATAGAGGTTGGCAAGGTTGCCTGCCTTTGTGCTGCTGTAGTCGCTGGCAATCTGAATGAAACCAGGGTTGCCGATGCTGTCACCCTTCAGTGCCTTCTCGAAGTCCTGTGCGGAGAAGAGTTCCTGACACTTTGCCATGGCGGTGCTGGCTTTCTCGTTGCGCGACGTAGCGTAGTTGTGGTACGCGATAACGCCTACAACGATGAGTACCAGCGCGATGAGGCTGGCGATGATAGCCTTCTTGTTTTTGTTAAAAAAGGCTTCCGACTTGTTGATGGTTTCAATCATTTCCTGATTGCCCTTGCTGATTTGTTCCTTTTTTCTCTTTGACATTTTATTTGTTTATTTGGATTTTCTCATACTGTTAATACTACCCCTGACGAGGTCACTTTTTTTGCGACGCAAAATTACTCATTTTATCCCATACCATGAAATTTATTGTCGACTTTTTTCGTTTTTCACCCGCAAATGGCGTAACTTTGCAAAAAATAGGTTGATTCTACCCATGATACTCAAGAATATTTCCATCGTCAATTACAAGAACATCCTCTCTGCCAACGTAGAACTCTCTCCGAAGATGAACTGCCTTTTGGGGCAGAATGGCATGGGAAAGACGAATTTCCTCGATGCCGTGTATTTCCTGTCGTTCTGCAAGAGTGCTCACAATGCCATCGACTCTCAGGTCATCGCCCACGATCAGGACTTCTTCATGATAGAGGGTGAGTATCAGAATGAGGATGGTGGAAGCGAACTGGTTTACTGTGGCATGAAACGCGGTCAGAAGAAGCATTTCAAGCGCAACAAGAAGGAGTATAAGCGATTGGCTGAGCATATCGGACTGATTCCACTCATCATGGTGTCGCCCTCCGACTCGCTCATCATAGATGGGGGAGGAGAGGAGCGGCGGCGGCTTATCGACATGGTCGTCTCGCAGTATGACAGGGCTTATATCACGGCATTGCTCAACTACAACAAGGCTTTGCAACAACGCAATGCGCTGCTCAGGCAGGAAGAGGAGCCCGACCTGTCGCTGCTCGACATCTGGGAGCGACAGATGGCAGAGGAGGGCGAGAAGGTGTTTGTGAAGCGAAAGGCTTTCGTGGAGCGGTTTATCCCGGTGTTTCAGGAGATTTACTCACGCATCTGCCAGTCTGCGGAGAGTGTCTCGGTGGAGTATGTGTCGCACTGCCAACGGGGACCGTTGCTCGAAGTCATCCAGCGCGACCGTCACAAGGACCGTGCCGTGGGCTATTCGCTTCATGGCATCCACCGTGATGAGTTGGACCTGAGGCTTGGGGGATTCCCGATGAAAAAGGAGGGGAGCCAGGGACAGACAAAATCTTTTGCCATCGCCCTGAAACTGGCGCAGTTTGACTTCCTCCGCCATACAAACAGCCAGACTACACCGCTGCTGTTGCTCGACGACATCTTCGACAAACTCGATGCGTCGAGGGTGGAGCAGATTGTAAATATTGTGGGGAGTGATGATTTCGGACAGATTTTCATTACCGACACCAACCGCGACCACCTTGACCAAATCTTGAAAAGCGGCAATATCCCCCACTGCATCTTTGATGTGAAGGATGGGGAAATGAGGAAGATTAAAGATTAAAGATTAAAGATGAAAGATTGAAGATTGAAAATTGAAAATTGAAAAAGATATTGTGCGGCCAATTTGATTTCTTTACCACTAATCTTTATTAATAGTCTCTATTGCTTTGTGCTCTCTGTGTTGATATAAATATGTTTAGAAAAGAAGTGAAGCCAGTCGATGATCTCGTGAGGCAATACCTGCGGTTTACGGGATTGGAAACGCCGCTACTGCAACGGCGACTTATCGATGCGTGGCCAGAGGTCACCGGACCTACTGTGGCGAAGTATACCCAGCAGCGGTTCATCCACAACCAGACGCTCTGCGTGAAAATCACGAATGCGGCACTGCGGGCCGAACTCTCGATGATGCGCACGCAATTGGTGAAACGTCTCAATGAGCATATCGGCTCACAAGTTATCGCCGATGTGCGCTTGTTCTGACACGTTCCGCCGAATTTGCAATTCGACGGAAGTGAGTATAAGCATTTGTAATGCGCCTATGAAAATACCCTCCTATGAAGTTCAGCCTTCGTTCCGCCGAATTTGTAATTCGGCGGAAGTGAGTATAAGCATTTGTAATGCGCCTATGTGTTTCTCGGATTAGAAATCCTGATACTCACAGCGTCGGAATTGCAAATTCCGACGAACAGCGCATTTGCAATGCGCTTAATAATACTGCTCAGAATCGCACGACTTCTATGTCCAACAACCCTTTCTCTCCCACATAGTTTAGTGCAGAACTATACAGATAGTCCTCTGCCCTTGCCACTATCTCTGCCCGCACGGGGTTTTGATGTATGTAGTTGACTTTCTGCCAAAGAAACTCCTGCGTATAAATCTCCTCTATATGGTTGCCCTCTTGCCAGAAACGGAAATTTGTGATACGGTGGTCGTTGGCCCCAGCGAAACGGAAACGATCAACCATCCAAGCGCGACGACTCTCATGTTCATCCGTTTCCAAAATTCCCAGAATCTTCTTGTTCGTAAACTTCTTGAAATCTCTCAGGATGTCTCCTATAGTTTGCTCTCCTTCTGTGCCGACAACCATGTGTAGATGGTTTGTCATAAGAACCCATGCATATATCCGCAATCCCTTGTATTGTTGACAGTAGTCGAGCGACTCTATAATGATATGACGATATGTAGGGCGTGAAAAAATATCTACCCAGTCAATAACCGTTGAGGTCGTAAAATAGAGTTTTGTGGTGAGAGGAATCATTGGGAATCGATTAGGATATACACACGCTCAGCCGAATTGAAATTCGGCTGAGGGGTGTCTTTTTCCATATTTCAAATTAATCGAATTACAAATTCTTATACTCCATGCAGGCGAATTGCAAATTCGCCTGAACGAGGTGTGCGCTTGTTCTGACGCCGTAGTCGCTATTTGGATGGGAAAGCCTTTCCTTCCTTGAAAACCTGGAGGGCTTTGAGGATGGTTGGGTCGTCGACATTGAGATACTCCATCCATGCCTGTTCGTCGAGCATGTTGTAGATGATGCGGCTGTTGATGTACTTGTCGAGGAGTGAGTGCGATTTCTGTATCATCAGGTTGCGGCGCTGCAAACCGTTCTTCTCGGCATAAGTGGCGAAGTGTTCTACCAGGTTCTGCCGTCTCAGATAGGAAAGGAGGGCGCTCATCGACTTCATCGACTTCATCTTATCGCGGTTCTCGTCGGTATATTCAAAGGCATATTGCAGAATCAGTCCGCTGATGGCAGCCTCCTTGTAGTAGGACGTGATGTTGGTGGTGTCTTCCGGAACAAAGATGTCGGGCGTGATGCCACCACCTCCATATACTGTGCGGCCGATGCGGGTGTGGTAGGCGGGGCCGGTGTGCTTGATGCTGTCTTGTGAGAAATACTCTCCATGCTGGTAACGCAGGAGCAGTTCCTCCTCATAGTCTTTGTCCTTGCCGTCGGCGTATGGCTTCTGGATACATCGTCCGGAGGGAGTGTAATAACGGGCGATGGTCAGTCGGATGAGTCCGCCGTCGGCGAAGTCCATCTGTTGCTGCACCAGTCCTTTACCGAACGACCGACGTCCGATGACCGTACCGCGGTCGTTGTCCTGGATGGCGCCGGCGAAGATTTCCGAAGCCGATGCCGAACCCTCGTTGATGAGCACCACGAGGGGGATGTGCTGATAACTCCCTTTTCCCGTGCTCTTGAACTCCTGACGGGGCTGCTTACGTCCCTCGGTGTAGACAATGCGGCAGTCGCGTGGCAGGAACTCGTCGGCAATCTGTATGGCAGAGGTCATATAACCGCCGGAGTTGTCGCGGAGGTCGATGACGAGGTTCTCGAAGCCCTCTGCTTCCAGGCGTGCGAGAGAGGAGAGCACCTCGCCCCACGTGTTTTCGCCGAAGTTCTTGATTTTGATGTATCCTGTGTTCTTGTCGAGCATATAGGTGGCGCTGATGCTGCTTGTGGTGATGTCGTCGCGCGTCACGGTGTAGTATTTCACGTCTTTCTGGCGGTAGCGAAGCACGCCAATCTTCACCTTCGTGCCCCGGGGACCTTTCAGGCGGCGCATAGCCTCCTCGTTGGTTACCTCCTTGCCGACAAACGGCTTGTCATCAACACTCACGATTTTGTCGCCGGCGAGCAGTCCGGCACTCTCTGCCGGTCCTCCCTCGATGACATTCTGTATATGAATGGTGTCCTTGCGTATCACAAACTCTATGCCCACTCCCGAGAATGACCCTTTCAGGTCGTCGGTGGCAGTCTGCACATCCTTGGCGCTGATATACACCGAGTGTGGGTCGAGTTCTGCCAGAATTTGCGGGATGGCTTTCTCCACCAGGTCGTTCATGTTGACGCTGTCCACATACTGGTCGTCGATGACATGCAGTAGGTTGTTGAGGCGGTTGCTGCCCGAATTGATGATATTGAGGCGGTTGCCGCTGAAGTGGTTGGCGTAGAACGTGCCGATGAGTATGCCGACAATCACGCAGAGTGCGAGGAGCAGCGGCATATAACGGTTCGATTTATTCAGATTCATTCTCGTTGATGTTGATATATGTTAATTCGATATTGGCGCGGCGGAGCAGGTCAATTCCATCGGTCAGTCGGTACATCTCGCCATATACCACGCGTCTGATGCCCGACTGTATGATGAGTTTCGAACACTCCAGGCATGGCGAGGCAGTGACATAGAGCGTAGACCCTTCGCTGTTGTTGTTGCTCCTTGCCAGTTTGGTGATGGCATTGGCCTCGGCGTGCAGCACATAGGGCTTAGTGACGTTGTTGTCGTCTTCACAGATGTTCTCGAAACCGCTGGGCGTGCCGTTGTAGCCATCGCTGATAATCATCTTGTCTTTCACCACCAGCGCTCCCACCTTGCGGCGTTCGCAGTAACTGTTCTCCGCCCAGATGTGCGCCATGCGGAGGTAGCGTTTGTCGAGCAGGTGCTGTTTCTCTTTGTCGGTCATTTATTGCGGGGTTTTTGCTGGGTGGGTTTTGGGCGGCGTATGCCGTTGCGGCGCAGCAGGGCGTCGATGGTGGGCTCGCTGCCACGGAACCGCTTGTAGAGCGTCATGGGGTGTTCTGTACCACCTCGTGAGAGGATGTTGTCGCGGAACCGCTGTGCCGTTTCGCGGTCGAAGATGCCATGCCGCTTGAAGACGCTGAAGGCATCGGCCTCGAGTACCTCCGCCCATTTGTAACTGTAGTATCCTGCGGCATATCCTCCTGCCATGATGTGTGAGAACTGTACCGACATACAGGTGTCGGGCAGTTGCTTGAACACCATGGCGCGCTCCCATGCTTTCTTCTCGAAGGTGATGATGTCTTCGGTAAGTTCCTCGCTTCGTGAGTAGTAGGCCATGTCGAGAAGTCCGAAACTCACTTGTCGCATACAACCGTAGGCCACCATGAAGTTGCGGCTCCGCACGATGCGGTCGATCAATTCGTCGGGGAGTGGCTCGCCGGTTTGGTAGTGGAAGGCGAAAGTGCGCAGGAAGTCTTTCTCAATGGAGAAATTCTCCATGATTTGTGACGGCAGTTCCACGAAGTCCCACCACACATTGGTTCCCGACAGACTCTCAAACCGGGTGTTGGCAAACATGCCGTGGAGGGAGTGACCGAACTCATGGAGGAAGGTCTCCACTTCGCCGAGGCTCAGCAGCGATGGCGCGTTCTCTGTGGGTTTGGTGAGGTTCATCACCACGCTCACGTGCGGACGGACGTTCTCTCCCTTGCGGTTGATGTACTGCCCTTGGAAACTTGTCATCCATGCTCCGCCTTGTTTACCCTTGCGTGGGTGGAAGTCGGCGTAGAACACGGCGAGGTAACTGCCGTCGCGGTCGAACACCTCGTAGGCCTTCACGTCGGGATGGTAGACGGGAATGTCGGGGTTCTCCTTGAAGGTGATGCCGTAGAGGGTATGGGCCAGTCCGAATACTCCCTCGATGACCTTCGACAGTTCGAAATACGGGCGGAGCATCTCGGAGTCGATGTCATATTTCTTCATCTGCAACTGGTAGGAGTAATGGCTCAGGTCCCAGGGCTCGAGCACAAAGTCACGTCCCTCGACTTTCCGCGCAAGGCGTTCGATTTCGCGCAGTTCCTTCTCTGCCGTGGGCTTGTAGGCCTCGATGAGTTGGTCGAGCAGATGGTACACGTTGCGGCGGTTGCTCGCCATGCGCCGTTTCAGAACGAAGTCGGCGAAACTGCGGAAACCCAGCAGTTGTGCCCGTTCGCGACGGAGGTTGACGATGCGCTTGCAGATGGCGAGGTTGTTGTTCTCGTTGTCGTGGGTGCAGATGGTGTTGGATGCCATGTAGAGTTGCCGGCGCAGTTCACGTCGGGTGGAGTATTTCATAAACGGTCCCATGCTCGGGCCGTCGAGGGTGAACACCCAACCCTCCAGACCGCGGTCTTTCGCCTCCTGAGCAGCGGCCTCGCGCACCCGTTCGGGCAGTCCGTCGAGGTCGGCCTCATCGGTGAGGTGGAGGGTGTAGGCCTTACGGTCTTTGCGTAGGTTTTGAGAGAACTGCAGGGAGAGCATGCTCCCCTCCTCATTCATTTTCCGCAAGAGGGCTTTTCCTTCTTCGTCGAGGAGTGCACCGCTTTTGGTGAATCCGTCATACACGTTGTCGAGAAGCATCTTCTCCTCGGGAGTGAGGCGGCGGTGGTGCAGGTGTACGGCCTTGATGCGCTCAAAGAGCGCTTTGTTGAGCGTCACGTCGTTGGCATGCTTGGTGAGCATGGGCTCTATCTTCTGCGCCAGGGCGTCCATCTCGTCGGACGACTCTGCGCTGAGGAGGGTGAAGAACACGGTCGACACCCTGTCGAGCAGCCCGTAGTAGCCGCTGTCGTCGTCGGTATTGATGATGGTATTGTCGAAAGTGGGCTTGGCGGGGTTGTTGATGGTCTTGGCGATTTGCTCGTCGTCGCGCCTGATGCCTTCGATGAAGGCCTCTTCATAGTCCTCAAGCCTGATTTTGTCGAAGGGGATGGTGTCGTGGGGCGTGTTGAACGCCTCAAAGAAAGGGTTGACACGATGGGTGGTGTCTTTAGGGTCTTTGGGGTCCTTTGGGTCGTGGGTGGTATTGTCCATTGTTGCTTTGCTTTTATTCCAATCATTGACAGGCACGATGGGTTTTGCCTGCATGGTTTTTAATCATGCAAAAGTAAGCAAATCCCACCGAAAAGCAAAATAATTATACAAAGTTTTAATTTTACTTGGCAAGAGTGGGGGTGGATAATGTTTTTTTAATAACAATTCACAACTGTTTAGGAGCCTTAGGCTACTTGTATACTTAGTGTCTTCAGCGACTATTCTTCCTCAGGGGTGTCGAGGATTTTCTGGCCGCGCACCTTCTCCTTGGAGGATATACCGCTCTTGATTTCGATGTTGATGCCATCGCTCAGACCCGTGGTGACCTTGCGGCGCTCGAAGAGTTGATGCTCGCCGTCGTTGCCCTTGACCACGTATACATAGGTGTCGTTGCCCTCAAACGCGATAGCGCTTTCGGGCAGAGTGATGACCTGGCGGGCGCTGGCCAATTCTATTTCTGCGTTGGCACTGTAGCCTGAGCGGATGCGGCTTCCTCCCGAGAGGTGTACGGCAGCCTTGATTTCAAACTGGTTGGCGCCATTGCTCTCAGTGGCTTTCGGGGAGATATATTCCAGTGATGCGCTGAAGCGATAGTCTTGCAACGCGCCTATGGTGATTTTCATTGGCATGCCGGTGACCAGTTGACCCACTTCGGTCTCGTCGATATTGCCTCTGAAGATGAGGTCGCCCATGTTGGCCACAGTGGCTATTGTCGTACCGTCGTTGAAGGTGTTGCTCAGAATGACGGAGTTGCCCACCTTCACGGGGATGTCGAGGATGATGCCGCTGATGGTGGAGCGGATGAGGGTGCTGCTGGCACTGGCGTTGCTCCGTGAGACACCATCGCGCACCACTTCGAGGTTGTCGGTGGCTGCCTTCACCTCCTCGCTGGCCTGGTTGAAGGTCTGCAACGACTTCTCATATTCTTCGCGGCTCACCAGCCCTTTCTCGTAGAGCACCTTCTCACGCGAGAAGTCGTTCTGTGCCTGTCCGACATTGATACGTGCGAGGCGAAGGCGAGCCTCCGCCGAACTCAGTTGGTTCATGTCGGGGATGACCTTTACCTTAGCGATGACCTCTCCTTGCTGCACCTGGTCGCCGGCCTCCTTGAGAATATCGGTGATGATGCCTGAAATCTGCGGCTTTACGCTCACTTCGTTGCGTGGCTCTATCTTCCCGGTGACGATGGTGGTCTTCACAATGTCGCCATATTTGGGCGTGAGTTCCTCGTACACCTCAGGTTGGGGCTGAGATTTCTTCCATAGAAATACGAAGGTGCCGACAAAGATGAGCAGCACAAACAGGGCAACGATGATTTTAAAATATTTCTTCATTTTTTTATAGTGACGTTAATGTCTATAGTGACTATAGGTACTATAGTGTCTTTAAATCTTTCGGAATCTTAAACCTCATTCATCCCGCATGGCATCTACGGGTTTGATAGACATGGCACGGGCTGCTGGGGCAAGGCCGGCGAGGACTCCGAGGATGCTGAGCATGACCACGGCTCCGATGGCGGTCCAGAAACCCACCTGGAAATGTGTCTCCACGATGCCGTCGGTAGTATTTCCCATCTCCAGCATCTCGAGAATCAGCACTGCCAGTAGGATGCCGCTCATGCCCGCCACGATGGTGAGCACGATGCTCTCGG
>JAEEGL011936893.1_pt1 | contig 37838 bp, 32 predicted proteins | sample 9134231 | NCBI WGS metagenome assembly JAEEGL01 (sample SAMN16246548, study PRJNA631951) | gut metagenome | biome: gut microbiome; feature: rumen; material: fiber-attached | host: Bos | place: Iran: Karaj | collected 2018-10
CGCCCTCAAAACAACGTGGTTTTTAAAGTTTTTTATGGTGTTTTTTCTGAAATGGTGGTAAAATATGCATAAATTCTTTGAAATTCCACGATTTTCGGACATATCAAAAAGACCTGTAAAAATCCTGTGTGCAAAACTAATTTCTACAGGCGGGTATTAGGATTTAATATTTCATACACCGGTAGTGGATTTTCTTTGAATTGTTATTTACGGAGCAGCTTCGGAGAAAGGACCACTTCATCAGGGGTCACATATCGGAGCTGCAGTTTTTTTAGTGTTTCTTCACCAAATGTATTTAATGCCATTTCATAAGGTGTTTTACCGTTAAGCTTTTTGCGGGGAGCATTATTCACGTGGTCAGCACATTTACGGATGTCCCACTGGGTGAGATTCTCAAAACAGGTTCCTTTTGGAAGGATCATTCTTAGCATTGTATGCACGTTTTCAATGCCAGCTTTCTGGCTACTGCGCATAGGGTCACAGTAATAGATGGCGGTACGGAGGTACTCTTCATCTCCTATATCTTCAAGTTCATCAGGATGTCCGAATTCAACACCGCGGTCTGTGAGAATGGAATTGAAGACTTCTGCGAAATCAAACAGGTCACCAAGAGAATGCTGTATAGCATTGAATTCTATCTTTACAGCACCGGGAGTGCATCTGTTCATCAAACGTGCGATAAGTAACTCACATGGAGGATAATAAAGCGTAAGAATACATTTGAGGCTTCCATGAGATGATTTGACGGTATCCATTTCCCAGTAATCATCCTCGTTTGCCTTATCATCAATAAAATCTTGATATGTTCGTCCTATGAATACTTCACGGTTGGTTATTTGGGATTTGTGGCATTTACGAGCCTTAAACTTAACTTTACGTTTGAGATCACTGTTTCTTGTAAGAAGGACTCCACTGTCTATGTAGTTATACAGCGTTTTTACTGAGATGTTAAGCTCGGGGTGGTTAGCTATAATTATATAAGGTGACTGTCCCTGCAGGATAAGCGGCCTTACCACGTTTTCCAATTCATGGAGTTCTTTTTCGGTATAGTTGATTCCCTCTCTGGAACTCTTGAGCCGCTCGCGGTACATACGGTCAGCTGCTTTAGCGTTATAGCTGTATTTCGTCTGTATGGAGCATCTATGACGAGGTTTATTGCATCCGTTGCATACGAAAGGAGCTTTCTGTATTTTTTTACAGGACTCTCTTTCAAAACGGGAACACACAGAGTTGCATTTGAAGCATGAGCGGCAATAAGAATCACAGATGATTATCTTATTGCAGGCATTCATCTTTTTACAGTTAAAACGGTGTATGCAGAAGTTATTTGGGTTATTGAAACTTCCTTTGTGATACGTATCAGTGATACGGTTGTTAAAGACCTCTTTTGAGATTGTAGTTGGATCCTTGCAGAGATATTTGGAGATTTCTCTGAAAGAGAGATTCCTGTCAAGGGCATCTTCAATATATAAACGATCTTCTAAAGTCAGATGGGTATGATTGCCGGGTATTAATTTTGACATATGCACCTCCTTACCACTACCGGCAGTGCATAATAGGATACCCATAAAAGGGAAGGTAATCAAGAAATATGTGAAAGATTTATTTCCACATATGAAAGACTAACTTCTATTCTGGGTTTAGGAAGTGGAATTTTGAATTACATTTCAGGATATAATAGTATTTTTGTAAGAGCAAACCATTCGAAAGAGTGCGACGCAAAGCTATAGGGACTAAAGGAGATTAAACAAGGATGTTTTCACATGTCAGCCAGTTGCAATTTTATATGATTGATTGAAAGCATCATAACACTTTGGTTGTGATGCTTTTTGTTTTGAAGGGGGGATGTTTATTGACAGGATACATGACAGTGAAGGAAGCAAGTACCAAATGGGGATTGAGTACAAGGTGGATTAATAAGTTATGTCAAGATATGAAGATACCAGGGGCAGAATTGTTTGGCGGTGTTTATGCGATACCTGTTGATGCAAAGAAACCGACAGAGGATCGACGTATAAAGACTGGAGCTTATAAAAATTGGAGAAAAAAGTACGGTCGTAATAAAATACCAGGATTTGAATCAGAAACGAGAGAGGCTATCCAAAAGAAAAAGGTTGGAAGACCGCCTAAAATAGTAAATAAAGAAGCTTAAGAATAGAAGATGTGGATTGACCAAGGAGAAGATAATGTTTTGCACAAATTGTGGAAAAGAATTAAAAACAGAAGCAAAATTCTGTCCTAGATGTGGGGAGAGAGTAGATACTGTAGATGAATTAATTCCCCAAAAAGTTCAAAATGTTGCAACTACTAGGTTGAACATGGAATTGAAAAAAAAGAAACCAGTAGTTTTATGGATAGGAATAATAGGAATTGTGCTGATTGCTGCAGTTATAATAACTACTATAGTGCTAACAAGCGGGGCTAAAAAATCAGAATATGATGAAAAGATGGATCTTGGGCGAAAATATCTGTTGGAACTTGATTATGAACAAGCAGCTTTAGCTTTTGAAGAAGCGATAAAGATAGATCCAAAGAAAAAAGAGGCATACATTGAACTGGCTGAACTATATGTAAAACAAAGGAAAAATGAAAAGGCTATAGAGATATTGGAAAACGCTAAAGAAGCAATTGAAGATGAGCGTGAAAAAGATTTAATTGAAAAGAAAAAGAAAGAAATAGAAAAGAAAATAGAAGTAATTAGAGAGGATAATAATGCTGAAACGGCAATAATTACACAAGAACCTACAGAATCACAAAGTAAAAACCAGAGTTCCGTTTCAGATTCAACAGTAAATCCTGCAATAACTCAATCCCCTGAGCCTATAATAAATGGAGATGTAGGAGATGTAATACTATTTGGGTTGTATGAACAAGACAACAACCTGTCAAATGGTAAGGAACCTATAGAATGGATAGTTCTTTCAAATGATGGGGAGAAAATGTTGCTACTTAGTAAGTATGCACTTGATTGTATGCCATATAATGAGGATAACGTTTCTGTTACATGGGAGAGTTGTACACTTAGAAATTGGTTAAATGAAGAGTTTTATAATGTAGCATTTAATAATGAGGAAAAATCCAAAATTATAAGTAGCTTGCTAAATAATGCTGATAATCCTGTGTATGGAACTTATGGCGGGGACGGTACTGAGGATTTTGTATTTCTTTTATCGTTGGAAGACATGGTAAATACAGAATATGGATTTAGTGCTGACTCAAAAACGCATGATGTGATTCGTAGATGTGCACCCACAAGTTATGCAATCTCGAAAGAAACATATAAGTACGATGGAGATGATGGTGACTATTTGACTGATGAGGGTCTTCAGGCTTGTTGGTGGTGGCTAAGATCACCTGGTGAAATGGAAAATCAAGCTGCTATGGTATTTCTTAATGGAGAAATACTTAATTATGGTGATATAGTTGATTATTTCAACTATGCTGTACGACCGGCAATATATTTAAACCTAAATCCGGAATTGCCTTCTGCATATAACCAAGATCCTGTTTCAGAAACTGATCGTATAATAGATGAGGCTTTTCAAGCATATTATAAAATAATCAAGAAAAAGAAAGATACATTGGATGTACCTTTTGCAAATTGGGACAAATCTGTGCCGGAGATTCCGAGACAAACGGTGGCCATATTAAATGTTTGGGGAGACGAAATTCCTGAACTGATTTTGGCAGAAGCAGAGCATGTAGAAGATATATATAATATTATTGAACCATTAAGTATATATACCTATGAAAACGGAAAGGCAAAAAAAATATTTGAAAGAAATGTAGATCTGGAAGGCGTAGATTTTATATATTATAATCTTATGCTTACAAATACTAATGAACTATATCTATATGAGGTTTCTGGGTGTGACAGGGGATATGGAACATGGAGCCATTTACTATCGAATGGTAAGAAGACAGAAAAGATTGAGATGATCAAAATTGATGGGTATGAGGCAGATATCCCATATGACACATTTTATGATTCTAATAATAAGGAAATAACATCTGTTGAGTTTTACGATTGGAAGTCAAAATTTGATACATCAGTTACTTGTTCTGTTTTTTCTAACACAAGTCATGATTACGGTGATTCTATAGGCATGAATTATAAAGAGGCTGTAGAATTCTTTGAAAAATGGAAGGAAAATGGACTTACAGATGGAATTGAGTGGTTTGAAGAAAAATACTATCCACTTAGTATCAATAAACTTTTGGATGAAGTAAAAAGCTATGAGGACAATCTGATTTTTGGAGGAAGATTTGATTACAAAGATTACAATAATCAAGCATATGATACTGGGTTGGACAAGGATCTGATGACACGAATAGCAGTATTTTCTTCAGCCGAATGTAGAGAAGAGTTTATTAAGTATGATACGCACTATTATAATACAGAATATCCAGAAGGATATTATTACATTAATTCAGAAGAGTTAGAAAAAGAAGGAATAAAACTTTTTGGAGAATCTTTGAATACTTCATATCTTACATCACAAAGATACAATGAAACAGATGTATATAATGATAGTATTTATGGCCCCGTATATAGTTTTGTAACATGGGAAAACTATGATGAAATATATAAGAATAGCGTAAGCGTTAGAAAATCAGGTAAAAAGTATATTGTTACTAAGACAATATCAGGTTATTTTGGAATTAATTATGATTATGCCTATGCTGAAATAATTTATACTTTAGAAAAAAATAGTAAATCTGAATACGGGTGCGTAATTACTGCACTAAAGATAAAATTACTGGACAGATAAAAATTATTATTATGTTCAGTTATGAAATATTATAAACTATAATATTAATACTTTTTAAGGAAAACAAAAAATGATATGTTCAAATTGCGGAAAGAATAACAGCGATAATGCTAGATTTTGCCGGTATTGTGGTACTGAAATAAAGGATACAATACCTCTTTGGACGCCTGAAGATGAATCAACGGAAGAAAAAAGTGGTATTGATAATAAGACTGTTCCTAATAAAATATCCAAAACAATTCCCTTTGATCAGTGGAATAACTATAAACATGAAAATGATATTTACGAACCAGAAATGAAAAAATCAAAGGCTTTTATCATATTGCCTGGAATTATAATAGCAGTAGTTGCTATTGCGGTCTTTGTAGTAATAGTATTATTAAACAAAGGTTCAAAAACTGAATATGAAGAAAGACTGGATCAAGGGCATGAGTATATGATAGCTCTTGAATATGACAAGGCAGTTAATGTTTATGAAGCAGCTATAAAAATCGATCCAAAGACTAAAGATGCATACATGGAATTGGCAGATGTTTATGTGAAAATGGGAAAGTCAGAGTACGCTGTTGAATTACTGGAAAATGCTAGAGATAAAATTGATGACCCAGATGACAGAGCTGTTTTGAACAAAAAGAGGGAAAGCATTATAGAAAAAGCGGATATAGATATTGAGGATGATTTTAATAATTTATCTATAGAGAACAATCCACAAATAACTTCTGCAATAAAAATGACACCTTCTCCTAAACCAACACCTACGCCTGAACCAACACCTACGCTTGAACCAACATCTACGCCAAGTTCAACGCCTACACCTTCGCCGACAAATGCACCGGTATGGATGGATTACAAAGATTATGATGCAAAAAACAGAATCAAATCATTAGTCGCAAGTTCTACGTTAATAGAAGAACATTTTGATCATAAGGTGTTGAATGTGTTTAGTGATAGCAGAGACTATTGTTGGTGTGAGGGTGTTAAAGGAACTGGAATAGGTGAATACATTGAAATTATGTTCGACGATAACATTTATTTATCGAGGTTAAACATATTTAATGGGTATTCAAAAAGTGAAAAATCCTACAATAATAATGGAAAGGCTGAAATTATAAGAATAAGTTATAAGGGTGGTTTTGTTGATGTTCAACTTAACAACCTAACATGGAAAGATGTAAAAACTAACGAATTTACAGATTCTGTAAATTTCGATGAGCCGATTTATACTGATTTTATTAGAATCGAAATAAGAAGTGCGAATAAAGGAGCTAAGTTTGAAGATACCTGTATAAGCAAAATAGGATTAAAGGCACTAGGAAGTAAGACTGACAGGAAAATTAACACTGGTTTTTTTGATTAATCGGAGATTGGTTTTTCAAAAATATTTGTTGTAAACTGTCCATTGGATAAAGAAGTTGCCACTGAAAAAAAACTTGGAAATAGAATGGCAGGCGTATTAGATGTGGAAGAAGCGAACCAAAAAGTTATGGAGATGGTAAGCAATGATTTGAAATTCGGTATAAATGGCGGAACAATGGGTAATAACAGTGTTCAAAAGGATGAATAAAAAATAATACATCTATATCAACAAATATGAATAGATAGGTAAAACTATAAGGAGGTAGTGATTGATGTTTTGTCCAGACTGTGGAAGAGAATTAAAAGATGGTGCGAAATTTTGCCCTGGATGTGGGAAACCGTTAACTGTTAATGAGAATAATAAGAATAGCATTATTAATAATCAATTAAATGGTAATGATAGTGGCATTACTAATGCTAATAGAGAAATTAACACGAATACAAATAATCGCTCGAATTCTGTAAACGAAGTGAATGGATCTCCTGACAATCACGGAACACAAACTTTATGGACTAATGGACCGTTGACAGATAACGTAAGTAATTCTGCAAATGATACAATACCTATCAATAATAGCGGGAATCATAGTAACTATGATGAAAATGAAATTGGGAAGCAGAAGAAAAAGCCGATACTTCTTTGGATTGGAATTATTGGTGTAGTACTTATTGCGGCCCTTATAGTCTCCATAGTGGTTATTACAAAAGCATCAGACAACAGCAAATTTGATGAGAAAATGGATTTGGGACGAAAATATATCTCAGAGCTGGATTATGAGCAAGCTGTTCTTGCATTTAAAGATGCTATTGAGATAGATCCCAAGAATATAGAGGCATATATTGAACTTGCTAGTATATACAGCAAAATGGGTGATAATAAAATGGCACGCGAAACATTAGCCGATGCTGTAAAATATACTGAGGATGAAAATGAATTAGCAAAATTAAACAGGTTTATATCTGAATATAGTGATACATATCCTGAATTGGTTGATAAAGCGAAGAAATTATTTGAGGAAGGTAAGACGACTGAAGCGATAACTGAATATGAAAAAGCCATAGACTTATTTCCTAAAGAATATGCCGCTTATGTTGGTCTGTTTGATGTATATGTTTCTGAAGTAAAATATACAGCTGCAGCGATAGTAGTTGATAGTGGACTTAACTCGGTAGAGAGTACTTCTGGAAGAATACAACTTGAAACTTGTCGTTCAAAACTTAATGAACTTACAGCTGATACTCTTGTGCAGACACCGACACAAAGCCCCACACTGACTCCGGAGCCTTCTCCTAGCGGAAGTGAAGGGAACAATACTGAACCAACAATTACACCAACTGATATCGTCAAAACTGGTGTAATGATGAATATAAGACAGATTGACAATTCAAATTATCCGGAAATTGCGGTATATACTGACATTACAGATTTGAATGGAAATAATATAGAGACCATTAGAAAAGAAGATATCGTGGCAGATGAAGTGGATACCAAGGGAAAAATCCATCATGTTGCATTGAAGGATGTTATTAAAATAGTTGGACAGGAAAAAATAAGCATAAATCTTGTTATTGATAAATCTGGAAGTATGTCTGATTATAACAGTATGCAGCAGGTTAAAAATTCAGTACATTCTCTTATAGATTATATGGAACTTGATGATGGTGATTGCATGGAAATCATTTCGTTCGATGACTATGTTTATTTGAATCAAGAGTTTACATCTGATGAATATAGATTAAAAAATGCAGTAGATAGTCTTTATCCAAATGGAATGACATCCTTATATGATGCATTATATTCAGCTTTATACCAATCATATTATGCTGAGGGATCTAAGTGTGTAGTAGCATTTACAGATGGTATGGAGAATAATAGCAGTTATACATACAATGATGTTGCAAATCTTGCAAGATCAACTGGTATACCCGTTTATATTGTAGGCGTTGGTGGAGAGTATGATGCATATACATATACTCAACTGGCTGCTGAGTGTGGCGGTTCCTATTATTCCGCCTCAAGAAATGACATTGAAAGCGTTCTTACTGATATTTACATCAATCTGTATACGGAACAACAGGATTATTATGTACTAAGGTATGATACGGCTAATAAAAAGAATACAAAGAAAGAATGGCAATTGCTTCTTTCTATGAGTGATACATCACCATTTGAAGGAGAATGTTCCAAATACTTCTTGGCCAAGGCAGATCTTTCAGGTGCATTTTCTGATAAATATTACAATGTGGATTATATTCTTCCTTTCTCAGGAACAAGGGAAGTGACTGAAGCAGATCTAAAGGGACTTACTCTGGCACAGTTAAGAATAGCGAGAAATGAGATATTCGCAAGGCATGGCCGTCAATTTAAGGATGCGTTACTGAATCAATGGTTTTACTCAAAATCATGGTATCTGAGTATTAACTACAAATATTCACCGGATTACTTTGATAAATATAATCCTAATCCGTTGAGTAAAGTAGAGAATAATAATGCAAACTTTATAAAAAAATACGAAGAACAATTGATTGCTTCACAGGATATATTCCCGAATGCTAATATTATTGAACTTTCAATCTATGATCTTGCACTTACAAAATCAGTTTTGAAGGATGCGCTAAAGCAAATGAAGAAGTATCCAGATTCGGAGATATTACAAGAGAATATTAAAAAGGTGCAGGATGCAATTAATACGGATAATATAAAATATTAAATTTTATAATTCGCTAATACCGATAACGTAATATGTTGATTGTAGAGGGGAATTTCCAGATGGAGTTTTCATATGATTTTAAGAAAAAATATGAAATTTTAAAGCCTATAGGCGAGGGTGGCGGAGGAATAGTTTATTTAGCTTATGATAAAGACTTACAAAAAAAGGTGGTAATTAAGCAGATAAAAAAGAAAGCCATTTCGCTTGATGATAACCGCACAGAAGTAAATATCCTTAAAGAATTAAAAAATAAATACCTACCTACAGTATATAATTTTATTAATGAGGATGCCGGAGTTTTCACAGTGATGGAGTATATTGAGGGAGAGTCCCTGCAGAATATGCTTGATCGTGGAGTAAAACTTCAAGAAAAATATATTTATAAATTTGGTTTACAGTTATGTGAGACTATTGCTTATTTACATAGCCAACAGCCTCCTGTCATACATGGTGATATTAAGCCTGATAACATCATGATTACTAAGGATGGGGATATTTGTCTTATAGACTTTAATATATCTGGATTCCTTACCGGCAGAGGGTTTAAACTTAAAGGATATACTCCGGGATATGCTCCTCCGGAATTAGTTGCTGCTGCAAAACAACAGGCCGAAGCTATTAAGACGGCTCGACAACAAACAGGATATGGTCAAAATCATGCTTCAAATGATCAAAATGATAAAACCGTTATTTTGTCAGATTCGAATAGCTTGGATTATGTACCTATATCAGGGCTGTCTACAAGTGAAAGCTTTGAAGTAGCTGATACGGACTTGAGAAAAAGCAATATAAAAATCGGGACAGCCTGTGATATTTATTCGATTGGGGCTACATTATATGCGCTTTTAGGTGGGAATGTTAAGTTAATCGGAAAAGAAAAACTTGTATTTCAGCCATGGGTATCTGATGGAATGCGTCTTGTTGTGGCTCGCTGTCTAAACCAGAACCCAGATAAAAGATATCGTACCGCAGAAGATATGCTTAAAGCATTTCAGAATATGCGGAAGATGGATAAAGATTATAGAGCACTGCTCCGAAAACAAAATATTAAAACATTTTTAAATGTAGCTGGCATTGCGCTTGCGATTGTTCTAGTCGTTTTAGGCTCTAGACGTATGAAAAAAGAAGTTGAGAGCAAATATGATTTTTATATACATGAACTTGAGAATGCAAAAGGAAAGGATATAAATGAGATAATTGGTGTATATAAAAAAGCTATAGATATACATTCTGATTATCTGGAACCATATTATTATAAAGCGGCATATATGTATGATGTCAATGAGTATGAATCTTTTGAGTCAACAATTGAAACTGTTGAAGTAACAAGACCAAAAGGTGACGAAGAAATGTATTCGAGGCTGTGGTATCTCATGGCAGATAGACTTTTTCGGGAGGGAAAGTTTTCTGAAGCTGAGGTGTATTATAAAGATTCCATAGAAGCTGATACAACTAATGTATCGTTATATCGGGATTATGCAATTTGCCTTGCTTATGAGGGAAAACTTGAGATGGCTGAGACGACACTGAATAAAGCAATGAAAAAGGGTATGTCAGATATAAATATATATATGGTTAAAGGAGAGATTTCAAGAATAAAAGGTGAATATGAATATGCTATTGATTACTTTGGAAAAGTTATAGATAATACAGATGATGAACAACAGAGATTAAGAGCATATCTTGGCCTTTCAAAAAGCAGCGTTTCCTTGGATGACACATATATATTGATTGCAGCAGCTGAAAATCTTGAAAAAGCCTTAAGTGAACTTGGTATGAGTAATAGGCTTTTAATATATGAAGAACTAGGTTCAATTTATACAAGAATCGGAGAAAAATATACAGAGCAAGAACGAAAGAAAGAATATTTTGAGAAAGCAATTCATGTATATGAGGGTGTTGTAGAAATGGGTTGGGCGAACAGTGTCACATATAGTAATATTATAGTTCTGTGTCAAAGATGTGGAAATAATATGGGAGCTAGCGAATATGCTCAAACTATGTTAAAAAGATATCCAGAAAATTATGTATCCTATCTAAGAAATGCACTAGTTGAAATTGAGATTCAAGGTGACTTGCCGGAAAATGAAAGAAACTATTCAAATTTTAGAAACTATTACCAAAAAGCGAAACTGATTTATTCAAAAACCTCAGATAATAATACAGATTCCGAGATGTTACTTTTAGAGGATACTTACAATAAGCTTTTGGTAGCTGGCTGGATCGAGTGAATGTGTTAAGGAGGTATAAATTGGGGATTATTGATAGTATTATTGAAGCTTTTAAGATGTTATTTAGCGGTGAAATAACAATGGGTAATATTATGGTAATAAGTGGCTGTTTCCTTTTTGTTTTAGTTTTGCCGATATTTTTCACTTCTTTTGGCAGATTTGCTAGGCAAAGAAAGAGAATGCTTGAGAAGATGAAAAAATCATAATTAAGTTATGAAAAAGAGGAGGACTGATATTATGGCAGGAAAGATATATGCACACAAGATAAAGATAGTTGAGTTAGACGATGGTAGCAATCCAGTTAACCCAGTGGTTAATAAGTTACAAAAGGCACCTGAAACAGTAAGGGAATTACAGAAAAATGATAATGACAATAAGACTGTTTTACTTGGAGGAGCTGCGGAAAGTGGAAAAACGGTGTTGCTGAGTGATGTTGCAAATGAAAAAGAAGCTGTGATTACCAGAATGAGTAATGGGGATAGAATTAAGATTACAAGTTCTGTATTTAAAATTGGTAAACGTCAGGACTATGTAGATTATTGTATTATAGATAATTTAACTATAAGTGGTATTCATGCTCAAATTGAATTCGAGGCTGGAACATATTATATAGTAGACAAGAAATCGTCTAATGGAACTCAATTGAAAGGCAGACGCATAGACCCTGAAGAAAGATATTTGTTACAAAGTGGTGATAAATTTGTTCTTTCTAATGAAACATTTACTTTTGAAATCCTTTAGTAAGGGAAAAATGTATTGTGGAGAGATTATAGGTGGACGAGTATATTATAGAAGGAATATCAAATGGTGGAAGTAAAAACAGTTTAAATCAAGATGCCTGTTTTGCAGGGAAAACAAAAGCCAAGGGCTCAGAGGTTGTTTTTGCTGCAGTTTGTGACGGTATGGGAGGAATGAAATCCGGAGAACTTGCAAGTGCAACTATTATTGAAGAGGCAAGAAACTGGTTTTACTCAAAATGTGATTTGGAAGAAAACTGGGTAATCTCAGAAGAGGAGATTGTGGATGAATGGAGAACACTACTTATAAGATGTAATGAGAGAATAATAAAATATGGGAATGATAATGGAATAAGACTTGGGAGTACATCAGCTTTTGTACTTTTATGGGGAGGTAAAGTCCTTGTCTCTAATGTGGGAGATACGCGAGTATATGAAATACCTGAGAATGGGAAAATGAGACGCTTGAGTATGGATCATTCAGTTGTAGGTAAGGAGATAGCTTCCGGAAAGTTAACCGAAGAGGAAGCCAAAAAAGACAAAAGAAATAATATACTTACACAATGTGTTGGCTTTTATCCCCAAATTGATCCATATTTTTACCTTGGAAACACCCCTGACAAGGGGATGTATCTTATAACTTCAGATGGATTTTATAATAAAGTGAATAATGATGAGATAGTTGAGACTTTAAATTTCAGAATATGTAATACGGGTGAAACTATTTCAAACTCATTGAAGGATTTAGTTATCAGAGATAGAAATAGGGGAGAACGGGATGATATTACTGTTGTTGCCGTTAGAGTTGACAGTGTATTGAAAGAATCGATTTAGTTATAAACTAGATGAAACATATGGAGGTAAAATTAAATGATTAAATGTCCTAAATGTCAAACGGAATTAGAGGATGACAGTGTATTCTGTATGAATTGTGGCTCTAAACTTAGAATAAGATTCATATGCTCAAATTGTAGGGGTTATGTGGATGAGGATGATGGCTTTTGTATAAACTGCGGAGCCTCATTTGAGGAAAACAAATCAGTACAAACGCCTGTGATACCGGTCAATGTTGGACCAGCAAAATCTTCTATAGATAATTCTGAAATTCATTTTGATGAAAATAGAAAAGATACAAAAAAGAAAGAAAAATCCACAAAAAAGAAATCTAAACTTCCGATTATTATAGTTGCGGTTATATTGGTTGCTGCGTTTGTCACGGCAGGGATAATCTTTGCGATGAAATTCCTTTCTGATAACAAAGGTAATAATTTCGCAATATATTTGAAGGATGAAGAAATTTTCGTTTCAAATTTAACAAAAAATGGGAATGATGAGATTACATCTAAGTTCGCACAAAACTTTAGTGCCCAAGATATGGCTGATGATGATATGTTGTATTTGGGATACAGTGGTATGGTAAGGCTTGCTAAAGACGAACGGACATTTTTTTATCCCGGTAAATTTTCGGGCCTTTATGATTCTTATCCATTATATTTCTGTGATATTTCTAACCCACAAGGTAATTCTGTAAAAATCGATAATAGTGTTACGGACTATTTTGTAAGTTCTGATGTGAAAATGGTTGTTTATTTAAGAGATGATAAGAACCTTTATCAGTACGATATGAAGAAAGATGAAAAGAATAAAATGGATTCTGATGTAACATATTTTACCAGTTCAGACGATGGTTTGAGAATTGTATATATCAAAGATGGAAACCTGTACCTTTCATTGAATGGCGAAAAGGAAAAAATAGCATCAGACATAGATTATGTTGTTGGTACTTCAAAAGATATAAAGAGAATTATCTATGTAAAAGATAATACTATGTATTCAAAAGAAGATGGAAAAGATAAAGAAAAGATATCGGGAGATGTTTATTCGGTTCTCTCATTTTTCCAAAATGGAGCGGTGTACTATCTTAAAAGTGATAATATGGATTCGTATGATGAATATTCATATGATGAAGACAGAGAATATACTTTATGTTATTATGATGGAATAGTTTCGTCAGATATAGAGACCATTTCTGAGATAAATTATTATAAGGCTGCTATAGATGCACCGGTGATTGCATATTCTGTAAAAGATGAGAGTTCCGAAAATAATTATCTTTTGACTGTGGTGTTTGGAAATAAAACTACTTCTGTAGAAGCTGGGAATATTTATGGATTAACGGTGACTCCTGATGGAAAGGCAATATACTATATTGATCGAGATATATCAAATGGAGTGTATTATGGTGACCTATATAAGATGGTTATAGAAGGGGAACAAATACAAAAGCCTAGCAAATGCGATAGTGATGTATACTGTGATTCTTGGCGTTCGTTACTGTTTTTGAATAATGTTGTAATCTATTATAAAGATTACAATACTAAGAGCAGTTCTGCAGATTTATATATAAATGGCAAGTTTGTTCAAAGCGATATTGCTATAGGCGCAACGGTTCCCTCTTCAGATGCAAAACAAGTATACTTTATTTCCGATTATGATGATAAATATCAAAATGGCCGTCTCTCACTTTATTCAGATGGAAAGGTGAGCAAGATATCTGATGAAGTATGGCCATATTATGGTGTGACAAACAAGGGCAATGTTGTCTACATTAAAGACATGGATAATAAGAATAAATATTATGGTGATCTGTTTTTTTATGATGGAGAAAGTACTAAAATAGATGAGGAAGTTAGTAATATTATATATTTAGGGGAAAATGGTTCCACTATTTATGATGTTTATAAAAGATAATCTGACTGTCGAACAATAGTACAGTCTTTATAAGTAGTAAAGGAAGTGGTATTTGTGGGGGCAAATGTATTAATACCTGTGATATGTGGGGGAATTCTCCTGGTAATTATATTTATGGTTCTTTTAGTGAAAAACTCCAAAATGAAAAAAGTAAGAAAAGAACAAATTCAGAGAGCTAATGACAAAAAACGAGAGCAGATACTTGATGATAAAATTTTGAATCCCAACATAGATGGAACAGCTGTAAAAGCATCCGGCGTAAAGGCATATGAAGTGAAATATAGATTGGATCCGCAAAGTGCAGGGATTAGACAGGGAATGGATCAGGATATGCCAATGCTTCAGGTTGAGGAAGTAAGCGAGCTTTCTAATAGGAAATATATTGTTGATCCTTCTTTAGGAATAACAATCGGGTCTGGACATGATGACACGATTACACTTACAGATTCCATGGTTGAGAAATCACAGTGTGAGATAGGCATTGATGCAAAGTATCGTGGTGTGGTTTATTTGAAAAACTATAGTCAGACTAAAAAAGTTATACTTTTTAGACAGCATGATAAAGTATATATAGATGGTAGGCGTATTCGGTTATTGAGCGGAGATGAGATTAGAATAGGAAAGGTAAAATTAATAGTTACTTTTGTTAATAGTAAATGATTAGTTTGCTTCCTGTTTAGTAAAGGGGATTGTTCATGAACAGTGTTTTATCAATTTATAGTGAGAATGCTTATAAAGAAGTGCTGCTTCCTGCAATAGATGATTCTGATTTTTCTTTAGAACTTTTAGGCTCGCTTTTTGGCTTTCCAGGGGATGTTTCGCTTAAGATGGAAGTTACTAACGGAAAGTGGAGCTTTACAGAGTCTGAAGATTACGCTATTGTTTATGCTGGGAGCAATACGCGAGGAGAAGGCATTGATTTTGTTAATGAGGATATGTTTTCTATAAGGCTCAAATGCAGAAAAACAATATATGTTGTAGTGAAGGAAACAGACACATCATTTTCTGTGTATGACAAGTTAAGTCTTGATAATGTTCGGACTCTTTATATAGGGGCGGGAGACGATTGTGATATTCAATATAACCGTAAAGTGAATGGAAACAGTATGATTACTCATCACCATGCGGAAATTCGAAAGAGCGATGAAGGGTTTGTCATTATTGACACTTCAAAAAATGGAACGTTTTTGAATGAATTAAATTTAAAAGGAGGATACCGTCTTCTTGGTTTTGGTGATCTCATAGATATATTTGGCTTAAAAATAGTTTTCTTAAATGGGATAATAGCGATTAATAGTTGCGTTACAGATGTTAAGATTAAAGAAGGCAGTCTTATCCATTTTGCTTATAATTTTTCTGAAGAAGAAACCAATGGACAGAAGGATGCTCTTTTTCATCGGTCTCCTAGAAATATACCAAAGATTGAAACAGAACCGGTAGAGATTGAATCACCCCCTACAGCAAAAGAAAATGTTACAATGCCTACATTTATGGCTATAGGACCGTCACTTACCATGGCTTTACCGATGCTCATGGGCACTTCATTATCTATAACAGCATCTATTCATAGTAATGGAAATTTTAACTTTATGATGCTGACGGGTATTGTTACTGCATTAGGTTCTTCAGCAATTGGTTCCTTTTGGGCTATAAAGAATATGAAGAATCAGAAAAAGAAAAACCGTGAGGATGAGATTAAACGGTTCGAGATGTATAGTGAATATCTTATACGTTGTTCGAATGAGCTAAAGGAAAAGTATGAAAACAATACTAGAGCGTTACATAAAATGTACCATTCCGCTGATGAATGTGCTTTGATTGATAGGAAAAATATCGAGCTTTGGAATAGAAATAGTAAGCATGATGACTTTCTTAAGCACCGCCTCGGAATAGGGAGGGTTCCTTTTCAGGTGGAAATTATTGTGCCTAAAGAACGCTTTACTATGATTAATGATACTTTGAGTGAAAAACCACGTATGATGAAGGAAAGTTACAAACAACTTCATCAAGTTCCAGTATGCGTAGATTTATTTACGAATAAGTTGATTGGTGTTGTCGGAGGAGAAAATTATTTTGGGTGTTATCAAGTAGTACATGATCTTGTAGCCCAAATTGCAGCATCTGATTGTTATACTGATGTAAAAATGGCTTTTGTATATGATGGTAGCAAAGACAATAGTGATGAAAACTGGTCTTTTGCAAGATGGCTTCCACATGTATGGAGTGAAGATGGAAAGGCTAGATATATTGCGACAGATAAATCTGGTGCTGGAGACCTTTTCTATGAAATAACGAATGTGTTGCGATTCAGAGCAGAAGAACAGGAAAAACAGTTTTCTCAGGAAATTATTATACCTAAGCCGTACTTTATACTTTTCTTGGAGAATCCAGAGCTACTTGAAGGTGAATTGTTAGCAAAATATATATATGGCTCTGATGTTAATTACGGAATAACTACCATATTACTGGTTCGTAGCTATGATGAACTTCCAAATGCATGTGAGTATATTATTGAGAATACGGAAAGATATAAAGGGGCTTATTATGTAACTGATGGGGAGGATGATAGAATACCAATTAACTATGATATTGTTGGTGGATCCATGCTAGAACGAATGGCCAGACGACTTGCAGCAGTTAAGGTAAAGGAAGAGTCATCTGGAGGGGAAATACCCAATTCTTTGACATTTTTTGACATGTATGGCATTAGTCACTTAGAAGAATTGAATGTTGAAGAAAGATGGCGTAAAAACCGTACATATGAATCTCTTAGAGCACTTATTGGACAACGTTCAGGTGGAGCAGATTGCTATCTTGATGTTCATGAAAAATATCATGGACCACATGGTTTGGTAGCAGGAACTACTGGTTCAGGAAAATCTGAAACACTGCAAACATATATGCTTTCACTTGCAATTAATTATAGCCCGGATGATATTGGATTCTTTATTATTGATTATAAAGGTGGCGGGATGGCAAATCTCTTTAATGGGCTTCCGCATATGATCGGACAAGTATCTAACTTATCCGGTAACCAAGTTCATCGAGCTATGGTTTCTATAAAGAGCGAAAATAGGCGACGTCAAAAGATTTTTAATGAGCATGGGGTTAATAATATTAATCTTTATACCCGCTTATACAAGAATAACGAAGCGGCAAAACCAGTACCACATATGTTTATCATAATTGATGAGTTTGCTGAATTAAAGAGGGAAGAACCTGATTTTATGCAAGAACTGATTTCAGTTGCCCAGGTTGGACGTTCTTTAGGTGTTCATCTTATTTTAGCTACTCAGAAACCTGCTGGTACAGTTGATGATAATATTTGGAGCAATTCAAAATTCCGACTTTGTCTGAGAGTTCAGGATAGACAAGATAGTATGGATATGCTTCATAAACCTGATGCAGCATACATTACCCAAGCCGGACGCTGCTATATGCAGGTCGGTAATGACGAGTTGTACGAACTGTTCCAATCTGGATGGAGTGGCGCAGCATATGATCCTGATGGTGGGATTCAGACTGACATAGCCAGAATGTTAGGGAATAATGGAAAAGCTGCTCTTGTTGGTTCCCACGTCCAAATGCTAAGAAAAGAAAAAGCTAGAAATGATTGGATTACCAAGCTGATTGCGATAGTTGATGATACAGCGAAGGAACTTGAATATTCTATAACTGAAATTGTGGGAAATAGAGTTTTGGAAAATAATTTTCTCAAACAATTTTTTAATAAAGCTGAAAAAGAAGGGCTTGAATACCCTGAAAATGACAATAATGCACATAGGATAGAGGAATTTTTGACAGTATATTCAGAATGTCTCATATCTGGTGTGGGAAAAGCTGATTTACCGGCTAAGATATATGAAATAGCAACTGCTAACCATAAAAAACTGCCAGAATCAGAAGAAAAAACACAGCTAGATGCAGTTGTAGAATATCTTGCTGAAATTGCCGAACGCAATGGGTATACTCATGACTTACAGCTTTGGCTCCCTGTTTTGCCAAAAGAGTTATATCTTGATGAACTTGTAGGATATAAAGATAGAGCTTTTGATGGTAGTCATTGGCAAGTTCAAAATAAGCAGTTTAGTCTTGAAACAATGGTAGGATTATACGATGATCCTGAGAATCAGGCACAAAATCCTGTGACAGTAGATATAGCGGAATCGGGTAATATATCAGTTATTGGTATGCCAATGACCGGAAAAAGTACATTTTTGCTAAGCATATTATATTCGCTTGCGGACAGATATTCTCCAGAAATGGTAAATTTTTATATCCTTGATTACAGCAGCAGAATGTTGGGAGCCCTTTCTGACTTTCCACATACAGGTGGAGTTGTTTTTGAAGATGATAATGAAAAACTTGAGAAGCTTCTTACGTTCTTAAATCGTTCTTTAACAGAACGTAAAAAGGTGATGAAAGGGGGAAATTTCAGACAGTATATACAGGCACATGGTTATAAGTTTCCTGCTATGATTGTTGTTATTGATAATTATGCTTCATTTAGGGCAAAAACGGATAATCAATATGATTTCTTCTTATTAAATATGATGAAGGAATGCAATGCATATGGTATTTATTTCATCCTTTCAGCGGGGGGGTATTCATCTGGAGAGATTCCGGGTAAAATGGCAGAACTTATACGTACAGCTTTTGCATTGGAGTTAACAGAACGGTTTGCATATAGTGATGTTCTTCACGAAGTTCATTTGGATGTTCTTCCAGAAACCAATGTAAAAGGTCGTGGTTTGGTAAAGATAGGTGAATCTGTGTTAGAATTCCAGACTGCGTTATGTATGAAAGCATCGGACGATTTTTCTCGCAGTGAGAGATTAAAAGAAAAAGCGGCTCTTTATAATAGTTGCTGGAATGGAAAAAGAGCAAGGGAGATACCAACAATTCCCACCCAACCTTTGTGGAGTGATTATTCTGAGATGGATGAAGTTAAGGATATGGCCAGAGGTCAGGAGTATCTGCCAATAGGATATGATCAACGTACTGCTGCTGTTTACGGAATCGATCTAAAGAACATATACACATTTATTATTTCCGGAAAAAGTAGAACTGGAAAGACAAATATGTTAAAAACTTTAGCAGCATCAGCAACGCTTTCTGATATAGCTTTTACAGTAATTGATTTTAGTACCGAATTACGTAGTGTAACTGAAACTTTGAACGGAAGGTATGTCAACACCGATAAAGAACTTTTTGAGTTTTTATCTCAAATGCTTCCGGATTTCAAGCAACGTAATATACTCAAGCGTCAATGCGTTGAACAGGGAATGACCGATTTGGAACGCTATCGAGAAATGCAGCAATTTCCTAAACATATCATTTTGATAGCAAATCTCATTGACTTTGTTGCTCATATAAAGAAGCCAAGTGATGGGATTGGTAACATGTCATCGTTTGTTTGTAATGTTTTGTCAAAAGGAGCATTGCATAATATTTATTGGTTTGCAGCGGTTGACCAGGAACAGATGTCAGCAGTGATTTCACAGGATGTTTTTCAAGAATTCACGAGGGAAAGAAATGGTATTCATCTGGGAGGAAATACTCAAGGTCAGAACTTGCTACAATTTGATGGGTTAAATTATAAGGAAGCCGCTAAGAAGCAACCTATAGGATATGGTATGCTTACATCTCATGATTGGGACGATACCAGAATGGTTGTAACTCCATTCTTTCGTATTAGGCAGAAGGAGGAAGATTTTGAATGATTTCAATGTTGACGGTGAATGGAAAACATGCAGAATTTTCTCTTATAAAAGACGCTGTTTCAGATGTTGCGGCCCGGCTTACTGAAGATTTCTGGAATACTAAGTTTTTTGAGAACTGCACAAAATGTAAAGATTTTTTAAAGAATGAACCCTTGATTGATTTTGGATGTTGTGATGTGACATTGGATGGAATGTTGGAATTATTACCGGAGATACGAAAAGGATATGAGCAAATGGGAATAATGTTGATTGCTGATGTTGGGGTGTCTCCAGTCAAATATTTAAAACCTGGAATTAGAGCAGATGCTCTTCTATTACGTCCACTTACTACTGAAAGTATAAAGGAAGGAATGGAAGAGTTGGTTATATCTTCTTTGAAAAACCGAGAATGTTCTAATAATCAGGATGCCTATGTTATAGACAGCAAGGAGGGAAAGACTATTCTTCCTTATGACAGGATTTTCTATTTTGAGGCTAGAGAAAAGAAAATATTTGTTAGACTTAAGAATGAAGAATATGGTTTTTATTCTACGATGGAAGAACTTTCGAAACAGTTGCCGGAGTATTTTTTGCGATGTCATAGAAGTTATATAATTAATATGGGAAAGATACGAAAAATACTTGGTGGACAGAATATGGTTGAGCTGGAAAGCGGATTTAGTTTACCATTTTCACGTTCTTATAAACATAGTTTAATGTCTTTTGAAAGCTTAAAGGAGGGCAAATGAGGGAAAACGAAGAGATATACTTCGCTTTTTCTGAACAGGAGTTCTCGATTTTAGCTGGTACTTGCGGTGTAAAAAGTTTATTATGCTATGATCCTGAAAATGGAAGAAGCGAAATTTGTAAAGTTGACAAGCGTACATATATTAATACGGTATATAAATTAATAAAGAGAAATATCATAAAAGAAGATAAGGATAAACTGGTTTTACAACCTGAGATAAAGGAATTATTCTTGCCCCTTCGGAATTCTGATTATATTATTTGGTATAGCTGTGGCTATTCGGAAAGAACAGAAGGATTTATATACTTGAAATATGATAAAGAATTTATATCAGCATTACCAGGAAAAAGAAATGGAGAATATATAAGGCTATGTAGATATGAAAAAAGGTCTTTGTTTACATTCTTAAAAGATTGTCTATTAAATGACTGGAAAGAGTTAAGAGAAAAAATAGAGCTGATAGTGTTTGATGGAACCACTCATAATGAGTTGACCAAGATCTGTTGGAATAATGAAAAGCCTGATAAATTAATGTTTCACAAGGGTGGAAGTTTCAAAATGCTGAAAAATTGTTGGAATAGCATTAATAGTGAACTGAAAAAGACGATTATTGATAAAGGAGGATGTGATGATACTTGTTGATATCTATGTTCCAAGTGTGAACAGGACATACGATTTCCAGCTAAATGAACAGATTCCTATTAGTACATTAGTTGATGAGATCAGTGAAATGATTGGACAAAAAGAGCATTCTAAAATTGTTGGTCAAACTGAAAAACTTTTGCTCTGTGTGTTTGAATCCTCCCGGATATTGAACCCTAAGTATAGTTTAGAGGAACTTGGAGTAAGAACTGGTGAGAAACTTTTGCTTGTTTAAATGTCATTCGTCAGATTTTGAATGTCATTCGTCAGATTTTTTACGAAAAGATAAAAGAGCTGTTATAATGAGACCATCGAAAGGGAAGGAAAGCAAAAATGTTTGATATTAGAGTGTATAATATTGATGCAGCTACCGAAAACCTGTTAGGGCAGATTGGGGGATGGCGTGCAATACTAAATGAAACTAACGACTGCCTTTCGGAAATACGTGATATGAGCTCTTTGTGGCAGGAGGTAAGGCAGTTAAGTAGATGCGTGGAATTAATCAAGGAAGAAATAAATGGATTGCATAACTTCACAGAAGGGCTTGTAAATATAAAAATACGATATGAAAGATCTGATGAAACGGGTGCTGATTATGCTGAAACAATACTTCGTAAATGTAAAGTCAATACTTTTTCAGAGGTAAAGGTACCAGTATATGAAGATGGGATAATAAATTTACAATAGTAATAGTTCGGAGGAGGATAGAATGGATAATAGGGAAATCGCTATTAATACTATGACATTAAAAGGAGATATAGATAAACTAAAAATAGCGTTGGAGCAGGTGAGAAAGAGTATTGATGAAGCCTATACTGCAACGTATGAATTAGATAAGATGTGGGATGGACCTGCAAATATGACTTTTCAGGCAGCATTTAATAATGATCAGACTGCACTGGTAAAAATGTGTGATGATATAGAAAAAATGATAGACTCTATGGGTATGGCTAAAGTGGAATATGAGAAATGTGAAAATGATGTAAATAGTATAATTGACAGCATAAAAATCTGAGGAGGTAAATTATGACAATCGGTGATTTTACAGGCGGTGGACATACTATTAATGTAAGTACAGAAGTGATGATCACAAAGGCCGCCGAGGTAGAAGATAAAGTTGAGAATATGAGAAAACGGTTAGAAGAAATGGAAGATATTATTGTTGGAACAAGAACTTATTGGATAGGAGAGGCTGGAGATTTACACAGAGATAAATATATTAGCAGAAAGGATGAAATCTCAGAAATATTACAACGTTTAGCAGAACATCCAGTTAACCTTAGGACTGTGGCTCAACAAATCTATGGTGGTCTTATCAATGAGAATAAGGAGATTATTGTGAATCTACCTGGAGATGCAATATCTTAAGAAAGGAGCTTAATTTAATGGAGCTATTAGAAATAGATTTTCAAAAGGCAAGAAAACAGGCGGATAAGTTAGATAGAATAGCGAAAGATTTAGAAAAACTTACCAAACAAGAATATTCTACAACGATGGAACAAATTAGAAGCAACTGGACAGGCGACAGTGCTAACAGATATCTTTCTAAAGGAGCTTTGCTTGAAAGTGAAATGGAAGGCACAGTAAAAAAGTTAAAAAATGTTGCAAATAGTATTAGAAGTACTGTGAATAGGCTAGAAGAAGCACAAAGGAAGGCTCAGGAAGTAATAAGCAATAAGAATTTTTAAAAAGGTATTGTACGACAGAGTGTCGTAACATATAAAAAACATTAACAGGAGGAAAAAGAAATGGCAACTTTTTATGTGAACTGGCAGGAACTTGAAAACAAGGCGACAGAATTGGAGAGCTTTAATACAAAGCTGTCTGCAGAAGCCGATTCTTATAAGGCAAACGCAGATGCTTTAAAGGGAAGCTTTGAAGGTGATGTAGCTACCGATTTCTATAAGGAGGCAGAGAATCATTTAGAAAAAATGAAACTCTTTACTGATCTTGTGAGTAAATATGTACAGGCTATGAGACAGATGGCAGACAATGCTAAGAAACGAGAGTCAGAAGCTCAGTCTGTGGTTTCGCAGAAGAATTATTGATTGTTATACTAAGAGTAATAAAAGTTTTTATTAAACAATTATATCAGAAAAGGAGAATAAAACAATGGCACAGCAGACAATATTAAGAGTAACCACAGAAGAGCTTGAGAGAACCGTTGGTTCTTTCAGTGGAAATTTAAGTACAGTACAGAGCCTTACTTCTCAGATGCTCCAGTTAATTCAAGGACTTAGTTCTACTTGTAATGGAGAGCCGTTTGATGCTTTCCGTACTAAAGCGGAGGGCTTAAACAATGATATGGAGCAGGTAAAGAAGATGATCCAAGGTCATATGGATGAGCTGACAAGCGTTGCTGGAATTATGAAAACCTTCGCAAGTGAAAATGAAAGCATAGTGAATGGTCTTCCGGCAGATGCTATTTCTTAATAAATATAACAATGTATGTAAGGAAGTAAAGATTTTTATGTAACTCCCCCGTGTACTTTTAGAGCACGGGAGAGTTACAAAGTTCTCTAAATACATGGCATACAAAGTTAGAAATAAAAAACAAGGGATCGGGAGGCATTAGTAATGAAGATGAAAAACAAGTGGGGTATATTTTTTTACCTGACTATGATGGTATTGTTTGTTTTAGTACATGGATTTATTAATGTATCTGCTGCCGATGAGAATGAAACCAGCACTTCTTTATCAATAACCGGTTACAGAACAACAAGTGATGGGATTATAGTTTTTATTAAGAACGGCTCTTTGATAAATGAAATACCGGTTGTTCAGATAGGAACTGACCTTTGTGAGAATGTAGAAATTCAAACGGATTTTCCGAGAAGAACGCTGATACTTCTGGATAATTCTAAATCTATCTCTAGCCGTTGGAAGAAAGAGACAATTGAATTGATTTCTTCTGTTATAAAAGGACATACAGAAAAAGAAAAGTTTAAGATTGCAACGTATGCTAACGGTTTAACTGTATGGGCTGACTATTCTGATGATTATGACAATTTGATATCTATCGCACAGAACATTCCATTTAAAAAGCAGAAGAGTTTCCTTACAGATATTTTTTATGACTTGCTTGTTTCTGAATCAAAAAAAGAAATTGATGCATATACAAGAATTATTATTATTTCAGATGGGGCTGATCATAACGAGATTACTTATACGCAGGATGAACTTAAAGACCTTATAAAAAAAAGCGGTGTATCTATCAACGCAGTTGGAGTTAGCACAGATAATAATGCGGACGCTTTAAACTTATTGTTTTCATACGCTAGGCTAACTAATGGAAATACTATTGTAGTAAAACAAGGCGATAATTCACAAGCAGCGACAGAAATGTTAGTACGTGAGGATATTACAGCTATAAAAATTATCCCAGATCTGTCTATGAGAGATGGTAGTTCTAAAGAGGCTAAAATCACATTTAATTTGCAATCGGGTGAGGTAAGCCTTCGCACTATACTGGAAATGCCTTTCGCAGACATTCATTCATCGGTTGAAGCAGATGAAAAAGCAGAGCAGGATAAAGAATCCGATGAATATGCACCATTTGATGAATCCATTAATGATCAAACTGATGAAAGCATAGAAGATAATTCGATATTCCTATATGTTGCAATAATTAGTGGGGCAATTCTCTTGATTTCTGCTATAATTATGATGTTAGTTATAATAAGAAAGAAAAAACAAGAGGAAGAAAATAATGAATGGGAATACTTACCTGAAGAGACTCCAGATGTTTCGTACCATCCTAGTAACAAAGATGCGAATGTCGGGGGACGAACAATGCCCTTATGGCCTGAAAATGATGGATATATAGGGAAAGGAACGAAAACCTTCATTTCATTAACATCTACAAGTACAAACAAGGTATTTAAAACTATAATAGATGAAAAAATCATTATAGGACGTAATGCTGGGCTGGATATATCGCTTACATTTGATGGTACGGTATCTGGTAAGCATTGCGAGATATATAAAAATGGAGGGGAACTATATATTAAAGATTTAAAATCAAGCAATGGAACACTTTATAATAAGACCAGAATATTTGATGAAGGAAAGAAGATACAAAATGGTGGCGTCATCAGTATAGGACAGGATAGTTACAAGCTGACTATAGAATACATATGAATATAAATGGGGTTGAATATGAGTGAATTTAACATAAAAACTAAAGAGACAGCAGTAGCAACAACAGCCCTGAAGGGGGTAGCACGAAGCGTTGCTGATATATATAGTGATGTAAGTAACGCTAAACGTAATCTCGGATTTAGCTTCTTGTCCAGTTCAGGAATTCAGAAAAACCTCAATGGGTTGCTAAGTGATCTGACGAAAGAAAAGAATGAATTGGGAAGTATGAGTACTGCTTTGGACAGTATTATCCAGACATATAGTAAAGCAGACAAAAAAGCAGCTTACTTGAATCAAGTTGGTGCTGTTATAGGTATTGGTGCAACTGTTGGTGGGAAGATAGAAAAGATAAAATGGGACATCCCGATTATGCCAGTTATAATACCAGGCTTAGGTACGGTGTCTGCTGTAAGTGCATTACAACTATTTAGAAATTGGTGGAATGACGAAAGTGTTAGCCATTGGGGAATAGAGCAAAGTGGTTGGTCTACAAAAGATAAGAGTTATACCGGTGGTATAGATATTTCAAAGTGGAAAAATAAAGACGGAAAATACATATCGAAACTTGGGAAAAAAATAAGTGATTTTAACAAAAAGCATCAGCGTCAGTTAATATGGAAGGATAAAGTTGGACAGGTAAAAGGAGGAGCCGGTAAATACATTTACGATCCACAAAAAGGTGGGTGGAGATCGGTAAGAACCAAAGCCGATGATAAGGAATTTAATGAATTGACAGATCGTAGTGTTTATCAAGGTGTTGATGTTACTTTAGCTAAATTTGGGATAGAAAAGAAAAATCAAATATGGCGAACGCCAGAAGATGCTATCATAGGAAACAAGGATGGAAGCCATCTTTCAGGTGAGGTAAGGGTAGGAACTTTTGATAGAGATGCTTATGCTTATATTGGAGCTTTTGGTGTAGGCGCTTCAGCTGGAGTAAGTGTTTCACTTTTGCATGCGGAGGGTGAGGCTCAGGCAGGTAATGAATATCTGGGAATTTATGGAAAAGGAGAAGTTGACATATTAAAAGCGGAACTTAGCGGAGATGCTTCTTTGGGGTTTGATAAGAATGGAAAGTTTACGGCTCATGCAGGAGCAAAAGCGGAAGGAATTTTAGCTGAAGGATCGGTACAGGGTGGTGTAAAAGTTCTAGGTACTGATGTAGGTGTTAAAGCAGGAGTAAATGTAGGTATTGGTGCACATGCTGATTTTGGAATTAAAGATGGCAAAATTACTGTCGATTTAGGAGCTTCACTTGGAGTTGGATTAAGTTTGAAGATAGATGTAGATGTATCTGGAACAATAGATACAGTTTGTGATGTAGCTAAATCAGTAATGGATAAAGCTGGCGATATAGCTCAAGGTGCTGGAGAGGTCATCGGAAATATAGGTAAAGGAATCGGAGACGGAATAGGGAAAATAGGTAAAGGAATTGGAAAGTTATTTGGGTGGTAATTATATTATATAAACAAATATTTATACATATGGAGGAAGAAATAATGAATTATGAATTATTGCCAATAGGAACAGTAGTAGAACTTAAGAATTCTACTATCCCGGTAATGATTGCGGGATATTTATCAGTATCTAAAGGAACACCGGATAAAATTTGGGATTACTCAGGTTTTATTTTTCCAATTGGATATGCAAGTGATGATGAAATTTATAGCTTTGACCATGAACAGATCGATGCGGTAATTGCATATGGTTATAAGGATATTCAAGAAGAACAGTTTGTTAAACAAGTAGCAGCGGCAAAAGAAGAGATAATAGAACACTTAAAGGAGGAACAATAATTATGTTTTCATATGATAGAGTATTACCAATAGGTTCAGTTGTTCTTTTAAAAGGAGCCGAGGGAAGATTGATGATTCTTGGTTATCAGAGAATGTCAGCTAATTCTGAAGATAAGATGGTGTATGATTATTGTGGTTGCCCTTATCCCCAGGGTTACCTGAGCCCTGAAAAGACGGCTATTTTTAATCACGATAGAATTGATCGCATTATATCGGTTGGATTGCAGAATGAAGCTTATGATAAACTTGCTACCAAGGTTCGTGAAATGATAGCAAGCAGAGAAAAAAAAGAATAAAATCATCTAAAACGGTATTTAACGAAGAAGAGAATATTTTATTCAAGGAAAAGGAGTAATATGTATTGTCAGACATGTGGTAAGTATAATCAAGATAATGCTAAATTCTGTGTTGGGTGTGGCGCAGGGTTAAGTCAGAGTTCGTCAACAGCACAACAATCGCTGCAAGGAACACAGGTGGGTAACCAATATGGTCAGCCACAGATTATCTATGTTCAAGCAACGCCTGAAAAAACAACTTCAAGTATTGGAAATTATTTTTCAAGACATAGACCTAATATTGGTGGGATTATAGTATCCATAGTGATGTTCATTACAGCGTTTCAAACAATTGTATCGGAAAAATACATCCATTATGAGTTACGTTCTATAAAATTTTCTGATACCAATATGGGTGTATTTATAATCTTAATAGCTATCGCTTCATTAGTTTTAGCTGTACTTGGCAGAAGTGGTTTTCTGATGATATCAGCTGGTCTGGGTTTCATGAATGTTTATTTGACCTTTTCATTTTTTAATGAAAATATTCGTTGGCGACACGGAATGAATAATATAGAATTATCCGGCCCCGGAGTGTGGTTATTAGTAATTTGTTCAGCAGCTTATTTGATTGTTGGAATAATTGGAATAATATCATACTCGCATAATTATCAGTATTATTCTTCTGAGGAATCATCTTCCAATAATGAATATTTGGAAAAACTAAAAAACGATAGATTTGCTAAACCAGTAACCGGTTCATGGAAATGTAGCAATTGTGGAACTGTAAACCCCAATTATACTGGAACATGTAAATGTGGAAATAATAAGACTACACAAAACAGTACTGTAGTAAGAAAGCCGATTACTCCATCACAAACATCAATACAAAACACTAGCAGAAATGCTGTTATGAATAAGCTTGCTCAGAATGTTCGGTGTCCGATATGTGGTGCTTCGGTAGCTTCAGACAGAACTTCTTGTCCGGCCTGTGGAGGAAAAATAATAAAATAAGTTTTAAGCATGAGGAGAGCGTAATATGATTGGCACTGATTTAATTAAAAGAGCCGAAAAAGGCGATGAGGAAGCAGCTGTTTTGATTGGAAGTTATTATCTTGAAGGGAAAGATGGAGAAGAATCAATAGGAAAATCTTATAATGTATTTAGAGAGGCTTTAGAACGCAATCCAAACTCTATTGTTATACGTTTGTGTATTGCAAAATGCTTCTATAATGGAATAGGAGTTGAAAAAAATTTGGATAGGGCATTTCAAATCTATGAAGAATGTGAACGTCTAAGTGTTAGTAATGTTGAATTTGAATATGCTACAGAGCTTGAAGAAAAGAATGATATTGATTGCTTAAACTGGATGCAGTCTGCCTATGAAAGAGGAAATTGTGAAGCAGCATATCATCTGGCAGATTATTATTCAGATGCTAAGTATTCAATGTTAGATGCACAGAAGCGGTTTTATTATTTGAATCGTGCATATGAGTTAGGATCAGATGATGCAGGTATTGATTTAGGGTATGAATATGTATGCGGTCATGATATTAATCCTGATCCTATACGTGGGATTAATATTTTGAAGGAAATTGCGAATAAAGGTAATACAAAGGCTTGTATGCTCTTGTATCGATTTTACAAAGATGCTATAGGGGTTAAAGAAGATGAATCTGAAGCTGAGCATTGGATTAGAAAGGCTGCTGAGAATGGTAGCGAACAAGGGATGTATCAATATGGCATGATGCTGATAAAGGATACTGGTACAAATACTAATGATAATCATAAAGATAGAAAGGTTAAAGGTTATATATATCTTAAGAAAGCCTATGATCTTGGAGTTGAGAAGGCCGGAAATGCTTTGCTAACTGACTATATTAGAATATTAGAGATAAAAAAAATATCCGGTGATAGAAATTATAGTGAGGAAGAGAAAGAACAATATAGATTTGTTAAAATAAAAGCAGAAGAAGGATCAGCTAACGCACAACTTTTTATTGGAAAAACTTATATGGCAGGTTTTATGGTTGATCAAGACATTAATAATGCATATGACTGGGTTAAGAAAGCTGCCGATGGTGGAAATATAGAAGCTAAAGAACTTCTTGCTGAAAGGTATGGGGATGCAAACGGTTCTTCTGTGGATTATTATAAAGCGGAACAGCTGTATAACGAAATAATTGAAAGCAATGATAAGAAATATAAGCCGCTTGCATTAAATAATTTGGCCTTTATAAATTTTAATGTCATAGACAATAAAACGAAGGCCTTTTCGTTATGGAAACAAGCAGCAGAACTTGATGATAAGATATCTGCTTATAATTTAGGGATATTATATTATTATGGATATGGGACTGATGTTAATAAGGATAAAGCTAAGTATTGGATAAGGAAATCGGCTGATTGGGGATATGAGCTTGCGAAGAATGAGTATCATAATCTGTTTGTTGATAATCCGGAAAACTCAAAGGATGAGAAGGCTGATGCTTCAAAATTTAACAAGACAGACATGCCTAGCGGAGCTTGGAAATGTCCTAAATGTGGTTCAATTAATGAAGCAGGTAAAGGAATGTGTCCTATGTGTGGAACAGTGAAGGGGTTCTATTGATTTCATTGTCATTGTGTTTTGAATATAGAAAGAGAGTTAGTTTTAAGAGAATTATAGGATTTGATTATGCTACAAATTTGAAGGAGCGTTAAATGTTTTGTCCAAAATGTGGAAAAGAAAATAAAAATGAAGCGAGATTTTGCTTTAATTGTGGAAATGAATTTTTTTCGAAACATGTAAATACTCCGAAAACAGAGAAACAGAAAATATGTCCGATATTACTATGGGTAGGAATTTTGACAGTATTTGTTTTGGCTATCGTCTTGATAATTATATTTGTAGTTGCGAGAGGAGCAAAAAATAACAAATATAGTGAGAAAATGGATTTAGGACGAAAATATCTTTTGGAGATGGATTATGAGCAGGCGATTTTGACTTTTGAACAGGCTATAAGTATAGATCCAAAGGATTGCAGAGCCTATATAGAATTGGCTGATATATATGCTGAATTGGGAAAGAATGATCAAGTTGAAGAAATATTTAGACAAGCTGAATTAGCTATAGATGATCAAACAGATATAGAAATTATTAAAAAAAATAAAGAATATTATAATATTTCATCAAAAACCCATGACGAAGAGAATATTAATAACAAAAATAATGAAAATAAAAATGAAAAAGAAGGTGAAGTAACTGAAATAACAGAAATATCGCAAACAGAATCTGTACCTATTAAAGAGTTTCCACAAGTGAGTATTACGCCTACTGACTTGCTTGAACCCACATTAATTTATACACCAACTCCGACTCAAGTTCAATCATTATTGTTTAGTAACAAAAATGGATTCATACACTATGGAGGAATTGTAAATGTATCAAGTGCTCTGAATATTAGAGTTGGGGCTGGTACAGGGTATGATCAGCTTAAGGATAATAAAGGCAATATCATTCAACTAAAGCCTCAGGAAAAGGTCGTTGTTTTAGAAGAAATTATTTCTGAAGATGGGATAATATGGTTCAAAGTTCAATTTACACGTAAAAAAAAGAGGTATGAGGGTTATGTTGTAAGTACATATATTTTAATAGATGTAGACAATGTTATAACACCATCTCCTACACCGAAGCCCACAGCAACGCCGAAACCCACAGCAACGCCGAAACCCACAGCAACGCCGAAACCCACTGCAACACCGAAACCCACTGCAACACCGAAACCCACTGCAACACCCAAACCTACTCCTACTCCAATACCATTGAAGTATGATTTTTCTTCTTACAGAGTTGGAGATATTATAGAATTTGGTAGGTATGAGCAAGATAATATCACTTCGAATGGATATGAACCTATTGAATGGATTATCATTGAAAAGAACAATGATAGCATCTTAGTACTAAGTAAATACATTTTGGATCAGATTCCTTATGATGAAGGTAACTATAACGCAAGATGGGATAATTGCTCCTTAAGGGAATGGCTAAATTATTCATTTTATTATATTGCATTTGATAACGATGAAAAAATGGCAATCCTTGACAGTACTATAACAACGAATGATGCGCATTATGGATACGGGAAAGGTTCTGGTATTACTACTGATAAAGTGTTTCTTTTATCATATGAGGATATAACGGATTCTTATTATGGATACAGTAGTTCATATAATGAAAATGATATTAATAGAAGATGTGCAACCACTAAATATGCCGCTTATAACGGAGTATGGACGGCTGAAAGAGGATCATTTATAAGTGATTATACAAAATACATGACAAGAGAGGGTGAATACGCTGGATGTTGGTGGACACGATCACCGGGGTATTCTCAGAGCGAAGCAGAAACAGTAGATAGTATGGGGAGCATAAGCAGTACTTATGTAGATGATACTAGGTATGGAGTTCGACCTGCTATGTATATTGCACTTCCCTCAGATTGATAGTATTTAGTATTTGATAGATTGTGATCATTTTTAGAAACCTATGGAGTGGGAAAGTTGTATGTTCACATATCAGAGAACAAGTACAATTGTTGGTTAAAATATTTTTAGATGGAGAAACGTATGTTTTGCTCACAATGCGGAAAAGAAAATGCGGATTCGGCTAAATTTTGTCGATACTGCGGAGTTGGTTTTGCAACAAATGATTCAGAAAAAAGCAATTCCAATTTTGAAATGAAGAAAAAAAAGCCTGTGTTTCTGTGGATAGGGATTGCAGCAATAGTTATTATATCTATTGTAGCAATAGTCGTGGTTGTTACTTCTAAAGCTTCAAGTAAAGATATTTATGAAGAAAAAATTGATTTGGGGCGAAAATATCTTTTGGAGATGGATTATGAGCAGGCGATACTTGCATTTGAAGATGCTATAAATATAGACCCTAAAAGAACAGATGCTTATTTGGAATTAGCGGCTTTATATGACAAGGATGGAAAAACAGAAGAAGCTATAAGAATTCTTGATAAAGCAGAAAAGAATATTGATAATGATAAAGATAAAGAAAAAATACTTGAAATAAGGAAGAAAATAAAGGATGATTCTGGAAATATTATTAGTTCTGATAAAAATGAATCTAAAGATTTAAAGAGCAACAGTGAAGATTCCATAGATATAAAGAGTCAGGATAATCTGGATGGTACAGATGAGCAATATGATGAAGATGGATCAGATATCTTGCAGAATACTGAAAATGTAAATGAATCAGATTCTGGTAAGATAACTACTATTCTTGATAATATGGGATTTAAAGAAAAAAAGGTAAGTTATAAGGTAGAAGCAAAGAAGGTTGGTGATAACAATCTTATTGGGGTTAGTAGAGCTGATGGTCTATATTATACAATAGAAGGTGATTCTCCACAAATTAATGAGATTAATCGTCAATTAAAAGAGGATGCCGAAAGGGCTATTTATCGTATCCCGGACGATTTTAACATAGGAGGATATTCTTTATCTTATAAATTATATGATTGGCCGGATGATATGGATCCTTATTCGGTAGTTGATTTTATTTACTATTATGTATACAATATAAAACAAGTTGATAGATATATTGCCTTGGATATTGCTGAAGGATGTTATGTAGGAGAAAAGGATTATTCGTTAATGTTCTCTTTGGATACAGGAGAGCAAATAGTAAATATTACAGAAGTGTCGCAGGCAGATTCTGTAGATGAAGTATATGAACAAGTGATTGATGTTTTAAAAAGTAAAGGCTATACAGATGCCGATGTAAGCACGGTTATATGGTCGTTAGAAGATTATATCCAGAATGATGAAGGTAAGAATACCTGGTGGAGTATGACAGAGACGAACGATATCATGATTCGAATTGGTTATTACTCTGAATTGATGACTGATGTAGTTATACCAAGTAAGTTTAACAGTAAGAAATCTTTGGATGAGGATAAAGATATCATAGAGCAAATAATTCAGGCACACAATGGGGATATTGTTACATTTGGACGATATGAACAAGATAACGATTTTTCTAATGGAAAAGAGCCTATAGAATGGATTGTATTATCAAAAGATGATGAACAAGTATTATTATTAAGCAAATATGTTCTAGACTGGGTTTCTTTTCATAATAAGTATGATTACGGCATTAAGTGGGAAAATTGTACGCTTAGATCATGGCTGAATAATAGTTTTTATGATAATGCTTTTGATAAAAAAGAAAAAGAGAAGATTATTAATACGAAAATAGTCAACTCGGACAACTTAACGTATGGAATAGATGGTGGAAAAGATACAAATGATAAAGTATTTCTTCTTTCGTTGGATGATATAAAAAATCCGAAATATGGGTTTAGTAAGGATTATAATGAAAATGATATTTCTCGAAGATGTTCACCGACAGAATACGCAAAGGCTAGGGGAGTATGGACATTAGATAAAAACACATGGGATGAAAATTGGTTGCTTTCAGCAACAGATGATGGTGAAGCGACATGCTGGTGGTGGTTAAGATCACCAGGTAATTATGAAGGCCGAGCTGCGATTGTTAATTACGGTGGAAATGTATATGATTTTGGGACTGAATTTGGACTAGGATTAGATGATATTAGTAATGGAGTTAGGCCGGCTATATATATAAATATAAGTCCAAATTTATCATCAAATTCTGAGTTACCAGCAACCATAGAGTCTACCAGTAAAACTAATGAAGAAGTTGATAAAGTTTTTATGAAGCAGTTAAAAAAAATCTGTAAGAAACATGCGGAGGAGGAAGGACTATCATCTATAGATTTTGATTATGTATTAAAAGACATTGATGGAGATGACATACATGAGGCTATTTTTGTACGGTACAGATCAGGAATGTATTTGTATTCTTACGAAGACGGAACAATAAAAGATTTGTTTCCAAATTGGGGACATATTATTGATAAGCTAATTTTTTATCCAAAAACAAAATCTATGATTCATATTCATAGTAATCATGGGGGAGAACGATATGATTATTATCAGATGAAAAACGGTAAATATGTAATAGTATCTTCTAAAGTCAGACGAGTTGATGAAGATGGACTGTGGAGTTTTTATAATGAAACTGATCAGGAAATAACAGAATCAGATTTTGAGGATTCAATATCTAAGTTAGTTAAGGGTAAAAAAATAGTAGTCTCACAAAATGAGTTTACAACATATTATTATAATGTGGATTAAAATTAAGGATGATAGAAAATGAAAAAGAAAAAACGAAGAGTTATAGTTTTGATTACCATAGAAATATTGGTGGCTCTAACATTAGTGTTAGTTTTGTTTGTGAAAATTTTGGAGTGGAGAAAAGGTTCTGACAGTATAGATGACGCTGATAGCGGGGGAGTTATTAGTGAAATGGAGACAACAAAGAATCCAAGCCATGAAAGGTCATTTGAATCAACAGTGACACCGGAACCGACAGTGACACCGGAACCGACAGCGACACCAGAACCGACAGCGACACCAGAACCGACAGCGACACCGGAACCGACAGCGACACCGGAACCGACAGCGACACCAGAACCAACAGCAACTCCTACTCCTATAGAGGACAAAGAAGGAAGGCTTTCTGATGCAGGGGGTATTCTATTTGGCTATGGTGATGGAAAGCTTATATGTATTGATGCGGGGCATCAAACAAAGGGTAATTATGAGAAAGAACCTATTGGTCCAGGTTCTGCAGAGACAAAAGCAAAAGTTTCGTCAGGAACTCAGGGTAAAACTACTGGACTTCCCGAGTACAAGTTGAACTTGATGGTGGCTTTGCAGCTGAAAGATGAGTTGTTAGTTAGAGGTTATAGGGTTGTAATGGTTCGTACAACTAATGATGTTAATATTCCAAATACAGAACGTTCAGCAATAGCAAATGGAAATCATGCTGATGCCTTTATTAGAGTTCATGCCAATGCAGCTGATAGTTCATCGGTTAAAGGAATTGAAACTATATGTCAGACGCCTAAAAATAAGTATAATGCTGATATCTATACTGAATGTAGAGCACTTTCTGATTGTGTTTTGGATTGCGTGGCTGAAAGTACCGGTGGAGTAAAGCGACATGTGTGGGAGACTGATACTATGAGTGGAATAAACTGGTCTAAAGTTCCTGTTACTATTATTGAAATGGGCTATATGACAAATCCCGAAGAAGATGTTTTGCTATCCGATCCAGATTACCAGAAAAAGATTGTTAAAGGGATTGCTGACGGAATAGATATGTTTTTTGAATGAGCGATATAAGTAAAGCGGGTTGTGTAGTTACTTATCACATAATGATTATCTAGATGAAGAGGAGGAGAGATTATTATGAAGAAAACATTGATTTATTTAGTTCTTGTTCTTATTTTGGTTTTATTGGTTCCAGGTGTATGCTCTTATGCAGCGGATACAAAAGTAACATTGAAGCCATCAACTAAGAAAACAACATACGGAAACGTGACAGTTTCCGTATCATCATCAATATCATCTGGAAGTATTTATAAGATAGAATGGAAGAAAGGAAAAATTACTAAGTCTGCTAGTAAATATTGGAAGGACTCAAAGGATATTACTAAAATAAGTAAGTTTAGTGTAAAAAAGAATGGTTGGTATTCAGTACGCATTATCGATAAAAATGAGAAAATTTATGTTAAATCGATAAAAATTAAGAACATCAAAAAAGCCCAGTATCACGGTTATATGACAGGGTATATTAAAGGTATATCAGAAAAGGACAAAAATGGAGAATATACTATTACTGTAGACTTTGTTGATCAAATAAAATGCGCTAAATCAGATTTATGGAATAAAAGCATAGGTGATTCTGTTAAGGTGACAGGTCATAAAGGTGTTATTGTGGATGTCCTTTCAGATCCAAGATTTCCTGATGGATATGCAGAGCTGACTAAAAGGCATACTCAGGTGAATGATGAAAGATATTACGTTGTTGTAAGGTTTGATGATTTTGATAATTATGTTTTGGCTAATGATTACAATCCGAAAGGAATAGAATTTGGGTTTGTGCTAGATGGAGCTGAGACATACAGAGCGTATTATGGAATTTCATATAATTCATTTATTGAAGTTTATACTCCTGAAGAATATTATGTGGAAAAAGGTGTAAAACTGAAAGTTACCAAGGAAACATCTGTTCAGCCTGCAATCTTTAGGCGAGCTGACGGCTCTTTTGATTATGATTACAGAATGAATGGAATTGAGTATATAGAAAATATAAAAGGAATAAAGAATACCATTGGAGATGGCTGTATTACAAAATATGGCTCTATAAGAGAAATGTATGACGAAAAAAATAAGTGTTATACTAACTATGTGGATGAGATTATTGAGAAATATATGCCATGAGTAAAATCTATGCAAATATGAGTGAGAGAAATCCCCGAGTATCTCTTTTCTCCTGAGTGTTACACAATCTAACGACGCTCAGGAATAAACACTTCATTAGTAAGCATAAAAATGTCCCATATGTATCAGTATTTGATCCATATGGGACATAGTTTTATAATAATATGTTTCGATCTTTTTTTTTGGTTGGCATAGTTCTGTCATGACTCGGATTGTCAAGGAACTTGCTAAAGCTATCGTCTATCTTTTTTAGCCTGTCACATTCAGCTTCCTTAGCGATATAAGATTCGCTGAGACGGTTCTTATCCGATATGAGCTTCTGGTAGTGTTCCTCTATTTTATTAAGGTTTAGGGTAGCGGTGTTTATACCGGAACTTTTTAACCATTCCGATGCGGAATCAAACATATTGATCTGATCGAAGTGCATACGGTAGTATCGCTCCTTGTCTTTGGAGTTCTGATAGTTAATGTGATATTTTTTGTTCTCCAGGTACTGCTTGGCAAAGCTCCGTATGTTTCCAAATTCTTTTATTTCCCTTTCTAAACTGATAACGGTTTTCTTCTCCTGGTGAGCCTGAAGACGGAGTTCTTTTATGCGGTCTTTGAGTTCC
>JAEEGL016247579.1_pt1 | contig 37830 bp, 25 predicted proteins | sample 9134231 | NCBI WGS metagenome assembly JAEEGL01 (sample SAMN16246548, study PRJNA631951) | gut metagenome | biome: gut microbiome; feature: rumen; material: fiber-attached | host: Bos | place: Iran: Karaj | collected 2018-10
CAAGCTCAACCTTGCGGCCAAGATGCTCAAGGAAGGGAAGTACAATGTCTCGGAGATTGCCGACATGACGGGATTCTCTTCTGTATCGCACTTCTCCGCCAGCTTCAAGAAGATGTTCGGAACAGCCCCGAAGGACTACAAATAATCCTTCGGGGCCATGCCGATACCCTGATATACAAGCGTTTATTTCCAGTTCTTGCGCTCGAAGGTCCAGTCGGGGTGGAGGGCCTTGATGTATTCGTCGTTCATGAAGAGGGCGGACGCGCCGACCTTGCCCTTGAGCTGCCAGTCCATCCACATGCGGGCGGCGACGGCGTAGGCTCCTGCGTGCTTCTCGTAGTAGGTGCCGTGATGACCGTCGAGCGTGGAGATCTTGACCACCGGCAGGTCCTCTATGCGTCCGTAGTCGCCGTTGGCGTTGGGGAATGCCACGTCAGCCGTGCCTCCGTTGAGATAGAGCATGGGGGTGTGGAGATTGACGAGGGTCTCCTTCGAGGCCCCGCTCATGGACATCTCGCCGATGCCGGAATTGAAGATCATGCAGGTCTTGATCCTGGGGTCGTGGGCGACGGCGAGCACCTGGGCCCCGCCGCAGGACTGTCCCATCGCGGCGACCTTGTCGAGGGCCACCATGTGGAAATAGTCGCTCTGGGGGTCGGCGTTCTGGTCGGTGATCCAGTCCATGGCCTCAAGGAGCTGGCGGGCATAGGTGCGGAAAGGCTGGGGAGCGGGCTCGGCTTTCTTCTTGTTGCGGTTCTTCTTGGCGGCGGCCTCCGCAGCCTTGCGCTGCGCTTCCTGCTCCGCCGCCTGCGCGGCGAGCTCGGCCTCCGTGTACGGAGTCAGCCGTTCGCCGTTGCCCATGATCGCATCCTTCTTGGTCTCGGGATACCATCCGCGGACTACGCCCTTCCACTGGGCGTAGAACTTATCGTCTGGCATGTCCTCGTAGGGGCCGATGGCAAGGACGATGTAGCCGTAGGAAGCGACTTCGCTCAGCAGACGGCTCATCTCGAGGCTGTTGTTGGCGCAGGCGCCGTTGGCGTACAGCAGAACTGGCAGCTTGCCTTCGTTGGCGACGCAGGCCTCGAGGTTGTACGGACGATAGATCATGTGGGTGGGAAGGCTTGCGTCTCCGACGGCGACTGACTTGTAGGGGCCGGTGCCGCCGCCTTCGATGACCTGGGAATGCTCTGTCTGTGCCAGGCAGAAAGTGCAAGCGGCTGTCATGACAGCCGCTGCACAAATGAATAATCTCTTGAGATTCATTGTGATGGAGTTTAGTTCTTGTTCTCGACGGCGGAGCGCTCAATCTCGAGACCGGACTTGTACTGTTCGAACCATGCGTTGAATCCGGCGACATCGGTGGCGTCAGGCTGGACCTGGACACCGGTATTGCCCTCGAAGACGACGTGGTCGAGCCAGCTCGCCAGCGGCAGGCCATCGGGGTTGTTCACACAGTAGGCGGCGAGCAGGGCGATGCCCCATGCTCCGCCTTCCCCGGCGGTCTCCATGACGGAGATGGGCGACTCCAGCGCAGCTGCGAGGAAGCGTTGTCCTACGCCCTTGGTCTTGAACAGGCCTCCGTGGCCGGTGATGCGGTAGACCTTGACCTTCTCATCCTTGAAGAGGATGTCGTTGCCGAACTTGAGTACGGCGATGGAGGCGTAGAGGTGCGAGCGCATGAGGTTGGCCAGGGTGAAGCGGTCGGAGGCGCGGCGCACAAGCAGGGGCCTGCCTTCGGCAAATCCCGTTACGGGCTCTCCGGAAATATAGTTGTACGAGAGGATCCCGCCGCAGTCGGCGTCGCCTTCGAGCGCTGCGTTGAAAAGCTTCTCGAAAGCCTGGCCGCGGTCGACCGGAACGCCGAGCAGCTTCTGGTACTCCACGAAGAGGTTTACCCACGCGTTGATGTCGGACGTGCAGTTGTTGCAGTGGACCATCGCGACGGGAGCCCCGTCGGGGGTGGTGACGATGTCGATCATCTCGTAAGGCTTGGAGAGGTCCTTCTCCAGGACTATCATTGAGAATGAGGAGGTGCCAGCCGAGACATTGCCGGTATGCTCCTTGACGGCGTTGGTGGCTACCATGCCGGTGCCGGCGTCGCCCTCGGGAGGGCAGAGCGGCGCGCCGGGCTGCAGGTACCCTGACGGGTCCAGCAGCTTGGCGCCCTTCGGCGTGAGGCATCCGGCGTCGGCACCGGCCGGAAGGCTCTCCGGCAGGATGTCGCGCAGCTTCCAGGGGAAGCCCTTCGGCTCCACGAGCGCGTCGAACTTCTCCACCATGGTTTGGTTGTAGTCTTTAGTCTCAGGGTCTACCGGAATCATGCCCGATGCGTCTCCGACGCCCAGCACGCGCTCGCCGGTCAGCTGCCAGTGGATGTATCCGGCAAGCGTGGTGAGGTAGTCGATGTCCTTCACGTGCTTCTCCCCGTCGAGGATGGCCTGGTACAGGTGCGAGATGCTCCAGCGCAGGGGGATGTTGAAGACGAAGAGTTCGGAGAGCTCTGCCGCTGCCTTGGCGGTATTGGTGTTGCGCCAGGTGCGGAACGGCACGAGGATGTTCTCGTCCTTGTCGAAAGCCATGTAACCGTGCATCATGGCGCTGATGCCGATGGCGCCCAGGCGCTCGATCTCGATGCCGTACTGCTCCTTGACATCGGCGCGCAGGCTGGCGTAGCAGTCCTGCAGGCCGCTCCAGATGGCGTCTATGCTATAGGTCCAGAGGCCGTCCACGAGCTGGTTCTCCCACTCGTGGCTGCCCTGTGCAATGGGACGGTTCTTCTTGTCGATGAGCACCGCCTTGATGCGGGTGGAGCCGAACTCGATGCCGAGCACGGCCTTCCCCGCAGCTATAAGTTCCTTTGCGCCCATTACTTAAGCGATTTGTTCAGCATGTAGTAGACCTCGTTCATGCGCAGCTCCTTCTTGAAGTTGGCGATGGTGGTCTGCTTGCCGATATGTACGAACTCGATGCCGGTCATCTCGGCGAAGTCGTCCCAGTACTCGGCGGTGATGTCATAACTGAAAGCGGAGTGGTGTGTGCCGCCGGCGAGGATCCAGGCGCCTGCGCCGATCTCGAAGGTGGGCTGGGGGATCCAAAGTGCGGAAGCCACAGGGAGCTTGGGCATGGGCTTGGGCTCGATGCACTCCACGTCCTGTGCGATGAGGCGGAAACGGTTGCCGAGGTCCACGACGGTGGCCTTGATGCCGAAGCCGGTCTTGGAGGTGAACACCAGGCGGGCGGTCGGCTGCTTGCGGATGCCGATGCCGAGGAAATGGACCTCGAGCGTGGGCTTGTCGGTAGCGATCATGGGGCAGACCTCGAGCATGTGGCTCTGCAGGCAGGAGCTGCGGTCGCCGGCGAAGTTGAGGGTGTAGTCTTCAAGGAAGGAGCAGCCCTTGGGCAGGCCCTGGGACATCACCCAGAGGGAGCGGTAGAGGCATGCGGTCTTCCAGTCGCCCTCGGCGCCGAAGCCGATGCCTTCGGCCATGAGGCGCTGCGAGGCGAGGCCCGGGATCTGGTCGAAGCCGCAGAAGGTAGGAGAATCGATATCTGCGTCTCCGAGGTCGTCGAAGTTGGTGGTGAAGGCGGTTGCGCCCTTCGCTTCCAGCACGCGGCGGATGGCTATCTCGGCCCTGGCGGAGTTGCGGACCTTCTCCCAGTAAACCTCCTCGCCCGTCTCGTCGATCTTTACGGTGTAGAGCTTCTTGTACTCCTCGACGAGGCTGTCCACCTCGGCGTCGGTGACTTTCTTGAAGTACTCCATGAGGTTGGAGACGGGATAGTAGTCTACGTGGTAGCCCAGACGCTGCTCAAACTCGACGCGGTCACCGTCGGTGACTGCGACGTTGTTCATGTTCATGCCGAACATCAGGCAGCGGACCTGCTTGGCGTCGGCGACTGCTGCTGCTACTCGTGCCCAGACTGCAATCTTCTTCTGGACTTCCTTGCTCTGCCAGTAGCCGACGACGACCTTGCGCTGGACCCGCATGCGGGTGCAGATATGACCGAACTCGATGTCGCCGTGGGCGCTTTGGTTCAGGTTCATGAAGTCCATGTCGATGCTGTCCCAGGGGATCTCGGAGTTGTACTGGGTGTGGAAGTGAAGCAGGGGCTTCTCCAGGGCCTGGAGACCCTTGATCCACATCTTGGCAGGGGAGAAGGTGTGCATCCAGGTGATGATGCCGATGCACTTGGGCTCGTTGTTGGCGGCCTTCATCACAGCCTCGACCTCGTCGCTGCTGTTGGCTGTGCCTTTATATACTATCTTGACGGGGATGTTGCCGGAGGCGTTGAGTCCTTCGACCATTTCCTTGGAGTGTCCGTCGACGGCGACCACGGCGTCTCCGCCGTAGAGGAGCTGTGCTCCGGTCACCCACCAAAGTTCCATGTTTTCGAATGCCATAACTGGTTATTGGTTTGAATGTTAATACTTATTTTTTCTGGCCGTAGTAGGCGTTGGGACCGTGCTTGCGGCTGTAATGTTTTTCGATAAGGAGCTTGTTCATCGAGGGCTTGTGGTTCACGATGTCGAGCGTGGTGAGGTTGAGCGTCATCGAAACGAAGCCCATCTTGGCCACTTGCTCGAGCACGACGGCGTTGTGCACTGCATTGTCGGCATCCGTGCCCCAGGTGAAGGGGCCGTGGTTCCTGACCAGCACTGCCGGCGTATCGTCGGGGTTCATGCCCTTGAAACGTTCGACGATGACATTGCCCGTCTCTTTCTCATACTCCCCGAACACTTCGGATCTCTTCATGTCGCGGGTGCAGGGGATGTCGTCGTGGAAGTAGTCAGCGTGCGTGGTGCCTATACTGGGGATGTCAAGCCCCGCCTGTGCCCATGCCGTAGCATAGGTGGAGTGGGTGTGCACCACTCCTCCGATGTTGGGGAAAGCCTTGTACAGGACAAGGTGCGTGGGAGTATCGGAAGAAGGGCGGAGGTCGCCCTCGACGACTTTGCCGTCAAGGTCGACCACCACCATGTCTTCGGGTTTCATGTTGTCGTAGCTCACGCCCGAGGGCTTGATGACCACCAGCCCGCTGGCGCGGTCGATGGCGGAGACGTTGCCCCAGGTGAAGATCACGAGGCCGTGCTTCACAAGGTCGAGGTTGGCCTTGCAGACCTTTGCTTTCAGTTCTTCAAGCATGGCCTACCAGAAATAAATGTAGAACGCGACGGTGAAGGCCAGGATGATGCAGGAGTGGATGACATCCCAGGTGCTCCAGGAGGCGCGGGTCTCGGCCTTCTGCTCAGGGGTGGCAGTGCCGAAGCACAGGCCGCGCACCTGCTCCTCCGAAGGCTTCGGAGTGAGCGCGGTGATGATGAAGAGCAGGGCTACGCAGAAGAGGAACATCCAGACGCAGAACGCATAGACGTTCAGCTCGTTGAAGATGAAGGTGAAGACGTTGTGCGCCTCGGGGTTGATGATCATGGTGATCAGGCGGGTGAAGCCGAGCACCAGACCGACGATGAGGGTCCACATACCGGCCTTGGGCGAGGTCTTCTTCCAGCTGATACCCAGGAGGAAGACGGCTGCGATGGCCGGGGCGAGGAGGCTCTGTACGCTCTGGATGTAGTTGTACAGGCTCTTGCCCATCCTCTGGATGACGAAGATCCACAGCACGCCGAGAACGACGACCACGACGGTGGCGATACGTCCGATGCGGACGAGCCTCTTCTCCTCGGTGTCAGGGTGCTTGCGCTTGTAGATGTCGATCGTATAGAGCATTGCCGAGGAGTTGTACAGGGAGGCAAGGGAACTCATAAGGGCGGCGAGGATACCGCAGATCACGACTCCCTTGAGACCGACAGGCAACAGGGTGTTGACCAGCATCGGGAATGCGATGTCGGGATTGGAGACGGTGCCGTTTGCCTGGAGGCCGAGGGCTGCGGCGAGCTGCTGGCCGATGGCGGAGTCAGGTGTCCTGGTGAGGGCGTAGGCGATCATTCCGGGGATGAGGAACAGGAACACGGGAAGGAGCTTGAGGTAGGCGCCGAAGATGGTACCGCGGCGGGACTCCTTCTGGTTCTTGCCGGAGAGGACGCGCTGGACGATGAACTGGTCGGTGCACCAATACCAGAAACCGATGATGGCGGAGCCGAAGAGTGCGCCGTACCACGGGAACTCAGGATCCTTTCCGCTGCGCATCAGGTCGGTCATGGTATCACCGTACTGGTTGACAGGCTGGGAGTTGCAGATGTCCATCATGGTGTTCCATCCGCCGAGTTCCCTGAGGCCGAGCCAGAGGATCACGAGCGAGCCGAGGAGCAGGATGGGGGTCTGAAGGACCGAGGTCTTCAGCACGGACTCCATGCCGCCGATGACGGTGTAGATGGCGGTGATGATCACCAGGGCGAGGGCTGCGACCCAGAAGTTGATGCCGAGCAGGGTGTTGAGTGCGAGGCCGCCGGCGAGGACGGTAACGGACACCTTGGTGAGGACATAGCTGGCGAGGGACAGCCAGGTGAGGATGCCGCGGCTCTCCTTGTTGTAGCGCTTCTCGAGGAACTCCGGCATGGTATATACCATACTGCGCTCATAGAAAGGCACGAAGACCCAGCCGAGTATGAGGATCATCCAGCCCTGGATCTCCCAGTGGGCCTGGGCCATTCCGGCGGAGGCGCCGGTACCGGCAAGGCCGATGAGGTGCTCGGAGCCGATGTTGGATGCGAAAATGGAGGCGCCGATGGCGATCCATGTCGCCGAACGGCCGCTGAGGAAGTAGTCGCCGGAGGTCTCTTTCTTCTTGCGGGCGACGTCATAGCAGATCCATACCATCGCAAGGAAGAAGATGCCGATGACGATCCAGTCCCAGGATGCGAGGGAGATGCGGTTCAGGTCCGCTTGCAAAAGGGTGAAATTCAGCATTTCTATTCAGGTTTTAGTTATTTACGGAGAATGCGAACACACAGTGGCTGGTGTATTTCTCGCCGGGGCGAAGGACCACGGACGGCCAGTCGGGGTTGTGCGGGGTGTCGGGATAGTGCTGGCTCTCGAGGCAGATGCCGGCGCGCTGGTTGTACACTATGCCGTGCTTGCCGGTGACGGTTCCGTCAAGGAAGTTGCCGGAATACACCTGGATGCCGGGCTCGTCGGTGTAGACGTCGAGACGGATGCCGGTGGAGGGGCTGCAGAGGGTGACGGCGGGGTCGGTGATGTCGCCCATGGTGTCGAGGATCCAGTTGTGGTCGTAGCCGTTGCCGAGCTCAATCTGGTCGAAGTCGCGCTTGTCGATGTCGTCACCGATGCGCTTGGCGGTGGTGAAGTCCATCGGGGTGCCGAGCAGGGAGACGATATCTCCCGTAGGGATGAGGCCCTCGCCCACGGCGGTGGTGGTGGAAGACTTGATGTACATGGTGTCGTCCAGCACGCTGTGCGTGGGGTCGCCGTCGAGGTTGAAGTAAGAATGGTTGGTCATGTTGATGACCGTCGGTTTGTCGGTGGTGGCCTCATACCAGATGTCGATGGCGTTCTGGTCGGTGAGGGTATAGGTCACATAGGCCTTGACGTGGCCGGGGAAACCGTTGTCCCCGTCGGGGGAGTCGCGGAGGATCTTGAGGTGGCTTGCGTCTGCCTCTACGACCTCGTAGACCTGGTACTGCCATCCGGTGGGACCTCCGTGCAGGGTGTTCTCACCGTCGTTCTTCGGGAGCACGATTGTCTCGCCGTCAAGCTCGAAGGTGCCGCCCGCGATGCGGTTGGCGTAACGGCCGATGGCGGCTCCGAAGTCGGTGGAGTTGTTCTCGGGGAAATAGTCGGATACCTTGTCGAAGCCGAGGACGACGTCCTTGAAACTGCCGTCCTTCGCAGGGGCCATGATGGAGACGATGCGGCCGCCGAAGTTGGTGATGCAGACCTCCATGCCGTTCGCGTTTGTGAGGGTATAGAGGGCGGTCGGGCTGCCGTTGTACTCTGAGACGAAGTTCTGCGGGTCGAGGCCGGACTTGGTCAGGCCGCTTTCCTTCTTGGCGCAGCCGACGGCCAGAAGGGCCATCGAGGCTGCGATTACTGTTGTAATGTGCTTCATATCAGTGATGGATTATTTGATTGCGATGGCGATGATGGACATAGCGGGAGCCTTGATCTCTATGCCATTGTCGGTGACCTTGAAATCCTTGAACTCCACGGGTGTGACCTCGGGCTGCTTGCCGAAATCGTTGTAGGCGTTGATCCTCTTTGCGGTGAGGATGCGGGCGGAGACATTCTCCTTCTTGACTTTGCCGAGGGTGTCCCAGGTGAGAAGGATGGTCTGGCCGTTCTTGAGGTCGGGGTTGGTGATGTCGACGTTGACTGCACCGTCCTTGCGCGAGGCGGTCACGCTGAGCGACGGGACGGGACCCTTGTCGCTGTTGGCTATCTCGGAGGTCGCATACTCCACGGGGATGAACTCGGCGTCCTGGTGGACCTTGTACATCTCGAAGACGTAGTAGGTCGGGGTGAGGACCATCTGGTCGCCCCTGGTCAGGATCATGGACTGAAGTACATTGACCACCTGGGCGATGTTGGCCATCTTGATGCGGCGGGTGTACTTGTGGAAGATGTCGAGCGACACGGAAGCGACTATGGCGTCGCGCATGGTGTTCTGCTGGAAGAGGTGTCCGGGATCGGTGCCGGGCTCGACGTCCCACCAGGTGCCCCACTCGTCCACGAGGAGGTCGACCTTGTTCTCGGGATCGTACTTGTCCATGATGGCGATGTGCTTCTGGATGCAGGGCTCGATGGCTACGGCACGCCCGAGGGCGCGGTAATACTCCTGGTCGGTGAAGTTGGTGGCGGAACCCTTGCTGCCGCTCCAGGTCATGGCCGTGTAGTAGTGGACTGCGATGGCATCCATCTGGGTGCCGATGTTCTGCATGCAGACCTCGGTCCAGTTGTAGTCGGTGTCGGATGCACCGCTGGCTATCTTGTAGAGGCGGTTGCCGTTGTAGTTGCGGGTGTAGGTGGTGTAGCGGCGGAAGAGGTTGGAGTAGTACTCGGGGGTCATGTTGCCGCCGCAGCCCCAGGCTTCGTTGCCGATGCCGAGGAATTTCACCTTCCAGGGCTCGTCACGGCCGTTGGAACGGCGCATCTCGGCCACGGTGCTGTGGCTGGAGGAGGTCATGTACTCGACCCACTTGGCCAGTTCCTCGGGGGTTCCGCTGCCGACGTTGCCGCTGATGTAGGGCTCGCAGCCGAGCATCTCACAAAGGTTCAGGAACTCGTGCGTACCGAAACTGTTGTCCTCGAGGGTGCCTCCCCAGTTGTTGTTGCTGATCTTGGCGCGGTCCTTCACCGGTCCGATGCCGTCCATCCAGTGGTAGTCGTCGGCGAAGCATCCGCCCGGCCAGCGCATGACCGGAACCTGAAGCTCCTTGAGGGCGTTGAAGACGTCGAGACGGTAGCCGTCCTTGTTGGGAATGGGGGAGTCCTTGCCCACCCAGAGGCCGCCGTAGATGCAGCTTCCGAGATGCTCGGAGAACTGTCCGTAGATCTCCTTGGGGATAATCTGTCCGTTTGCTTCGCTGTCCTTGATGCGGACGGTGGTCTGGGCCTGAAGGCCGGTGCCGGCGGTGATGGCGAGTGCCAGCGCGATGAGGTGATTGTGGAGTTTCATATATTTGGTTCTAGTTTGTCCGTTATTTCATATGAGGGTCGTTTTACAAAGATAGAATAAAATCCCTTTTCTCCATAGGAGAAAGCCGTGCGGCGCCCGATAGTGCACGATTGTGAACCAAAAATGAAAGAAAATGCACCCCGGCGGGCGGGGTGCAAGTCAGGGCGGTCAGGGTGCGGAAAACACCCGTGAATCAAAATCAATCCTTTTTGAACCAAACGTTCATCTCGCCGCGGCCGCGGTGGGCCCAGGCGTAATAGGGTATGAGCGTGAGCGGACCGTCGGGCGTTTCGGTCACGAGTTCGGTGATGCCGTTCAGGAGTCCGGGCTTTCCGACGACCTCGAAGGCAGCCCCTTCGGGAATGACTGCCTCGCGGACGGAGAAGGCGTTGTCAGGCCACTCGGCGCAGTAGACGAGGGGGCCGCGCTCGACGGCGAGGCGCCCGAGGTCGTCCACGACCCGGGCGTCGGCCTCGACGGTGCGCGGCTCCATCCCGAAACTGATGGATACCTCGTCACCGGCGGACCAGCTGCGCTCGATGGTGAAATACCCGTCCGCGGTCAGGGTCCCTGCGGCATCCTCGCCGTTGACCCTGACGCTGTAATCCAGCTGCTTGCCGTCGGTATAATGGTACAGGCCGCCGGGCAGGACTTCGCCGCGGACCCATCCCGGGATGCGTATCTTCAGGGCGAAGGGCTTGCGGTGCGCATTGCTGTCCACCGTGAGGGAAATGTCCCCGTTCCATGGATAGTCCGTGTGCTGGGTCAGCCGGACCTCCTTCCCTTCGACCTTGACATCCATAGTGTTGGCCATGAAGAGGTTGACGTAAAGTGCGTCGTCCTTGACGGCATATACGTATCCGGGAACGGAAGGGATGAAGCGGCAGATGTTGGAAGGGCAGCAGGCGCAGCCGAACCATGCCTGGCGCTCGTGCCTGCCGTCGGACTCCAGAGGATTGGGATAGAAGAAGGTCCCTCCGTCGAGCGACACGCCGTCAATGAGTGCATTGTAAAGGCTGCGTTCCAGTACGTCGTAATACTTTGACTCTCCGTGCAGGAGGAACATCCTGTAGTTGGTATAGACGTTGCCGATGGCTGCGCAGGTCTCGCAGTAGGCGCTGAGGTTCGGCAGTTCGTAGTCCGCGCCGAAGGCTTCGCCGTCGTGGCGCGACCCTACGCCGCCGGTGATGTAGGTCTTCTTCGAGACCATGTTGTCCCAGATGCGGTCAATGGCGTCAATGTAGGACTGCTCGCCGGTGAGGGCGGCCACGTCCGCGAGGCCGGAGTAGAAATACTCCGCGCGGACGGCGTGGCCGACCGCCTCATCCTGCTCGGTGACGGGCAGATGGGCCTGGCTGTAGGCGTCCCTGCGGTCGGTGCGGCCGCGCATGTCTATGAAGAACTTCGCTTCGTCCAGATACTTGCGGTCACCCGTGACGGTATACAGCTTGGCCAGGGCCATCTCTGCGATCTGATGGCCCGGGACGCGGACCAGCTGGCCCTCGCCGGGGCCGATGGCCGCGCAGACGCAGTCGGCGTAACGTATGGCGATGTCAAGGAAATTGCGCTGGCCAGTGGCCTGGTAATGGGCTATGGCGCCCTCCACCATGTGGCCGAGGTTGTAGAACTCGTGGCTGAGCTCTTCAACGGATGACCAGCGTTCCGGACCGGCCCAGTTGTGGGGATGCTCGGGGTTCATGGTGCGGGCGGTGTAAAGGTAGCCGTCAGGCTCCTGGGCAGCCGCCACGATGACCAGCACGCTGTCTATGTATGCCTTGAGCTTGGGGTCGGGATAGGTCTGGAGTATGTAGCTGGCCCCCTCGATGGTCTTGTAGACATCCGTATCGTCGAAGGAGAAACCGCCGACGCGGAAACCCAGGTTGTGGTCTGCATCCATCTGCTGCTTCGCCTTGACGAAGTTGTCATACCGGCCCGTCTCCTCGCATTTGCTGAAGGCGAGGGGGATGGTGACCTTGCGGGAGGCTTCGAGCCTCTGGCCCCAGAAGCCGTCTTCGACCTTCACTGCCGTGAAAGGTACTGGTGTGATGGGATAGCCTTCGGGGGCTTTCTTCGTGCAGGCGGCGAGTGCCAGCATGGCCGCCGCCGCGAAAATGAAGTATTTTCTCATAATCATATCTTTTCGCGCGGATTTCTGTCTGTTTTCCGCGCCAATGTGTCATTTTTGCCGCCCTCGCGCGGATTATTGCCGTTTTTCCGCGCAGGCTAGGGGCTAGAAGTGGTGGAAGCCTATGAAGTCGCGCTCGGCGCCCTCCCAGTGGAGGCCGGGGGCGGCGAGGATCTCTCCGATGACGGTATGGGAGACTGGTACAGCAGTGCCCGGGCGGCAGGTGAATAGGAGCTCGTAGTCCTCACCGCCTTCCAGGGCCAGGGCGACGGGGTCCCAGCCGCGGCGCGCGCAGACGGCCCGGAGCTCCGCTGAAAGCGGCAGGCTCCGGACGTCGACGCGCGCGCCCGTACCCGACTCTTCCAGTATATGCCTGAGGTCCGACCCGATGCCGTCCGAGATGTCCATCATGGCGTTCACCCCGGGTGTCTCCGCCAGTTTCATCCCTTCGTCGATCCTCGGCACCGGCCTGTAATGCCTTTCCCGCAGAATCGTTTCCTCCTCGAATCTCTCAACCTTGTCCAGTATGACTTTCAGGCCCGCACCCGAGTCGCCCAGCGGCCCCGTCACGCAGACGAGGTCTCCCGGCTTCGCCGCCGACCTCTTGCGTGACCGTCCGGCCGCGCAGTTCCCCAGCACCGTTACGTTGATGCACAGCCTGTCCGGCGAAGCCGTCGTGTCGCCTCCGAGAAGCGGGCATCCTGCCCTGTCGGAAATATCCTTGTACCCCCGGAAGAAATCTTCCAGGAAGCTGTCGTCCAGCGTCTTGGGCAGGGCTACGCTCAGGAAGGTGCCGACCGGCTTCCCGCCCATGCCGGCTATGTCGCTGAGGTTGACCGCGGCGGATTTCCAGCCGAGACTGTATGGGTCGATGTCTTCCAAAAGGAAGTGCGTGCCCTCGACCAGCATGTCGGTGGTGACGAGCGTCTCCTGCCCGTCATGCTGGGGGATGACCGCGCAGTCATCTCCGATACCGAGCACCCCGTCAGGTACCCGGAACTGTCCCCTGATCCACTCAATCAGTCCGAATTCTCCTTTTTCCATACTTCACAAAAATACGAAAAAACCGGGGAATTGCTATCTTTGCAGCAGTATAAACAAGCCTGTTGATGGAAGACAGCAGAACAGCCACATACGATGCCTTCGAGGCCAGCCTCCGCAGGGAGCTTATAAAGCTCTGCACCGAGTTCGAGATGATGAACGGGCAGCTTCTCAGGTCGGACGACATTGATGCAAAGTGGGACGAATTCGCCCGCGACTACATGATCGATGCCGTCCATGAGTTCAACGAGTATCCTGAAGTCGCCCTTGCCTGGGCCGGATTCCTCGGGATGGGCGTCGCCCGCCATTGGGACGAGGACTGGCGCAAGCATGCTTCCGATACTTACCTGTCCTATTATGGCAGAAGGGGTTTCGACGACATGGACGACCATATTGTCCGCGACGTGCTGGGATATGCCCTGGACTCGAAGGAGGCATCCGAAATCAGTTCAATGCTGAGCCGCTGCGCACAACTTGTCCTCACCCTCATCCGCCGCGAAGGCTTCGAGTCTCAGAGCGTAGAAGCGTACTATGTCCTCATCCGCAGCGTCAAGGTCATGTTCCAGATCGGCCAGTCCCTCGAACTCTATCGCCTGGGCTACTCATTCCAGCCCCTTTGATCATGTCGGGAATGAAGGTCTTGTTTGTTTTGGATAAATAGTCTATATTTGTCTCTGTCAAAGACTTCCATCATGAAAAAAGCATTTTTAACCCTTTTTGCTTGCGCAGCTGCAGCGCTGCTCGCCTCCTGCGCCCCTAAGTCCGGGACACTGGAGATATCCTTCAATTATACTAAACAGGCCGGTCCCGGATCCAACCAGTATGCCGTGTGGGTCGAGAATGCCTCCGGTGAGGTCGTCAAGACGCTTTTCGTGACCGAGTTCACTTCCAAGGGCCGCAGCCGCGACGGCTCCAAGCCCGCCCGCGGCTATACCTACCGCACCTCCTGCGTCCCAACCTGGGTCAGGCATGTCGGAGCGGAAAGCCTCACTGACGAGCAGATGGACGCCTTCACGGGCGCTACTCCCGCCAGTGGCGGAGTCCAGACCTTTACATGGGATTTCACTGACCAGGATGGTCAGCCCGTGGCCAGGGGAACGTATCGTTTCTATGTGGAAGCCACTTACAACGGCGCCAGCGTCGTGACGTACACCGGTACCGTGTCGTCTGGCCAGAAGAGCGGGGACCTGGAGGTGGACAAGTCCTACATCGAAGAGTCGGAAGACCGCAAGGACATGATTTCGGACGTCCGCGTCAGAATCATGTAACTACCTGACCGTCATCCCTGGACATCGACGTCCCCGTCATTGTCGGCGGGGGCTTTTTCTATTATGATCTCGGTTTCGTCGTAGTCACCGAACCAGTCGTGGAGTTTCTTCTTCGCCTGAGCTTCGATCTCCGGGGTGACATTCTTGGCGACGGAGTAGAAAGCCCACATCAGCGCGGCCAGGTCATCGGTATACCCGGCGACGGGGATGAAATCGGGGATGACGTCTATGGGCAGGATGAAGTATCCGAGCGCTCCCCATATCTTGCCCTTGTCGGTCATCTTGACCTTGGGGCTCTTCAGGACATAGTAAAGGAGCAAGGCCAGGTAAATGACCTTGATGCCGGCCCTTTTGGCGGCCCTGGTAATCTTGGCCAGAAGGTCCTGCTCGTTGTACCTGTCCCTGTATTTCTCGATATTCTTCGGTGTCATTCTGTCAGTCATTCTGTTTCCGGGGGTGGACTGCATAAATCGTACCCGCAGGGCAGGCCCGAAAACACGGTGCCCTGCGGGCATTTTCCCGCAGGGTGAGGCGAAAAGGGGGTACCCTGCGGGAAAGGTCAGAAGATCTCGACCGAGCCGCCGTCGTTCTTCCTGATGTCGGCGGTGGCGAAAAAGCCGGCCTTGGTGCCTATCCATTTGCCTTCGCGGCCGGTGAATGCCGGGCCGAGCGGCCTGTACTTCCGGCCGTCGGGGCTGTAGGAGAAATCGCAGAGCACGACCGGAGGCCAGTCTCCTCCCTTGCTGGTCGACGTACTGCGGTCATGGATGCTGACTTTCAGATAAACGGTGCAGTACGGTTTGCCCGAATCGGAAAGAACCGTCTGCAGCGGAATGGATTCAGCGGTCATCTCGGCGTTGCCGGCATCGGCATCGTGGCACTCGCGCCGCTGGAGGAGCACCTGCTGTCCGTCGTAGTATAGCTCCAGGGTGGAATAGTCGAGTCCCATTACGACCAGTCCTGTGCGGTCGCCCTCATAGGAGGGGCGGAACACCATCTTGACTGTCAGTTCCGTCGAAGGTCCGACGGCTTTCTCAAGCAGAAGATTGGGCGTGTCCCAGAGGTTGCGCCAGCCCTCGCCGTGGACGATGCAGTTGAGGCGGAGGCTGCCGTCGGAGGGGTTGGGCATAGCCCAGTCCACTCTGGGGCGGCCGTGCCACTGCCAGTTCAGAGGGATGGAGGTCCCGGTGAAGCCGGTCCGGGTCTCTTCCGCCGGGACAGCAGGATAAAGCCCTTCTGCAAAAGCACGGATCGGGGAGTTTTGTGCTTTTTCGAAGGGGGTCGGGCGGTCGAAGGAGGAGACGGGCTCGCCGATGCCGTCGCCGTCAATGTCGACGCCTATGATGCACCAGCCGTCGGCCGTCCAGGTCATAGGCTGGAGGTGGACGACGCGGCCCCAGGCGTGCCGGTCCTCGAAATGGAGGAACCAGAAGCGGCCGGCGGCGTCGGGGACCCAGCCGCCCTGGTGCGGGCCGTGCGTAGGCGCTGCCCGCCCGGCGGCCACGTCAGCCTCCGAGGTCGCCTCGCATACGCGCCTCCACTCGTACGGCCCGTACGGCGTGCCGGCACGCAGCGCCAGCTGCCAGCCGTCCTTCACGCCCCCGGCAGGTGCGAATATCCAGTAATGTCCGCCATGCTTGTAGAATTTCGGCCCTTCGACCGTGAGGTTGCCGTTGCTGTTGCCGTCGAAGACCAGGACCTGCTCACCGACGGCGCGCGAGCATGACGCGTCCAGTTCACATACGTTCAGGACGCTCTTGAATCCCGCGCGGCTGCCGGCCCAGGCGTGTACCAGATAGACGCGGCCGTCATCGTCGAAGAGCGGGCACGGGTCGATCAGGCCGCGTCCGGGGATAACGCAGACCGGGTCGGTCCAGCGCCCGCGCGGATTCTCCGCGCTGACCTGGAATATGCCCCTGTCAGGGTCTCCCCAGAAGATATAGAACCGCCTGTCGGACTCGCGGAAGCGTATCGACGGCGCCCAGACGCCGTTCCCGTGGTCGGGGCTGGCCAGCGCGCCGTCCCAGTAGGGACTGTCCGCCGGCAGCGCCGCCCCTGCGATCTCCCAGTCCACCAGGTCAAGCGAATGCAGTATCTGCAGCCCGGGCACGCAGTTGAACGACGATGACGTCATCCAATACTCTCCGTCCACGCAGACTACGTCCGGGTCGGAATAGTCCGAATCAAGGACTGGGTTGGTGTACCGCTGGGCATAGATACGCCCGGCGCCCAGTAGAAGCACCATCGCGGCCGCCAGCAAGGCCGTTTTCCGTATGTTATTGTGAATCACGCTATTCAGCAAGCAGTGCTTCTACAGTTTTCGTCCACTGCTGGAAGTCCTTGATGTCGCCCTTGCTCCAGCAACTGCCGAACCAATAGGTGAGGGGCTCTTCGCTGTGCACGGTGGCAATGCGTATCGTATGGACCTTGCCGCCGTCGTCAAGCAACTGTCCGGAATGCGCGGAAGGCATTACCACTGCCAGCCCGAGCATGCCGTCCTCAGCCTCGATACTCTGGTCCGAAGCAGGCTCCCAGAGCGAAACATACTTTTCATATGATCCCAGGGAGGTCTTCCTGCCGTCTTCGCGCACTTTCAGGCCTTCCGAATCCATGTCATGGACCCACAGTCCTGCAGCGACCTCCATTTCATCGAAGTCCCCGAAATACCGGTCCTCGACCTTGCAGAAATAGGATCCCGCCGTAACGGTGACGGTCTTCTCCAGACGGACCCTGATGCCGCCGGCATCCCATTCAGGATACTTCAGCACGAAGGTGACGGCGTCGTCATCCTGCGAGAGCACGGCGGCCTCGCGCCAGTTCGTGGCCGGGTAGCGAAGCTTCCCGTCCACGAGGGGCGCCGACGCGCCGCCTCCCAGGCTCACCGACACCTTGTAGCAGTCCTTTCCGCCATGGTCGTGGTGATAATACTCCGGATCGGAAACCGCGTGGGCGTACCAGTCGTCCGCGACCAGCGCTCCGGGCAGTTTCACCCAGATGTCTATTCCGGGCGAAGTCGGATCGCCCTCCAGGGCCTTTCCGTAGAAACGTCCCGCGATGAGGTCGTTCTCGAAGACGAAATCGTCCATGCGCTCGGGGACCTCGCGGGCCATCACCCGCGGCCCGGCTGCGGCCGCCGCGGGCTCCGCCACGGCTTCCCCGGCAGCCTTCCGGCCACTCTTGCATCCGATGGCAAGCAACGCCGCCGCGATCATCAATACAGCTATCCTTTTCATTATCTCAGATCCTTTGTGGCGCACCAGTCCATGTCGTTGTAGTCGTCGTTCTCGCCGCACATGCCCCAGATGAAGGTGTAGTTGCGGGTGGCGCAGGCGGAGTGGATGCTCCACTGCGGGCTGATGACAGCCTGCTCGTTGTGCATCCAGATGTGCCTGGTCTCCTGGGGCTCGCCGCAGAAGTGGCACACAGCCGCGTCCTCGGGCAGCTCGAAATAGAAGTAGACTTCCATGCGGCGGTCGTGGGTATGCGCCGGCATCGTGTTCCACGTGCTGCCCGGCGCAAGCTCCGTCATGCCCATCTGCAACTGGCAGCAAGGAACTACCTCCTTGACCAGCAGTCGGTTGATGGTCCTTTCGTTGCTCTCCTCCAGGCTGCCGAGATGCATCACCACGGCGTCTTTCTTGCTCACTTTCTTCACGCCGGTCTCACGGTGCGCCGTGGCCGAGCAGAAATAGAAATGCGCCGGTCTGGCGGCATCGTCGCTGCAGAAGGTGACGTGCCTGTCCCCGCGGCCGACGTAAAGTGCCTCCTTGTAGTCGAGATGGTAGCTCTCATCGCCCACGAGCACAGTGCCGGCACCGCCGACGTTGATGATGCCCATCTCGCGGCGCTGCGTGAAATAGTCTGCCCGGAGGATCTCCGGAGCCTCAAGCCTGAGGGCCTCCTTCACCGGCACTGCGCCTCCGGCGATGATGCGGTCGAACATGGAATATACCATGTTGATCTCGTCGGGGACCATGACGTTCTCCACCAGATACTCCTTGCGGAGCCTTTCGGTATCATAATGCTTCGCATCGACGTTGCTCGATGCCTGTCTGACTGAACAATTGATTTTCATATTTCTATGGTTGTTTTCCGATATATGCGAGTATGCCTCCGTCGACGTAGAGGATGTGGCCGTTGACGAAGTCCGAGGCCGGCGAAGCGAGGAACACCGCCGGACCCTTCAGGTCCTCCGGCGTCCCCCAGCGCTCCGCCGGCGTCTTCGCCACGATGAACGCGTCGAAGGGATGCCGGCTGCCGTCCGCCTGGCGCTCGCGCAGCGGCGCCGTCTGGGGCGTGGCGATGTAGCCGGGACCGATGCCGTTGCACTGGATGTTATATTTGCCGTACTCGGATGCGATGTTGCGCGTAAGCATCTTCAGTCCTCCCTTGGCGGCGGCGTATGCCGACACGGTCTCGCGGCCAAGCTCGGACATCATCGAGCAGATGTTGATGATCTTGCCGCCGCCCTTGGCGATCATCCCGGGGATGACGGCCTTGGACACGATGAACGGGGCATTGAGGTCGATGTCCACCACCTGGCGGAACTCCTCGGCGCTCATCTCATGCATGGGGATGCGCCTGATGATGCCGGCGTTGTTGACCAATATGTCTATCGTGCCGAGCTCAGATGCGATCTGTGCCACCATTGCCTGCACCTGCCCCTCGTCGGTGACGTCGCAGATGAAGCCCCTGGCCTTGATGCCTTTGGCATCATAGGCGGCCAGGGCCTTGTCCAGATGCTCCTGTGACCGGCAGTTGAAAGCGATCCTGGCTCCTGCCTCCGCGAAAGCCTCAGCAATCGCGAATCCTATTCCGTAAGCCGCGCCGGTGACGAGCGCAACCTTGCCTTCCAAAGAGAAATCCGTCATAAAAATGTCTGTTTTTGTGTTCCGTGAACGTTAACGCTAATTATTGCAAATATAGCAATAATCAATTATAATACGTAACTTTGACGGAAACCAAATCGGACAAAACCATGAAAAAAGCCTTTGTGGCAGCCTGCCTGCTCCTCTTCGCCGCATCCGCGGCCTCCGCACAGACCTTCAACGTGGACGAGCTCGTCGGCTCCAACCGCGACCTCGCCGCCAGCGGCGAGCGGGCCTATGACTTCGACGTCCCGCCCATGACACCTTCCCCCGAGGGGTACAAGCCGTTCTATATCAGCCATTACGGCCGCCACGGCTCGCGCTGGTGCTATAGCGCCGCGCCTTATTCCCGCATCCAGGCCAGGCTGGCTGAAGCGAAGGAGAAAGGCCTTCTGACCGCGCGCGGGCAGGAGTTCCACGACCAGTACATGGATTTCTACCTCGAGCCGATGATCAATGCAGGCGACCTGACTGAGCTCGGCCGCTGGCAGAACGAGCGCATTGCGGAGATCATGTACCGCGATTTCCCGGAGGTATTCACCAACGGCAACAAGGTGCTGGCGCGCGCGTCCGATTCTCCGCGCTCCATCATTAGCATGGGGTCCTTCTGCCTCGGACTCCAGAGGCATGCCCCCTGGCTGGACATCACCGTCCGCTCTCTGCATACCGACATGCCGTACACTTCCACGCGCCATTCACCCAGGCAGATAGCGAAGCATTACGCCGGCCGTCCGGGGCTTCCGGGAGGGGAGACCCTCGAGCAGTTCCGCGTCCGCAAGATAGACAGCGACGCCATCCTCGGCCGCCTTTTCACCGACACATCCTTCATCGGTGACGCCAGCGCCAAGGCGGCGTTCGTGATGGACCTGCACGATATCTGGGCGGGCTATCACAACTACTGCGACAGCGATTTCATGGAAGACCTCTTCGACAGGCAACAGAGGATCGACACATGGGAGGTGAACAATTACATCAGCTATACCCAGGCTTCGCTCAACCGCTTCGACCACATCGTGCTCCTGCAGGAGATAGAGCAGCTTGCGGACGAGGCCATTGCAGGGACGCGTGACGTCTGCCTGGATCTCCGTTACGGCCACGACCACGTCGTCAGCGCCTTCTTCCCCCTCCTCGGCCTTTATGGAAGCGACCGCCTTCCCGACAAGGCGGACGATGTAAAGTACTGGTTCCAGGACTATTACACCCAGATGGCCTCCAATTTCCAGTTCATCCTCTACCGTTCGCAGGCTTCCGACCGCATCCTCTTCAAGCTCCTTCACAACGGAGTTGAGGTGGAGTTGCGCCAGCTTACGCCGGTCCAGGGTCCCTATTACGACTGGGCCGACTTCAAGGCCTGGTGCGCGAAACTTTATGCAGAGCACCCGCTGCTGTAGCCGGGACCGCTACGGAAAAAGGGCTGGCCGCAATGTTGCGGCCAGCCCTTTTTTCATGCGGTATGACGGCTACCAGCGGGTGTCGCCGTAGCCCTTCCAGGCGCCCTTGACACCGAACTTGCCGGTGGTGGGGTCGCCGGAGAACGGAGTCTCGTCCAGCACCTTGCCGGCTCCGGCTACATTCTCTTCGGGCAGGTAGGTCCACCAGCTGTAGTCGCCGGTGGCGTCGATGTCCCAGAAGAGGTTGTCACCGATAGTCGGGACGGCGATGGCGGCGGAAGTCTTGCTGATGAGGTGCGGGAAGCCCGCGGCGGCGTTTGACGGAGTCTCCGCCGCGCGGTGCATGCACGCGAAGATGTTCCTGCTGACCACTATCTGGCGGGGATCCGATGTCGCGCTCGTGCTGCGGATGTGCAGGATGCCGTTGTTGTCCTTGGAATCGACGGCGCCGAGGTTGTAGAACGTATTGTTCTTCAGGATCACGGCTCCGCACTCCACGGCGGCGTCGATGCGGGCGAAGGTCCTGATGCCGTTGTAGAATGTGCTTGAGGTCACGGTCACGCTCTCTACGCTTCCCTTGCGGATGTCGATGAAGTCGCCGCTGGTGCCCATGTCATGCACGGTCAGTCCGTTGAGGACCACCGGGCCGACGGTAGAGGTGCCGGAATTGCTGATGAGGCGGCCGGTGTATGCGGTGACTTCGCAGTCCTTGATGCTCAGGGAGGTGAGGCTGGCGGCTGCATCGATGTCCACCATGTTGCCGATGGCGGAGTTGCCGTTGAGCTTTATGCCCTCGAGCGCGAACGCCACGCCGGCCCCGGCAGGCTTGAAGGCCCCGATGAGCTCGGGCTTCAAGCCGTTGCGGGACTGGCCGCGGAGCGTGAGCGCTCCGGGCAGCGTCCAGGTACCGTTGCTGATGGCGGCGTCACTGACGGCGGTCAGGTCGTAGGTACCGTACTTGAGGGTCACGTCGGTCTTGCCGGCGGAGACTGCGGCGATGAGTTCATCGGTGTTTGCCACCGCGAACGAGTTGCCCTGGTCCTGCGAACCGGACTTGATCCAGCGCGGGTCGCCGACCTTCTCGGAGGCCGCGAGGGCGTTCACCAGGGTGAAGTCGCCGGCTGCTGCATCCTTGAACGGATTGGAGGTGAGGACCACTCCGCTCCCGGCCAGGGGCTCCTCGGAGCCGATGGTGTTCCACCAGCTGTAGCCCTCGTCGGTGTCGAAGTCATAGTAGTAGTTGCCGGAGAAGGTCGGATGGCCGAGCTTCTCGGAGGCGGTGCTGACGAGTTTCGGGAAACCGTTGGCATTGCCGGGAGTCTCGGCCGCGCGGTGCATGCCGGCGAAGAGGTTGCGGGTGACCTGCAGGTTCTCAGGGGCTGCCAGGAGCGTGCTGGAACGGAAATGCAGGATGCCGTTGTTGTCCTTGGAATCGACGAAACAGTTGTTGTAGAAGGTGTTGTTCGCAACGAGCGCGGAGCTCATCACGACCGCGGCATCGATGCGGGCGAAGGTGCGGATTGCGTTGGCGAAGGTGTTGTCCTGGACCTTCAGGGCGGATACCGTACCCTTGCGGACGTCGATGAAGTCGCCGCCGGTGAACTCAGCTCCGCTGACACCGGTGATGACGTTGCCCTTGAACTCGACGGACGCCACCGAACCGGTCACGTTCATGTAGAACAGGCGGTTCTTGAAGGCTGTGATCCTGGAGTTGCGGACGGAGAACGAACCCATCTGCACGTTGGCGTCTGCCACCTCGAATGCGTTGTCCACGGACGAGCCTCCGTCGATGGTGATGCCGTTGATGCTGAAGGCGGTGACGCCCTCCTTGAAGATGAAGCCTCCGACCAGGCGCGCCCCTTCGGGACCGACGAGGTTGAGCGGGTTCACCAGGGTGATCTTGCCGTTGGCGATGTCCGCGTTGTCAGTGACGGCGGTCAGGTCGTACGTACCCTCCTTGAGGGTGACGGTCTTCTTGCCGGCGGAGATGGCCGTAAGCAGGTCGGATACGTTCTCGACGGTGATGTCGGAGGTCGGGGTGCTGCCTGACATGGGGTTCCAGCGAGGATCGCCCACGCCAGCGTTCATCGCCACGCCGTTCACGAGGGTGAAGTCGTACTTCTCCGCATCCTTGAACGGGTCGGAAGCCAGGATGGCGCCGCCTCCGGCGAGGCCTTCCTCCTTGGAGACATAGGCCCAGAAGGAGTATGCCGCCCTCTCTTCGCGGTCCTCGCAGTTGTAGTAGTAGTTGTTGCTGAAGTCGGGCGTGATACCTCCCTTGCTGCGGAGTTTCGGGAATCCGGCGGCATTGGAAGGATCCTCGTCGATGAGGATGGAGTAGAAGATATTGCTCTTCACCTTGTAGCTTATCAATCCGGCGCCGGCAGCGCTGCGGATGTGGAAGATGCCGTTGTTGTCCTTGCTGGAGGAGTTGGTGGCGATCTTGTAGAAGGTGTTGTTCTCTATCGTCGCGTAGTTCATCTCGTGGGCTGCGTCGGTGCGCACGAAGGTGCGGCAGCTGTTCGCGAAGGTGTTGTTGCGGACGATGAAGTTGTGGTGGGCACCGGTACGCAGGTCGATGAAGTCGGCTCCGGCGGAGCTGTCCTCGACGATATTGCCCTCGAGGATGAGGTACTGGACGTTGGATACGGACTTGCCGGAATTGTCATAGATGGCCTTGGTGCCGTGCAGGTAGCTGTCGTAGATGGCGACCGTGTCGGCGACGGGGCCGGCGGTCTTGTCCTCGACGAGCACGGAGGTGCCGTCGCCGACGACCTCGAGGTTGCGCAGGATGACGCTTCCACCGATTTCACCGCTGAGGGTGAAGCTGGCGGTGACGGGGGTCTTCTTCCCGTCCTTGGTCTGTCCCTTGAGCTTGAGGGGAGTCGTGACTGTCAGCGCTCCGATGGCGTAAGGGGTGTCGCTGTAGGCGAGGGTGATCTCCTCCTTGCCGGCGCCGATGGCGTTGAGCAGGTCGTCGACGGAGGACACTACGAACTCGGTGGACTCACCGCCGCCGCCTGCAGGAAGAACCGCGAAGGCGCACTTGCCGACGGAGGACTGGGTGTTGTAGATGTCGTTCTCGCCGGGGTTGGCATAGACGTCCACGGTGTAGCTGCCGGCGTCGAGCATCCTGACGACATCGGCTCCGATGACGTAGGAAGTCTCGTCGGTGGCGTAGGTCTTGCCGCTGAACACGACCGAGTAGCTGGCCGCATTCTCGACGGGCTCCCAGCTGACTGTCAGGTCCTTGGCATCACCGGCGGTGACGGAGGAAGGATTGACTGCAGGTTCGGGGGTCGGGAGGGCGGTATTGACCTGGAGGGTGTCGAGCGACCATGCCAGCTGCGAGATGCCGATGGGGCCGGAGGCGTAGACATAGACGAGGGACTCGCCGGTGATGTCGCTTATGAGGATCTTCTGGGCGTTGCCCATCAGGGAAAGCTCGGAGGCTCCTCCCTTGACGGTGATGCCGTTGCCTTCGACGTCACCGACGCCCACTACCACGTGTGCGCTGCCGCCGTCGACGGGCTTGACCACGACGGAACCGGGACGGTCAACCTTGAATGCGAGATAGCCGTCGGCGGGCACGCCGCGCCTGTTGGTGACGGTGGCGTCCTTGAAGTAAAGGGTGGCGTTCTCGACAAACATAGGCTTGGTCTCCACGTACATCATCAGTCCGTCGCGCACCTTGGCCTTGGTGATGTCGCCCACGAAGTACTTGGCGTTGCCGAAGTCCCAGGTGTGCGCACCGTCAAGGGTGGCGAGGGTGAGGTCCTCGGGCTCCTCAACGTACGGGGTCCACCACTTCGAGGCGCCGGCCTTGGCGGCGGCGACGTCAGGGTCGGCCAGGTTGAAGAAACCTCCCTTGGAGTTGAAGCAGGGATCGGCGGCCAGCAGGGTGCCGTTCTGCTTGAAGTTGTCGGTCCAGAAGGTCTCGGGTACGTTGTAGTAGAAGTTGTTGGAGAAGCTGATGCCCAGGTCGTCGGAAGAGAAGTACTTTGCGTTGCCGCTTCCGAGGGTGGCCTTTTCGGGCATGTCGAGCAGGAGGTTGTTCCTGAAGGTGAAACTTCCCACCTGCGTGCCGTTGTCCTTGTTGATGGCGATTATACCGGCATTGTTGGAATTGTCGCTGAGGCAGAGGTTCCGCATCGTGTTGTTCTCGACGCGGATGTCACCCCACTTGCCGTTGTCGATGCGCACGAATGTACGCATGCCGTCATAGATGGTGTTGTTGACGATGTTGAGGGCATCGACCTCGGTAGCACCGCGGAAGTCGACCACGTCGCCGCCTCCGGAGCCATCCTCGTTGATCGCGTAGATCTCGCAGCTGTCCCAGGTGAGCTCGCCGATCTTGAAGGTCTGGTTCCACTCGTAGATGAGACCCTTTGCGAAGCCGTGGATCGAGCAGTTGCGGTAGATGATGCTGTTGACGGGGACCAGCGAGCCGGTGCCGCCGTTCTTCAGGCAAATGGGATGGCCGAGGGAGTTGGAATTGCCGTCGAACTCCACGCCTTCGAAGTAGATGTCGCCTCCGGCGAAATCGGGAGCGATGCTCACCACGCCGTTGATGACGGGCCTGGTGCCGTCGGCGGCGGATTCACCGTAGATCTTGAAGCCCTTTGTGACATCGACGCCGGCGTCAACGCCGCCTCCGATGACATAGGGCGAGCCGGACATCCTCAGGTACATCACGGCGCCGTCCTTCATGCCCTGCTCGAGGGCTGCGGCGGTAGTGACATCGACTGCGGCGGAGGTGTCGGGCATAGTCCATGCATTGACCTCACCGCGGCTGGCGCTGGCGTAGTAGAGGACGATGACGTACTCGGTGGAGGGAGTCAGGCCGGTGACCTTGGCCGAACCGGCCGCGATGTCCTCGGCGGAGAGGTCCACCCTGGAGGTCTCCTCGGAGCCGGCGAGGCCGTACTCGATATGGGTGACATCCTCGAAATCAGGTACTTCCGTGGACCATGCCACGGCTATTGCGTTGGCTTCGCGGGCCGAAACCTTCAGGTAGAGAGGGTCCTTTACGGCGAAGGTCTTGATGGACTTGTCGTATTCCGCCCACTTGGAAGCTTCCTTCTTCGAGCTCGTGGCCTGGACCTTGAACCAGTACTGGGAGTCGGCGTCAAGCTTGCGGGTGTAAGGCACGGCCGAAGGGTCGACGACTGCGGAGAAGACCTCCATGGTCATCGCCTCGTCGGAGTAGACGGCAAGGTTGAACTGCTCAGCGTCCTTGGTGACGTCCCAGTTGAAGGTGACGTTCTGCCCGTTCGCCACCTTCGCGGACAGGTTCATCGGCTGGAGGCAGCGGTAGAGGTCCATGTCGGTGATTTCCTCGAACATGTCGCTCCTGCAACCCGTCGAGACCATGCCGACCGAGAGGACCGCCAGGACTGTAAGTATGCTGTATATTCTTTTCATATGCTTCGGAGGTATTAAGATTCGTATCCGTAGTCATTGACCAGGGCTCCCTGGCTGTTGGAGATGGAGTCGTTGAAGATGGGCCAGAACTGCCTGGTGTTGGGATCCCTGTAGTAGATGCCGTTGATGCGGTCGGTGTAGAAGCCGGTCTTCTTGGCGTCGTCGTACTTGCGGACGTAGCCGGACTCGAAGGTCCAGGCATCGCCGAAGTCGGCCTTGTCGCCTTCCTTCACCCATACCATATCGAGGGATTCCTCGTCGTCGGAGAGTTTGTAGTACATGTCTCCGGTGAAGCCGGCATAGTCTCCGGTACCGTCACGGAGAGCGGTCATGTCATCCTTGGCCTCGTCCATCTTCTCCTTGAGGAGGTTCCAGCGGATGAGGTCGCCCTTGCGGAGGAACTCGCCGCAGAACTCGAATGCGCGCTCGTCGACGATGGCGCCGAACATCGCATCCTTGCCGCCGATGGCGGCCACGTATGCTTCGGCGGCATCCTCGCCGCAGGCGCGTGCGCGGACCTGGCCGAGCCACTGCTTGGCGGAGTTGAGGTCACCGAGTTCGTTGGCGATCTCGGCCGCCATGAGCAGGACGTCGGAGTAGCGCATCACGACGGGCTTGACGCCGTCGTCATTGCCGCCGGAATAGGGGACGGCGTCCATCCACTCGAAGCGGTATTTGCCGAAATACCACTTGCTTATGCCGGCAGGCTCGATGCCGTTCTTTGTCCATCCGAAGTTCACGCAGGTGACGTCCCTGCGGGAGTCTCCCTCAGCGTAGTTGAAGTACACCGAAGGGAGCGGGCCGACATCGCCGCCGCGGTTGATCGTATAACCGTTGATGGTCGCTCCGGAGACGTTGACGGCGAAGGTGAAGTTCCACCTTCCGCGGCCGTCGCTGAACGGGATGACATAGAGGGTTTCGCCGTCGAAGGCGATGTTGTCGAGGTTGTTCTGCTTCACCCAGTAGTCACGGAAGTTGCCGTAGAGGGAGCATCCGCCGTTGGTGATGGCATCCTTGAGGTAGGAAAGCGCCTTGGGATAGAGGACGTCCTTGCCCAGCTGGCTGTCGGAGGAAAGGCGTACGGACCCGAGGTCGCCGGTGCCGACCATGCCATCGGCGGGCCTGAGGGCGTAGCCCGATGCCGCCAGGGCGATGCGGGCGTACAGGCCCTCGGCGAAGACCTTGTTGATGCGGTCGGTGCGCGAGGTGGCTGAGGTGGCGTTGGGATAAGGGAGGTAGGGAATGGCCTCCTCGAGGTCGGCGAGGATCTGTGTGTAAATGACGTCGCGGTCGGATTTCTTGACGTAGATGGTCTCGGCCGTGACGGGCTCGAAACGTGCCGGTACGTCTCCCCAGGCCTTGATGAGGTCGTAGTAGATCATGGCGCGGAGGGTCAGGGCCTCTCCGAGCAGATATGCCATCTCCACGTTCTCCTCAGTCTTGCCGTATGTGCGGATGCCGTCGATGGCGAGGTTGGCGCGCTCGATGGCCTCGTACATCTTGACGTAGGGACCGTTGGCGAGGTTGAGCTGTGCATTGTTCGGCAGGCAGTCGTAGGCCGCGATGTCGGACCTTCCGTCACCGGGCTTGTAGGTATTATACCATTCGATGTCGGTGTTGAAGCCGTACCAGGGGAGGAACCTTCCGCGGTAGTTGTTGGTCTCACCGAATGACTGTGCGATACCGAATACCGTTCCTTCCGCCAATGCGTAGTTGGCGAATACCGTGGAACCGTCGAAGGTCGAAGGGGACTCCTTGTCGAGGACGGCGTCGCAGGAAGCGAGCGTCAGGACGGCTGCAGCGGCGAAGAGGATATGTTTGAATGTCTTTTTCATCGCAATTCAGTTTTAGAAGGTCAGATTGATGCCGAACACGTAGCCGATGCTCTTGGGATAGGCGGAGTAGTCGACGCCCGGGGTGAGCGGGGTGCTGCGGCGGGTATCCACTTCGGGATCGTAGCCGCTGTACTTCGTCAGGCAGAAGAGGTTGGTGCCGGTCGCGTAGACGCGGAGCTTGCGGACGTGGAACTTGTTCGTGAAGGTCTCGGGGAGGGTGTATCCTATCGTGGCGCTCTGCAGGCGCAGGAAGGATGCGTCCTCGACGGCCCAGTCACTGAAGACGGCGTTGCCGACGCAGGGTGACCACATCGTCACTCCGGAGTTCATGGCCTCGAGCTGCGCGGGGTCGTTGACGACCTCGCCCGTAGTCCAGTCGATGTTGGTCCATCTCTTGTCCACATCCATGCTGTTGAGGAGGTTGCGGTTGTAGAACTTGCGCGAGGAGGTGAACTCCACCTTGTTGGCGTTGTACACCTGGTTGCCGATCATATAGGTGAAGTTGGCGCTGAAGTCGACGCCGTAGAGGTAGCCGTTCAGGCTGAAACCGCCCTGGAAATCAGGGGTGGCGTTGCCGATGACCTCGCGGTCCGCAACGGTTACCTTGCCGTCACCGTTGAGGTCCTTGAGCTTGACGGCTCCCGGGCGAAGGTAGCTGGAACCGATGATGCTGGAGTTGTCGGCCACGCCGTCGTTGAGTTCCCACTTGCCGTTGTTGTAGCCCTTGAAGTCGCTGACCTTGTAGAAACCGTCGTTGCGGTAGCCGTACATGTTGCCGAGGGGCTGGCCCACCTGGACGACATAGTCGTCGCCGATCTCGGTCGAAGCCCAGTAGGACTGCGCAAAGATGGACTCGAGGCCTCCGAGGGAGGTGACCTCATTCTTGTTGTAGGAGATGTTGCCGCTGAGGCCGAGGTCGAAGTCCTTGGTGGAGACGAGCCTCAGGTTGAGGGTGAGCTCGACTCCGCGGTTGCGGGTGGAGCCGATGTTGCGGTACTGGCTGTCATATCCGGAACCCGTGATGGGGAAGTTGATGAGCAGGTCCTTGGTGTCGTTCTGGTAAGCCTCGAGGCTTCCGGAGACACGGCCCTTGAAGAAGTCGAAGTCCAGGCCCACGTTATGGGTGTAGGTGGTCTCCCACTTCAGGTCGGGGTTGTTCATGATCTTGCCGGCCATCCAGATGGTGCCGGTATTACTGAGCCAGGTGGACGTGGATGCACTGTACTCCTTGTTGATCTGTCCTGAAGGGATGTTGTTGTTTCCGGCCGAGCCGAAGCTGTAACGCAGCTTGAGCTGGTTGATCCAGGACGCACTCTTCATGAACTCCTCGTTGGAGAGGGTCCAGGACACGGCAGCGGAAGGGAAGATGCCCCAGCGGTTGGCCTTGGAGAACTTCGAGGAACCGTCGGCGCGGACCGTGGCGGACAGGGAGTACCTTGAGTCATAGGAGTAATTAACCCTGCTGAAGAACGACAGGAGGTTGTCGTCCGGAGCGTAATAGTTCCTGGAGGAGACCGGAGTACCGGAGCTCATGAAGTTCCAGGCCATCTGCGCGTCGTAGAAGGTCGGGAAGTTCTCGATCATCGACGTCAGGGTGTTGCTCTTGGTGATGGTCATCTCCTCTCCGAGCAGCAGGTCGAGGTTGTGCCTGTCGTCCGTGAATACGTCGGAGAAGTTGTAGGTGAGGGTGTTGGTGTTGCGGTACTTCCTGCGGGTGAGGTCGGTGTACTGGTTGGCCGGGGTCTCCTTGTAGGTGGCGGAGTTGGTCACGTAGTACGTGGTCAGGCCGTAGAAGCGGTTGTCGGTCTGGCGGTAGTCCTCGAGGCCGCCGTCGATCTTGAGCCTGAGGTTGGGGGCCATCTCCCAGGTGAAGGCGGCGTTGGCCGTCCAGCTCACGCGGCTGCGGCGGCTGTCGTTGTCGGCGACGGAGAGGAGCGGCGGAGCGTTGTCGCCGTAGTCCTGCTCCTCGTCGGTGCCCTGGATGGAGGAGGAGATGGGGATGGGAGTGTAGGAAACCGCATGCTTGAGGCGGCCGTTGCCGGAAGTGGTGCCGGTATCGTTGATGCCGTTGGCACCGGAGCCGCGGACCTGCGTGTCGGAGAAGCGGACATTCACGTCGATGGCGGTCTTGTCGCCGGGACGGAACTGGCCCTTGAAGCTGAGGTTGTCACGGCCGTAGTCGGAGCCCGACATGATGGCGTTGTCCTTCATGTGGGCGTAGCCGAGGGTCCAGTTGTAGTTCTCGCCGCTGCCGGACACCGAGAAATCGGTGCTGAACGAGGTGCCGGTATTGCCGAACACCATTCCGACCCAGTCGTTGGTGGCGAGGCCATTGTACATGTCGATGTCGGCGAAGGTGCCGAAATACGGCTCGTAGTTGTCGGAGACGTTGTTGCGCAGCGAAGAGAGCTCATACTGGAAACGGACGAAGTTGTCCGAGTCCATGGGCCTGATCGCGGCTGCGTTGGCCATGCGCTTCATTCCGTAATAGGAGTTGAGGTTGACCGAGACCTTGCGTCCCTTCTCGCCGCTCTTGGTGGTAACGATGACGACGCCGTTGGCGCCGCGGCTGCCGTAGATGGCGGTGGAGAAGGCGTCCTTGAGGACGTCGATGGACTGGATCTCGGACGAGGCGATGTCATTGATGGACTCCACCGGGAAACCGTCCACTATGTAGAGCGGGGAGTTGTCCTGGGTGATGGAGCCGCCTCCGCGGACGCGGATCTTGATGTCGGCGTCAGGGTCGCCTTCGGTGGTGGTCACGGACACGCCGGCCATCTTGCCTGAGAGGGCCTGGCTGACGGTCGTCACGGGCTGCTCGGCGATCTTGTCGCTGTTGACGGAGGAGACGGAGCCCATGAGGTCGCGCCTCTTCACGGTCTGGTAGCCCACCACGACGACTTCGTCGAGGAAGGTGGAGTCCTCTTTAAGGACGACGTCGATCTGCGTCCTTCCGTCGATGGCGACGGTCTGGTCGCTGAGGCCGATGTACGAGAACACGAGATTCTTCGCGTCGGCCGGTACGGAGATGCTGTAGTCTCCGTCGAGTCCGGTCACCACTCCGATGGTGGTGCCTTCGACGAAGACTCCCGCTCCCATCAGCGGTTCCCCGCTCTCGTCCGTCACGACGCCCTTGATGGTCGTCTGGGCGGACAGGGACAGGGCCGCTGCCAGGCCGAGAACCGCAAGAATGAGTTTCTTTGCTGATTGTTTCATACGGTTTTGATATTAATTATTGTAGTTTCGTGTAGTTTCCGTCCTTGTTCTGGGCTGCGACGACGTCCTTCACCAGGTAGTGGAGGTACATCTCGAAGTCGGTGTAGCGGCCGTTCCTGTCAAGCGTCTTCGCTCCGGCATCGGCAGAGGAGTCCTTATTAAGGCCGAACCGGTCTTCGAACCAGTCGGGCATGCCGTCGCCGTCGCTGTCCTTCACGCTGGGGACCTGTTCGGCGGTGGCCTTGTACTCGGGCCAGGCATAGCCGTAGGCCTCCTTCACGTCGGCGATGTCCTTGATGATCCTTCCGGTGCCGGCCTTGACGTCCGCGCTGATGCGTGCGTCAACCTTGTCCCTGGCAAGCGACGCGCCCGCCCAGAGGCAGACTGCCTCCAGGGCGGCAGCGGCCGTGTGCGTCGTCGTGAACGCCGCGGCGCCGTCGCGTCCCGTCAGGGGCAGTGCGGCGGAGAGGGGACTGTCATAATTTGCGTGCCCGCTGCCGTTGTGCCAGTAGATGACATTGTCGAGGCTGGGATTGCCGTCGTATTTGTTGCCGCTCACGTAGACCTGGGGGTAGCCGTCGTCGATGTCCTTTGCCCCGCAGGTCGAGCAGGTGCTGGTATAGGCCCCGTAAAGGTCGAGGATGTACTTCCTGTCCTTGGAGGAAGGGCCTTTCTTGTAGTAGTTGTTCACTACGTTGAACCATCCTCCCTCACCGCCGTAGGTGCTGTTGTCACCCCAGTCGTATATGACGTTGTTGCGCAGGTCGACATTGCCGCGGCGGGCGGGATCCTTGTGGTCCTGGTAGATATGCGGATGGTCGATGCGTGCGTTGCGGCTGTCGTTGTGGGCGAGGATGTTGTGGTGGAAACTGGCGTTCTTGCCGCCCCAGATGCCGCCGTAGCCGTGCGAGCCCTTCGTGTGCAGCTTGCAGTCCTTCATCGACTCGGCGATGAGGCACCATTGCATCGTGAAAAACTCGTTGGCATAGAAGGAGGCGCATTCGTCGACGCTCCAGCTCATCGAGCAGTGGTCGAGTATGACGTTGTCGAGGTAACGTCCCCAGATGCAGTCCTCGCCGTCGGCCTTGCCGGCCTTGATGTCGGATTCGGTCCAGGGCGCTTCGTCTCCCAGGCGGAAGCGCAGGAAGCGTATGATGACGTTGCTTGCCTGGATGTTCACCGTATAGTTCTTGAGGCAGATGCCGTCTCCCGGCGCTGTCTGGCCGGCGATCGTGAGGTCGCCCTTGCTGATCTTGAGGTCGCTCCGGAGCTCTATGATGCCGGCGACGTCGAAGACGACGGTGCGCGCGCCGCTCTCGCCTACGGCGGCGCGCAGCGACCCGGCGCCGCTGTCATTCAGGTTCGTGACGTGGATGACCCTGCCGCCCCTGCCGCCGGTGGTGTACATTCCGCCGCCCTCGGCGCCGGGAAAGGCACGGACGACGCCGTCCTCCTCGGCTGAGGGGATGGAGAACTGCTCATAATACTGGTCGGAAGGATCGGGACCGGGGCCGGGCGGGTCGACGGGCTCGGCCTCCGTGGAGGCATCGAGCCAGGACGACCAGGCCGAGGCGCCGGCGTCGTTGACCGCGCAGACCGCGAAGCGGTATGCGGTGCCGGCATTAAGGCCGTCGATGGTGACATTGCGGGTCTTTACGCTGCCGGACTTCACCTCGCTGCCGCCTTCGGTGAGCTTGTACTGGAATCCGGTGGCGTCCTGGACGGGGCTCCACTGGAAGGTGAGCGAAGTTATGGTGGCAGAGTGGAGCTCAACCCCAGTCGGCGCGGCCGGGGCCTGCGGCTGCGGCTCGGGCTCCTGCCCGCCGCAGCCCGCGCCCAGCAGCGCCACGACCGCCATGATTGCTATAACGCTGATTCTCTTCATCTTATCTCCTTTCCATTTCGAGCGAAGCCCAGATGAACGGACCGACCCCCTTCGGGTCGTTGCTCCGCACCGGTTCGCTCAGATAGTATGCATAGTCTCCCATGCGCATCTGCTTTCCTCCGAGGCCGCCCACGCTGCAGCACTGGTTGATGCTGAGCAGGCCGTCCTCATCCTCGGTAATGAAGGTCTTCACCAGACCGCCGTAGACCTTCCTGGCATAATCCTCCAGCGAAGCGTCGAGATATCCCAGCCTCACGCCCTTCAGCAGGGAATAGCTGAACATCGCTGAACAGGTGGCCTCCAGGTAGTTGCCCTCCCTTCCGGGGCAGTCCAGCACCTGGTACCACATACCGGTCTCCGGATCGGCGAAGGAGGGGAGCACGTCCACGATGCCGCGGAGTATCTCCACCAGGTCCCCACGGCCTTCCGTGCCTTCCGGGATCAGCTCCAGGACATCCACGAGGGCCATGCAGTACCAGCCGAGGGCCCGTCCCCAGCAATGCTGGGACTGGCCCGTCTCCGGGTCGCACCAGAACATCGAGCGGGACTCATCCCATGCGTGTCTGTAAAGCTTCGTCTCAGGGTCGTAGGTGTGCCTGGCCGCCACTTTGAAATCGTTGATGATGTCGGCCCATCCCCCGGCCTTGTCCTGCGCGTATCTGGAAACATACTCGGCATAGAAGGGCTCCGCCATGTATAGTCCGTCCAGCCAGACCTGGTGAGGATACACGGTCTTGTGCCAGAATGCACCCTCGCTTGTGCGCGGGTGCTGCGACAGGCGTGTCATCATGCTGTCGACGGCGAAGCGGTACCTTTCCTTTCCTGTGATGTCGTACAGTTGGTACAGCGTCCTTGCAGGGCAGACCTTGTCAACGGTGTAATCTCCCTTGTAATAGTAAGTTATATGCCCGTCTTCCTCGATGCATTTCGCGTACCAGCCATCTACGTAGGAGACGATGTCCTCCCCGCCGTAAGTCTGGTAGACGTCAAGGAAGGCCTTCATCTCGAGGCCGGGAGTATAGTTCCAGCTGACCTTGCCCTCGCAGAAGTCCAGCCAGGTGGCATCCGGACAGCGGGTCATCTCGCTGCGGACCATCCTCAGCGACATCGGTTCCCCGGCCGGCTTCGCGCAGGAAGCCAGCATCAGGGCTGCAAGGAGGTATATGACGTTGTTTTTCATTCCTATCTGTTGTCAAAGGGGTTCCAGACCTTTCCCTCTCCCTGGTCCATGACCTTCCCGAAGGCGTACTCCGCAGCCTGCTTCGCGCTGAGGCGATGCGACCATTTCACGCGCCCGCCGGCTTCCGCACCGGGTCCGGTGCAGCCGTACTCGGCGTAGAAGGCGGTCTTGTGCGCCTCGGGCTTGTTCCAGTCGTGCCATCCTTCGGGAAGGATGTGCGCTCCCATCTCGCAACCGATGTACACGGTGCGGGCGAATGGCCGCCAGGGGCGTCCAAGGTATACCTTGGACACGCCCGGCGCGGCCTCCAGCCTGCAGCCCTGGAAGACATAGCCATACTTCTGGCCCTCGTGCGTGGAGGCGGCGGTGATGTAGCTGTCCTTCTTGGAGAGTATCGTGCAGTTCTCGAAGAATGCGATCCCGGGGCCGAAGATGAAATCCGTCGTCCCCTCTATATCGCAGTCGAGATAGTAGCTCCGCTTGGCGCCTCCGGTGGAATTGTACGTTCCGAAGGTGTAGATGGTGTCCTGGTCGGCAGCGATGCGGCAGCGGTGGAAAAACAGGAAATCACCATCCGTGAACAATGCAACCGCCTGTCCTACAATGCTTCCATCACCTGCGGAATTCTCTATTGTGAGGTCCTCGAAGGTGACATGGTCGGCGTGGACGTAAAGCGATGCGCTGCCGGAAGTGCCGACTTCGAAGCGGCCGTCGGGCCACATCTTGCGTGCGTAATTGTCATAGGTTAGCACCGTGCGGTCCTTGCCTGCGCCGCGTATCACCAGGCATTTCTTGCCTGCGGGAATGATTATGCGCTCCTTGTAGACTCCCTCCTTGACATAGATGGTCGTTACGTCACCGTGGCTGTAGTCCGGCACCGCGTCAATCGCTTCCTGAACCGTGAAGTAATCGCCCCGGCCGTCCTGCGCCACTACTATGTCGGGCGGCGAGTCCAGCAGGTGTGCCTTGATGCCGTCAAGCGAACTTGCGCGGATGGCGTCGCAGACAAGGCCTGCGACCGCCCGCGCGCCGTTCGCCTTCGTATGGGTATTGTCCTCCTTGCCCTCGGGACAGAAGGCGTATTCGCCGGCTGGGATCCACATGAAATACGGACGCGAGGCCTCGTCCCCGAGCCCCAGCAGCCATTCCGCGCTGGAAGCGGTGATGTCCAGGAGCTCGACCCCGAGCTCCGAGGCTACCTGCTTCATCGCGGCGGGATAGTCGGTGTGGCAGTCCAGGTCCAGTTTCCCGTCCTTGAACCAGCGGCGCATCACCGGGGTCAGGAGCACGGGCGTTGCACCCATCTCCCTGACGGTGCGGCAGTACATCCGGAGATTCTCCTGGTAGAGGCCGTAAGCGGGGGCATAGCGCACGCTGTCGTCCTGCTTTGCGTCATTGTGCCCGAACTGTATGAATACATAGTCGCCCGGCTTCACCGCGGCCTTGACCTCATCCCAGTGCCCCAGGGTGATGAAACTCTTGGTGCTGCGCCCGTTGCGGGCGTAGTTGACGACCTTGATCCCGTCGTCGAGGAAATTGGCGAACTGCATGCCCCAGCCCCTCTCGGGATTGCCTCCGGAAAGGTCCTTGTCGGCGCAGGTGCTGTCGCCCATCAGATGTATGGTCTGGGCACCCGCAAGGGAGCAGGCGATGACGGCGGCTGCCAGTATGGATACCAGTCTCCTCATGGTTATTCGACGCTGACGTTCTTGCAGAAGAGGGTGGTGACAGGTTCGCCGGTCCTGGGGACGATGACGGTATTCCTCATCGTCACGTCCTCGGCCCAGCAGAGCTGGATACCGACGTTGCCGGTAATGGTGCAGCGGTCGACAGCCACGTTCTTCACGGGCATCTCGGGGATGCCGTTGAAGAACATCGCCCTGGCCGCGCCGTTGCAGACTATGTCGCTGATGTAGATGTCGCGGAAGCAGGGAGTGGTCTCGTCGACCGGCTGCGCGGCCTCCTCGACCGGCTCGCCGCCCTCCGCCATGACCTCGACGGCGGATTTTCCGCCGTAGTAGAGGTCGAACAGGAGGGCTTCCGCCACGATGTCCTTCATGTAGATGTGGTCGATGAAGATGTTGCTGACCACGCCGCCGCGGCCGCGCCTGCTCTTGAAGCGCAGGCCGACGTCGGTGCCGAGGAAGCGGCAGTTGGACACCTTGATGTTCTCCACTCCGCCGGACATCTCGCTGCCGACGGTGAATCCGCCGTGCCCGTGATAAACCGTGCAGTTGTCGACGATGAGGTTGCGGCACGGCCTGGCGCGCCTGCGGCCGTCCTCGTCCTTGCCGGACTTGATGCAGATGCCGTCGTCGCCGCAGTCGAGGTTGGAATCGACCATTATGACGTTCTCGCAGGAGTCGATGTCGATGCCGTCACCGTTCTGCGAATACCAGGGGTTGCGGATGGTCACATCCTTGATTATCATGTTCTTGCACATCAGGGGATGGACGTTCCAGCAGGGGGAGTTCTGATAGGTGCAGCCTTCCAGCAGTACGTTCTCGCAGTTGCGCAGCGAAATCATGACCGGACGCAGGAAACTCTTGATTTCGTTCCACTCCGCTTCGCTGAGGTCTCCCTTGGGGACGTTCATGTCCGCGATGGACTGGCCCTTGACGAAGCCTTCGTCGGGATACCAGACGTCGCCGTACACCACTCCGCCCGTCGCAAGGAGGTTCTTCCATTGCGCGTTCGTGAGCTTGTCCTTCTTCACGGCGCGCCAGGCGTCGCCGTTGCCGTCGATCACGCCCGCACCGGTGATGGAAATGTCGTGGGCGCCGTCGGCATTGACGGGCGACTCGCAGCGGCGCGTGTCAAGCCCTTCGAAGACTGTGCTGATGATGGGGTAGAGGTCGCGGTCGGGGCTGAAAAGGATGACGGCATTCGCGTCCAGATGAAGGTCTATGCCGCTTTTCAGGGTGATGGGGCCGGTGAACCAGATGCCGGCCGGGACGTTGAGGTGACCGCCTCCCTTCGATGCCAGGAAATCAATGGCAGAAGCGAATGCATCGGTGTTCAAATCAATACCGTTCCCGTTCCCGCCAAAATCGGTGAGGCTTACCGTGCGGTCAGGTATCTGCGGGCGCGTGACTACAGGCATCTCGAATGGGAGGTCCTTATACAGGTAATCAAACTCCCCGGCCTGGCCGGAGCCTGTGCAGGATGTTATTAAAACGGCTGATAATGAGAGTGTTGTCAACGCATTGAGCGCTGACAAGCCAAAGGGCTTTGTCCTGGCGTCCGCCCTGGCGGAACGAAGAGTCGAGGTCATCTGCAGATCCGTGTTATGTAATTACGCAGCAAATATAAGAATAATTTCCGTAAACGTGCACGGAAATCAAAAAATGTGACACGAATGCATTTCAATGTGCCTGCAAAGCATTATATTTGTCCCATGATCTTCATCTTCAGACGACGCAGGAGAAAACGTAAACCGCTCACCGCCGCCCAGGCGGAGGAAGTGGAGCGGCTGCGCGCCCAGGCCAAGGCGGCCCTGCCGCCCCGCCTGGCCGAGCTCGCCGCCCTCCACGGCTTCACCTACAACAGCGTCCGCATCAAGCACAACGTGTCCAACTGGGGCAGTTGCTCCGAACTCGGCAACATCAACCTCAATCTCAACCTGATGCGCCTCCCGGAGCACCTCCGCGACTACGTCATGCTCCATGAGCTCTGCCACCTCCGCCACCTCGATCACGGTCCTGAATTCCACGCCCTCCTGGAGTCTCTCTGCCCCGGCCATCGCGCCCTCAACCGCGAACTCCGCTCCTATAAGCTTCTCTGATCGTTTCCCGTTATCCTTCGACCGGCGGTAGAAGGATGCGAGCGTTTTCGCTCAAAAGTGCGTTATCCTTCGACCGTTGGTCATTAGTGTCCACTAAAATTTTTCTCTAATCGGTGTTTATGAATCAAACAATGTTGGCTCTTCGGTACTGTCACCGATACAGAAGTTTGTTTTGTTAAACAGATCAACTAATGGTGTTGTGTCAGTAAGAGAGATTCC
>JAEEGL016352816.1_pt1 | contig 37822 bp, 27 predicted proteins | sample 9134231 | NCBI WGS metagenome assembly JAEEGL01 (sample SAMN16246548, study PRJNA631951) | gut metagenome | biome: gut microbiome; feature: rumen; material: fiber-attached | host: Bos | place: Iran: Karaj | collected 2018-10
ATAAAAAAACGTGTTGACAGCATAAATATAGTTGTGGTATTTTTTATAAAACCGTTGATGAAGAGTGAGTAGACATTACCTCCTTATCATGAGAGAGCCTCGGATGGTGAGATCGTGGCGGTAAGTGTTATGTTGAATGGACTTCAGAGGGCGACCGGAAGGCGAGTGATCGCGTAGTATGGAAGACGGAGTCAGGATCTCCGTGATCAAAATCCGGCATATTTATTGTATGCGCTAAGTGGGTGTAATGTACACCAAGCCGGGTGGCACCGCAGGTATATGATACCTGTCCCAGCAGTAACTACTGTAGGGACAGGTTTTTTTATTTGTTTAAAACCGGGTCCCGCGAAAGGTGAAGTCGGGCGGATCCAAAGAAGATCTCCCGCGAAGGAGGAAATATGAAAAAAAGAATCGTAGCTTTGATGATGGCAATCGCCGTAAGTGCATCTTTGTGTGCATGCGGCAGTACTGCAGCGCAGACAAAAGCGGGTACAACATATAAGGTTGGTATCTGCAATTATGTAGATGATGCATCTCTTAACCAGATAGTTGAGAATATAGAGAATCGTCTTGGTGAGATAGGAAATGAAAAGAATGTGAAGTTCGAGATCGAGTATGATAACTGTAACGCAGATGCAAATGTTCTTTCACAGATTATTGCCAACTTCATTGCAGATGACGTAGACTTAATGGTAGGTGTGGCTACTCCGGTAGCTATGAGCATGCAGGCCGCTACAGAGGATAATAAGATCCCTGTAGTATTTGCAGCAGTATCAGATCCTGAAGGCGCCGGCGTGGTATCATCAAACGCTGCTCCCGGAGCCAATATCACAGGTACATCCGATTATCTGGATACCAATGCGATCATGAACCTGATCCTGGCACAGAATCCTGATATCGAGAAGGTCGGTCTGCTCTATGATGTGGGACAGGATGCGTCTACAACTGCAATAGCAGAGGCTAAGGCATTTTTGGACGGCAAGGGCATCGAGTATGTTGAGCATACCGGTACCAATGTTGATGAGGTATCGCTTGCAGTAGATGCATTTGTTGCTGACGGTGTAAAGGCAATCTTTACTCCTTCTGACAATACGATAATGACAGCAGAACTTTCAATTTATGAGAAGATGGCGGATGCAGGAATACTTCACTATGCAGGAGCAGATTCATTCGCTCTTAACGGAGCATTCCTTGGATATGGTGTTGACTATGCGAACCTTGGAGTTGAAACGGCTGATATGGTAGCGCAGATACTTGTAGATGGTGCTGATCCTGCTTCTACTCCTGTTAAGACCTTTGATAATGGTACAGCCACTATCAATTCTGACATTTGTGACAAGCTTGGACTTAACTTTGATGAGCTGACAAAAACATTTGCTCCGTATTGCACCAAGGTTGAGAGCATCAAGACAGCAGAAAACTTCTAAGTATAGGCATAATACGGGCATAATAACCCGAAAGGAGATTATTAATGAGTTTAGCGGATATGGGACCATTGTTACAGACGGCACTTGAACTGGGACTGTTCAGTGCACTTACGGTATTGGCATTGTACTTAAGTTACAGTATGCTCAATGTGTGTGATCTGTCTACTGACGGGTGTTTTACGATGGGTGCATGTGTCGGAGCGGTGGTAGCCATATCCGGTCATCCTTATCTGTCGATCATAGCGGCAATGGGAGTAGGAGTTTTGTCAGGTTTTATAGTAGCTATTCTGCAGACTAAGATGGGAGTGGAAAGCCTGCTTGCCGGAATTATAGTCAATACCGGATGGTACTCATTAAACATTGCCATAATGGGTAATGCGTCTTTGCTAAATATGAATAAGACAGAGACCGTATTTACCGGACTGAAAGAAGCATTGGCAGGAACTGTATTTGCCGATGCATACAGACTAATAGTCGCATTGGTAGCTGTTGCAGTTGTGGTCATATTTCTCTCACTTTTCCTGCGTACAAGGTTGGGACTGGCTATCAGAGCAACCGGGAATAATCCCGATATGGTGAAGTCCTCATCGATCAATCCGGCATTTACGACTATCGTAGGATTATGCGTAGCCAATTCATTCACCGCGTTGGGAGGATGTCTGTTGGCGCAGTCACAGAAGTCCGTGAATATCGATATAGGAAGCGGCATGGTCACAATAGCGCTGGCGTCACTCCTTATTGGTGAAGCGGTTATGACCAAAGGCGGTATCACATTAAGAGCGGTAGGTGCGGTGATCGGTGCTTTTATATTCAGACTTGTTTATACGATAGCACTCAGATTCCATATGCCGGCCTATATGCTTAAACTTGTATCATCGATCATAGTCATAGTGGCTATCAGCGGACCATACTTTAAAAAGAGGCTTCCGCTTATAAAGAGAAGTCTCAGTATTAAAAAACAGGGTATAGACAGGGAGGGACGTGCAGATGCTTAGATTATCACATGTATCCAAGACATTTAACCCCGGAACTGTCAATGCCAAGCAGGCATTGTGTGATCTGAATCTCACGGTAGAGGATGGAGATTTTATCACGATCATAGGTGCAAACGGAGCGGGGAAGTCAACTTTATTTAATGCCATTGCGGGCAGTTTCATTACTGACAGTGGCCGTATCATACTGGATGATACCGATATCACACTTATGCCCGAGCATGAAAGGGCGCGTCGTATAGGCAGACTTTTCCAGGATCCGATGAGAGGTACGGCGGCAGGTATGACAATTGAAGAGAACCTTACACTGGCTGCCGGCAGGGGAGGATGGCTGTCCCACATAGACAGAAAGCAGAGAGAAGAATTCAAAGAGATATTGGCCAGACTGGACATGGGACTTGAGAATCGAATGAAACAGCCTATGGGGCTGTTATCAGGAGGTCAGAGACAGGCTGTGACATTGCTTATGGCTACCATTAATCCGCCGAGCTTATTACTGTTGGATGAGCATACGGCCGCACTTGATCCGGGTGCTGCGGAAAAGGTACTTCAGATCACAAGCGAAGTGGTGAAAAAAGAGCATCTGACCTGTCTTATGATCACCCATAATATGCAGTCGGCATTGGAACTTGGCAATCGTACACTGATGATGGATGGTGGAGATATCATACTGGATGTGTCAGGAAAAGACAGAGATGCCATGACAATGCAGGATCTGCTTGACAGATTTAAGAATATATCGGGCAAGGCGCTCGATAATGACAGAATGTTACTGATGTCCGAATAGTTTAAAGGAGGAAAACTATGAGCGAAAACAAAATCCCTTACAAAATCTATCTTGAAGAAAACGAGATGCCCAAGGCTTGGTACAATTTAAGAGCCGATATGAAGAATAAGCCGGCACCGCTCGTTAATCCCGGAACCGGTAAGCCTCTTACTGCAGAGGAGTTGACTCCGATATTCTGTGAAGAATTGGTAGCTCAGGAACTTGATGATACTACAGCTTATATTGATATACCGGATGATATCAGGAATTTCTATAAAATGTACAGACCGTCACCTCTTGTAAGAGCATACTGTCTGGAAGAGAAGTTGCAGACTCCGGCCAAGATATATTATAAATTCGAGGGTAATAACACAAGCGGATCACATAAGTTGAATTCTGCGATCGCTCAGGCATATTATGCAAAGAAGCAGGGACTTAAGGGTGTGACGACGGAGACAGGAGCCGGCCAGTGGGGCACAGCGCTTTCAATGGCATGTGCTTACATGGGACTTGATCTTAAGGTATTTATGGTTAAGGTCTCTTATGAACAGAAGCCTTTTAGAAGAGAGGTTATGAGAACATATGGCGCCAGTGTGGTTCCTTCGCCTTCAGAGACAACTGAGATTGGTAAAAAGATACTTGCTGAACATCCCGGTACAACAGGATCACTTGGATGTGCCATATCAGAGGCGGTAGAAGTTGCTACCAAGAATCCGGGATACAGATATGTGCTTGGAAGTGTGCTTAATCAGGTATTGCTTCATCAGTCGGTTATAGGTCTTGAGACCAAGACCGCCCTTGATAAATATAATATTAAGCCGGATATCATCATAGGATGCGCAGGCGGCGGTTCTAACCTGGGTGGTCTTATCGCTCCTTTCATGGGAGAGAAACTGCGGGGAGAAGCAGATTACAGGATCATCGCAGTAGAACCCGCTTCATGTCCCAGTTTTACCAGAGGAACATTTGCATATGACTTCTGCGATACCGGAATGATCTGTCCGTTGGCTAAGATGTATACACTCGGAAGCAGCTTTATACCTTCAGCCAATCACGCAGGCGGCTTAAGATTCCATGGAATGAGCACAACACTTTCACAGTTGTATCATGACGGTTACATGGAAGCTACAAGTGTAGAGCAGACTTCTGTATTTGAAGCTGCAGAGCAGTTCGCCAGGATAGAAGGAATCCTTCCTGCTCCCGAGAGCTCACATGCAATAAGAGTCGCTATTGATGAAGCACTTAAGTGCAAGGAGACAGGTGAGGAGAAGACTATCGTATTCGGTCTTACAGGAACCGGTTACTTTGACTTGGTAGCATATCAGAAGTATAATGATGGTGAGATGAGTGACTTTATCCCTACAGACGAAGACATTGCGGCATCAATCGCAAAACTTCCCAAGATAGCTGAATGATAAACAGATTAAAAGAAGTTATAAATGAATATTTTGTCGGCAAGCAGGAAGTGGTGGAAAATATCCTGATCTGTCTGCTTGCCGGCGGACATATACTGTTAGAGGACGTTCCGGGAGTCGGTAAGACTACCGTGGCACGTACTCTGGCAGGTGCTGTCGATCTTTCTTTTAATCGTATTCAGTTTACTCCTGATACACTTCCTTCTGATGTGACAGGCGTGTCAGTCTATAATATGAAGACGGAAGAGTTTGAATACAGGGAGGGTGCGATCATGCACCAGATGGTCCTGGCAGATGAGATCAACAGGACATCTCCCAAGACTCAGGCTGCCCTTTTGGAGGCTATGGCAGAGGGCAGTGTGACCGTAGACGGCAGAACATATAAGCTTCCTGATCCCTTCATGGTGATCGCAACACAGAATCCGATTGAATTTGTGGGAACGTATGCATTGCCGGAAGCAGAACTTGACAGATTCATGATGAAATTGTCGATCGGCTATCCCGATCCAGCTGATGAGATCGTTATGACACGTAATCACCTTTTGGGCAAGACCGCCGCGACGGTATCTAAGGTGATCGAGTCATCTGATCTTTTACGCATAAAAGAAGAAGTGGCCGGGGTAACGGTGGCAGACAGCATTCTTAAATATGCGGATGATATAGTGTGTCTTACAAGGCAGGAATCGCGTTTTGTCATGGGTGTAAGTCCGAGAGCTTTGATCTTAATGGTTAAGGCCGCTCAGGCTCATGCTTATTTGGATAAGCGCGATTATGTTATACCGGATGATATTAAGGCTGTAGCAGTAAATGTGCTTCATCACAGGATCACTCTTACATATGAAGCAAAGGTTGCGGGTGAGAGTATTGATTCCGTTATATATGCCAATGTGTTGAAGGCTAAGATTCCTATGTGAGTAATATGTTAAGGAATAGACTATTAGCTTTAGGACTGTTTATTCTGTCCGTTATCGGAATATCTTTAACAGGCGGAGCGGTAAGTTACGGCTTTTTCTTTTTTATGCTGTTGGTTCCGTTGGTATCGCTTATTTATTCTTTTATAGTTTTTTTCAGATTCAAGATATATCAGAGATTAGAGAGCAGAACGGTGGTGGCTGACAGCCCTGCCGTCTTTTATTTTACCCTTCAGAACGAAGACTTTTTTGCCCATTCAGGGATAAGAACGGAATTTTTTACGGATTTTTCTTCCATAAGCGGTCTTGACAGTGACACTGAATATGAACTGCTCCCGCACACGGGTATTACCAAAGAGACCGTAATGGTCTGCAAATACAGGGGTGAGTATGAGGTGGGCATAGCCAATGTTATAGTGACAGATTATCTTAGACTTTTCTCCGTAAGATTTAAAAACAGAGAGACGCTTAAAGTTACGGTTCTTCCGCGTCTTGTTACGCTTGAATCTGTCGGCATTTTAGATGAACTGTCTTTGTCCAACCGGGAAAACTCTGCCAATCTTAATGAACCTGATGTCCTGACAAGAGAATATGTCCCCGGAGATGATGTTAAGAACATACATTGGAAGGCCAGCGCAAGAAGCAGGAAGCTTATGGTTCGAAAGCGCACGGGTGAGAGTACAAGGGGAATAAGCATCATAATGGATTCTCATCGTTACAGTAATGATATATCTGAGTATATACCGCTTGAGAATAAGATATTGGAGACTGTGCTCGCGCTTACTTACTATAATCTGAGTAAGGGCATAGCAGTCAATATATATGCTTATGAGCAAAAGGGCACATTATATTCCCTGGATGGAATGGGACCATTTAATGATTTTTATCAGAGCATGTCGCATTTCTACTTTATGGAAGATGCGACATCCGACAGACTTTTTGCATTGCCCGGATCAGATCATTCGGTATATGAGAGCAATGCAGTGATACTGATTCTGCATGAATGGAGCGAAGCTGCCGACCTGTTTGCTAAAGGGGTGGACAGATATTCGATACCGGTGTTTATATTTTTGATAAACGACGTGCCGGGAAACGGAGGACCAAGAGGCCTTTCGGATCGTATTAAATGTTTGACGATAGGATATGAGGACAGATTACAGGAAGTATTGGCTTAGAGTCAGGGGATAAAGATGACAGGATTGTTGTATGAATTGATATATGTACTGACGGTGGCCGCAGGAGCTGTTGCGACGCTTGATCAGTATGTGGGATTAAGTGAACTTAATGTACTGATCGTTCTTATTACCGTATTGACAGCCACAGTCTTTACCGTATTTAAGAATTCCGACTGGATGGTAAGATTATCAGTCATAGGTGTAGTGATCGCCTTTGTATCGGCGCTTTTTCTGGCATCAAGAAATGATGCCATATATGAAAAACTGGCAGAGAACCGCAATTATCTGTGGCTGCTGCTTATAGGTGCGGTCGCTTTTGCAATGGGAGAGTTGTGCGCCTATATTAGGATTGTAAGGATAGCATTGTCTACAGTGTTAACAGGTCTATTTATATACAGTGCAGTAACGGGATATGCTGTCGTTAATCTTACGGTTTGTTCGGGATTATTAATGATACTTCTTACGATTACCCAGGAGATACAGAGATATTGGATAAAATCCGGATATACCGATATGAGGGCGCATCTGACATATGTAGCTCCTTTCTTAATAATCACCGTGCTTATAATATATCTTTGCCCATCGCCGGAGCGAGCATATGATTGGAGATTGGTCAAAAAGATATATCAGCGTGCATATAACAAGATAGAAGAATTAAGCGTAAGACTGTCCATCGACTACGGATATGATGCTGTTGATTCGATGATGACTTTTAATGGGAGAGACAACCTCCCCGGAAGTGTAGATAATGATAAGTATGAAGTGATGGTTCTTTCGAATATTCCGGCGGGAGTAACATCTTTAAAATTGACCGGAAAGACGTTTTCGGATTTTGATGGAAAAAAATGGGAAGATAATGATGAATCCTCTGCACCGGATACCACGCTTGATACTCTTGCCATGTTAGGTTCTGTGCGTGATTATTCTGATATCGTAACAGATTATGTGAAAAGATCGGAGATAGGGATAAGATATACAAGATTAAATACTGCATATGTGTTCGCACCGCTTAAATCCATATCTTCAGGTAACAGATTAAGTGATGCGGGGCTTGAAAATAAGGGCGGAGATATGATATGGCCGGAACTTAAGTCTTTTAAGACGGAATATAGTGTTCCTTATTATCAGATGAACATGGGGAATGATGTCTTTAAAGAATATTTAAGACAGGCGAAAGTTCCCTCAAAAGACAGTTATGACATATATTTAAATATGTATGTGCATGGAGACACAACCGGCTATGCTTATGAAGATATGATCAGGCATACAGAGCATATAAAGAGCACTTATACAGCTATGACGGAAGTGTCGGAAACATTGAGAACTTATCTTGATTCTTTATATGAAGGAGCAGAAGATGATCTTGAAAAGATGAGCAGGCTGGAAACTATGCTAAGAACTCTGGAATACACCGAATCACCGGGAGAGATCCCCGGAAGAGTTAAAAGCCCTTCTGATTTTTTGGACTACTTCCTGCTTGAGAATAAAAGAGGGTATTGCAGCCATTTCGCAACGGCTTTCGTACTTTTGGCAAGGGCGGAAGGACTTCCGGCAAGATATGTGCAGGGTTATATAGTATATACAGGCGGAAAACCGGAGGCATCAGTATATTCGAATATGTCGCATGCCTGGCCCGAAGTATATTTTGAAGGCATCGGATGGGTGGCCTATGAACCGACACCGGCCTATGCAGTGGTCAATTCTTATTGGAGGACAGAGGATGAGACTGTCAGAATGTATGAAGAGGCAAAGAACTCTTACATAAATGAGGAGGATGAACAGGCAGAGGATATACCGGAGATCCCCGAGGCTGATGATAAGAACAGGATATTGATACCATGGTATGCGATAGTAATTCCAATCATTGCAGGCATATTGTTTGTTGTCCTGTTTTATACGGTTATCAGGCTGATAGAATGGATAAGATATAGGAATATGGAGCCGGAAAAGAGATTTATCAAAGTATGCAGACAGGATATGTTTATACTCAGATTATTGGGTAATCCAATACACGATACGGAGACACTCAGAGAATACAAAAACAGAATAGAAGAAGATATTCTGAGTGAAAATACAGGATTTTTATCAGCGCTTGAACGTCATTTGTATGGCAGAGATGCAATAACATACGATGCAGAAAAAGATGCATGTAATACAAGGAAAAGACTCCTGTATATCTTGAAAAAGGAGCATCCGCTGCGATATATCCGCTATTTGAGCAGATTGGAATAAGAATTTAAAAAAACTTTAAAAAAGGTATTGACATTTTTGAATACTTGTATACAATTATACATAACAAAGCAAGAGCGCTTTGAAGACAGTAAAGTCTTCAGGGCGCTTTTTCTTTTTCAGACAAAGTGGTGTTTATAGCACATGTCTTCCATATCCGATATGGAAATACCTATGGAAGACAGAATAAGTTAGGAGGAGATTATGGAGACCACAAAGACTAAGATTCCCGAATTGTACGGAAGCCATGTTTTTAATGACAAGGTTATGAGAGAGAAGCTGCCTAAGGATGTATATAAGGCACTTCGCAAGACAATCGATAATAATACGCACTTAGAGTTAGATGTAGCCAATTCGGTGGCAGTAGCCATGAAGGAATGGGCAGTTGAGAACGGAGCCACACATTTTACACATTGGTTCCAGCCTATGACAGGAACAACGGCTGAGAAGCATGACAGTTTCATCAATCCTGATGATAAGGGACAGGTGATAATGGAATTTGCAGGTAAGGAACTTGTCAAGGGTGAGCCTGATGCCAGCAGTTTTCCTTCAGGCGGACTCAGAGCTACATTCGAGGCGAGAGGGTATACGGCATGGGATCCCACATCACCTGCATTCATTAAAGACGGAACATTATATATTCCTACAGCATTCTGCTCTTACAGCGGAGAAGCACTTGATAAGAAGACACCTCTTCTAAGATCAATGGAAGCGCTCAGTAAGGAAGCGGTAAAGGTACTTAAGCTTCTGGGTAATGATGAGGTATCAAGCGTATCCACTACAGTGGGACCCGAGCAGGAATACTTCCTTATCAATACTGAAGATTATGCAAAGCGTAAGGACCTTATCTTTACCGGAAGAACACTTTTGGGTGCCAAGCCTCCCAAGGGTCAGGAGATGGAAGATCATTACTTCGGAAATCTTAAGACGAGAGTATCCGAATACATGCATGATCTTGATGAAGAACTTTGGAAGCTGGGAATTCCTGCCAAGACCAAGCATAATGAAGTGGCACCTTGCCAGCATGAGCTTGCTCCGGTATTTGATACTACCAATGTGGCAGTTGATCATAACCAGTTGACAATGGAGATCATGAAGAGAGTTGCTGAGAAGCATGGATTTGTATGTCTTCTTCATGAGAAGCCGTTTGATGGTATCAACGGTTCAGGTAAGCATAATAACTGGTCAATGAGCACCAATACAGGTGTTAACCTTTTGGAGCCCGGTAAATCACCTGCAGAGAACACACAGTTCCTGGTATTCCTTGCAGCTGTTATAAAAGCGGTGGATGATTATGCCGATCTTATGAGACTTTCGGTTGCTACACCCGGTAACGATCACAGACTGGGAGCCAATGAAGCACCTCCGGCTGTTGTTTCAATGTTCCTTGGAGATGAGCTTACGGCTGTAGTTGAATCCATAGAGAATGATACATTCTTTAACAAGATGGGTAAGGTTCAGATGGATACCGGTGCATCGGTTCTGCCTCACTTCTTCAAGGATAACACTGATCGTAACCGTACATCGCCTTTCGCTTTTACAGGTAATAAGTTTGAGTTCCGTATGCTGGGTTCATCGCTTTCAGTAGCAGGACCGAATGTGGTACTTAATACAGCGGTAGCTGAGTCATTAAGTGATTTCTATGAGGAACTTAAGGATGTACCGTCTGAGAAGTTGGTTGATGCCGTGCACGAACTGGTTAAGAAGACACTTATAGATCATAAGAAGATAATCTTTAATGGTGACGGATATACGGATGAATGGATAGAGGAAGCTGCTAAGAGAGGATTACCTAATCTTAAGGCTACTCCGGATGCACTTCCGGTATTCATAGCAGATAAGAATGTTAAGTTGTTCACGAAGCATGGAATATTCACGGAGAGTGAGATAGATTCAAGATATAACATTCTTCTTGAGAATTATAACAAGACACTTCATATAGAAGCAAAGACATTGCTTGATATGGTATATCACCAGTTCCTGCCGGGTGTTGAGAGTTACTTAAATGACCTCTCAGACACTATCATCAAGAAGAAGCAGGCGCTTGCAGGAGTAAGCTGCAAGTCGGAAGAGAAGGCCTTAAAGATTGTCAGCGACTACTATGACAGCATATACGAACTGGCTGATAAACTTAAGTCAGATACAGCAAAGGCTGAGTCGATCGCAGATGAGCTTGAGCAGGCTAACTTCTACAAAGTGACAATTATCTCAGATATGGAAGCACTCAGAGAGATAGCAGATGCTACTGAAGAGATCATCCCTGAAGATGTGCTCCCGTACCCGAGCTATGGAAAGATCCTGTTTTACGTATAACAGTGAAAATGAGGAGGAAATGAATTATGGAAGAATTATTAACGACGATGGAAGGCGAACTGTTTGGTGTATGGTTCCTAATTGGTGCGGCGCTGGTGTTCTGGATGCAGGCCGGATTCGCAATGGTTGAGGCCGGATTTACAAGAGCCAAGAATACAGGTAATATCCTTATGAAGAACCTTATGGACTTCTGTATAGGAACCGTGGTATTTATCCTTATAGGCTTTGGCTTATTGCTTGGTGAAGATCTTGCGGGATTTATAGGTAAGCCCGGATTTGATATCTTTACCGCATATGAGAACTTTGATTGGTCTAACTTTGTATTCAACCTGGTATTCTGTGCAACAACGGCAACGATCGTATCAGGTGCAATGGCTGAGAGAACCAAGTTCTTATCATACTGTGTATATTCAGCAGTGATATCAGCACTTATCTATCCCATTGAAGCTCATTGGATCTGGGGTGGCGGTTGGCTTTCTCAGATGGGCTTCCATGATTTCGCAGGTTCATGTGCGATACATATGGTAGGTGGTATATCAGCACTTATCGGTGCCAAGTTATTGGGACCCAGGATCGGTAAATTCGAGAAAGACAAAGATGATAAGATCACTAAGGTCAATGCTTTCCCGGGTCACAACTTAGCACTCGGTTGCCTCGGATGTTTCATCCTTTGGCTTGGTTGGTACGGATTTAATGGTGCGGCATGTACAAGCTTGGATCAGCTTGCATCTGTATTCGTTACAACAACAATAGCTCCGGCAGTAGCAACTGTAGTCTGCATGATCTTTACCTGGATCAAATATGGTAAGCCCGATATCTCAATGTGTTTGAATGCTTCACTTGCAGGTCTTGTAGCTATCACAGCTCCCTGTGATGTAACAGATGCATTTGGCGCAATCGTGATCGGTGCAGTAGCAGGATTGCTCGTATGCTTCGGTGTATGGTTCTTAGATTACAAACTTCATATTGATGACCCTGTAGGTGCGGTTGCGGTTCATTGTTTAAACGGTATCTGGGGTACGATAGCAGTTGGTCTCTTTGCTACTGATACTGCTCCTGACAGTGAGATCGTAGGCCTGTTCTACGGCGGCGGATTCACACAGCTTGGAATACAGCTTGTAGGTTTTGCTAGTGTTGCTGCATGGACAGCATTGACTATTACAATAGCATTCCTTATAATCAAAGCGATATTTGGATTAAGAGTGACCGAAGAAGAGGAGATCATAGGTCTTGACTCTACTGAGCATGGACTTCCCAGTGCATATGCAGGCTTCTCTATCATGGATATTTCTAACACAATGACCATGGATATCAATGAGAACACTTCACTCGGAAGCGATGCATACGAGGCCGCAAGCGAAGCAAAGAAGGCTGCTGCTGTACCGGTTGTTCATCCTGTTGTCAGCGATACGGGCATCAACAAGGTGGTTATCATTGCAAAGGCAAGTCGTTTCGATGCTTTGAAGAAAGCCATGAACGATCTGGGTGTTACCGGCATGACAATGACTCAGGTTATGGGGTGTGGTATTCAGAAGGGTCTCGGCGAGAAGTACAGAGGTGTAGAGATGGATGCGACATTGCTTCCTAAGATCAAGGTGGAAGTTGTGGTCAGCAAGATCCCTGTAGAATCTGTGATCGAGTCAGCTAAGAAGGCACTCTATACCGGACATATCGGCGATGGCAAGATATTCGTTTATCCTGTTGAAAAGGTAGTTAAGATCCGCACAGGCGAGGAAGACTACGATGCATTGCAGGATGTAGAATAGGCGAAACACCAATTATAAAATCTATATATCAGAGGGGGCGCGGCGTAAGTCGCGACCCCTTGATGTGAGTAAAGGATGAGTGTGAATCATTATGGAGATGCAGTTAAGTAAGAATCGTAAGCTGGTTCTTGAATCCGGAGAGGTTTTTGAGGGATATGGATTCGGTGCCAATACCGAGAAGGTATTGGAACTGGTATTCAATACTTCGATGGTCGGGTATCAGGAGATAATATCCGACCCTTCATACACGGATCAGGCGGTAGTTATGACTTACCCATTGATTGGTAACTACGGGATCAATGAGGATGATTATGAGACCCAGACACCGAGCATAGGGGCGCTCGTTGTAAGGGAATATAATGACAGACCTTCGAATTTCCGTGCATCCAATGATCTGCAGAACATCATGAAAAAATATGGCATTTCGGGTATCTATGGTGTAGATACCCGAGCCATCACACGTATCATCAGAAACAGGGGCAGCCTTAAATCTCTTATTACATTTAAGGATAAGCCTCTGTCTGAATGTATGGATATACTTTCACGTTCTGCCTTGCCTAAGGATGCCGTATCGAGAGTATCCAGCACAGGAATATGGAAAGCAGATATCATAACACCGCAGACCTCACTTTTTGCACACAGAAAAGGAGTGCATACCGGATTAAGGCCTCATATAGTGGCGATAGACTGCGGTATGAAACAGAATATTTTAAGATCACTGCTGTCAAGAGGGTGCAGGGTCACGGTTGTACCATACAATACAAATGCCAAGACCATCATGTCTCTTAAGCCCGATGGACTGTTTATCAGTAACGGACCGGGGGATCCCACGGATGTACCGGAATGCATAGAAGCGGTCAGAGGTTTGAAAGGATCGGTACCGATATTCGGTATATGTCTCGGACATCAGATACTTTCTTTGGCATACGGAGCCAGCACATATAAGCTTAAGTTCGGTCACAGGGGAGGTAATCATCCGGTAAAAGATCTGATCACTGATAAGATAGAGATAACATCACAGAACCATTCATATGCCGTGGATGCTGACAGTATAGACAATACGACTCTTAAAGTAACGCATATAAATCTGTTGGACAATACCATCGAGGGAGTGGCCTGTGAGGAGGATCTTGCATTTTCGGTTCAGTATCACCCTGAAAGTGCGCCGGGACCACAGGACAGTTCATATCTGTTCGACAGGTTTATGGATAATGTATATAAGGCTATAGAGGACAGGAAGGAGAATGCATATGCCTAAGAGAACGGATATTAAGAGAATCTTGGTCATAGGCTCCGGTCCGATAGTCATCGGTCAGGCAGCAGAATTTGATTATGCAGGTACACAGGCGTGTCTGGCACTTCGCGAAGAAGGCTATGAGGTAATTCTGTGTAATTCCAATCCCGCTACGATCATGACTGATAAAAGTATAGCGGATAAAGTGTATATGGAACCCCTTACACTGGAATTCATTGCCAAGGTCATCCGTAAGGAAAGACCTGATGCTATCCTGCCGGGAATAGGAGGCCAGACGGGACTTAATCTGGCAATGCAGCTTAAAAAGAAGGGTGTTCTGGATGAGTGTCAGGTAAAACTTTTAGGAACCGACAGTGACAGTATAGATAAGGCTGAAGACAGAGAGCGCTTCAAGGAACTGTGTGAAAGCATAGGCGAGCCTGTTCTGCCTTCAGAGATCGTTGAGGATATTGAATCGGGCTTTAAAGCGGCAGAAGAGATCGGTTATCCGATAGTTGTGCGCCCTGCTTTTACACTTGGAGGCACCGGCGGCGGATTTGCCGATAATGAAGAAGAACTTAAGACCATACTTGGTAACGCTTTAAGCTTATCACCCATACATCAGGCTCTTATAGAAAAGAGCGTTAAGGGCTATAAGGAGATCGAGTATGAAGTAATGCGTGATGCCAATGATACGGCTATCACCATATGCAATATGGAGAACTTGGATCCTGTGGGAATACACACGGGAGATTCGATCGTAGTATGTCCTTCACAGACTCTTACAAACAGAGAGTACCATATGTTACGAGATGCAGCATTAAGGCTTATAAGGGCACTTAAGGTTGAGGGCGGCTGTAACGTACAGTTTGCTTTGGATCCCAATTCTTTTGACTATTATGTAATAGAAGTCAACCCCAGGGTGTCAAGGTCTTCTGCGCTTGCATCTAAGGCTAGCGGCTACCCGATAGCAAGAGTGTCGGCTAAGATCAGTGTGGGTATGAGACTTGATGAGATAAAACTTGCCAATACGCTTGCATGTTTTGAGCCGTCGCTTGACTATGTCGTATCCAAGATGCCAAGGTTCCCGTTCGATAAATTTACCGATGCGAGCAATATCCTCGGTACTCAGATGAAGGCTACCGGAGAGGTGATGAGCATAGGCCGTTCCTTCCCGGAATCGCTGCTTAAAGCAGTCAGATCGCTTGAGATTGGTGTATATCATCTTTATATGGAAAAGTTCGATAATGAAGATGATACAACCCTTAAGGAATATATATCGGAACAAAGGGATGACAGAATATATGCTATCGCGGAGCTTCTAAGAAGAGGCATTGCAAAAGAAGAGATATCTGTATTATCCGGTATAGACAGATTCTTTATTGACGGACTAAGTGACATCATAGATGTTGAGAACATGTTGGCAGTCAACAAAGACGACATTGTAGCGATGAAGGATAAGGAGATACTCAGTCTTGCCAAGAGAATGGGATTCTGTGACAAAGCCATAGGAAAGTTTTTGGATATGTCCGATGATGAAGTAAGAGCTCTTCGTAAGAATGCGGGTATTATTCCGTTGTATAAGATGATCGACAGCTGCGCATCGGAATTTGACAGTTATATCCCATATTTTTATTCGACATATGAAGTTGATTCGGTAAATCATACGGATGATCCTGATGCAGAAAGTGGCGCAGGAAGCTTTGTCGCAGAAGATGAATCTATAGTAACAAAGGACAGAAAAGTGGTTGTTTTAGGCTCGGGCCCCATTCGTATCGGCCAGGGTGTTGAATTTGATTATTCAACGGTTCATGCCGTGACAACGATCAAGTCAATGGGATATGAAGCCATAATCATCAATAATAACCCGGAGACGGTATCTACGGATTATACCATGGCTGATAAGCTGTATTTTGAACCGCTTACCGTAGAAGATGTAATGAATATCATCGATAAAGAATCTCCGGAAGGAGTGATAGTAACTCTTGGCGGTCAGACAGCAGTCAATCTGGCGATCCCTCTTGCAAAGCGCGGCGTCCCCATAATAGGTACGGATGCTGATGCCATTGACAGAGCGGAAGACAGAGACCTTTTTGAGAAGCTTTTAGTGGATCTGAATATCCCTCAGCCTAAAGGAGAAGCCGTTACCAGTGTTCAGGCCGGAATAGAAGTGGCTGAAAAGATCGGATATCCGGTGCTGGTAAGACCGAGTTTTGTTTTAGGCGGTCGTGCTATGCAGATAGTTGCCAAGAGAGATGACATGGAGCATTATCTTCATACTGCGGTTGAAGTGGATGAAGATAAGCCCGTACTGGTAGATAAGTATATCAAAGGTAAAGAAGTTGAGATAGACGGTATCTGTGACGGCAGGGATGTATTTGTCCCGGGCATCATGGAACTGGTGGAACGTACGGGTGTGCATTCCGGAGATTCCATGAGTATGTATCCGTCAGACAGTATAAGTGAGGGTGTAAAACGTACAATACTTGAATATTCCGGCAAACTTGGTATAGGGATCGGCATCAAGGGTCTGTTCAATATTCAGTTCATAGTAGATAACGATGATAATGTATATATCATTGAGGTCAACCCACGTTCGTCCCGTACCGTTCCTTTCTTATCAAAGGCTACAGGATATGGAATGGCGGATATCGCGACCAAGGTCATGCTTGGAAGTCCGTTAAGTGATGAGATTTCTTATGCGGATACTGTGGGACGGTTAAATGAAGGGATCACTATGGATATAGATGCCGCAGATAACTGTCTTCATAGGGTGTTCTATCCGGGAGAGACAGAGAGAAGATATGTTAAGGCTCCCGCTTTTTCATTCAGCAAACTTATGGGAATGGATGCATATCTGTCTCCGGAGATGAAGTCTACGGGTGAGGCCATAGGATATGACGTATCACTTCACAGGGCCATGTATAAGGCGCTTATCGCTTCCGGAGTAAAACTGTCCAATTACGGTACCGTCATGGTCACGCTGGCGGATGAGGATAAGGAAGAAGCACTTCCGCTTGTGAAGAGATTCTATGATCTTGGATTTAATATTGAGGCAACCATAGGAACCGCAGACTATCTTAAGGAGCATGGAATAAGGACCAGAGTGCGCCATAAGTTAAGCGAAGGCAGCGATGAGATCTTGCGCTCGATCAAGGCCGGATATGTAAGTTACGTGATCAATACGAGAGCGATCCTGTCAGGTGTTCACTATGAGGATGGTGTTGCAATAAGAAGATGTGCAACACAGAATAATGTGACTATGTTCACGTCGCTTGATACGGTAAGAGTCTTACTGGATGTACTTGAAGAGGTAACGGTAAGTGTAGCTACCATGTGATGGAGAGACAATTATGGAAGGAATATTTAACAGGAATTGTTCGACGGAATACATTGACGATCACGCACATGAGGAATGCGGTGTATTCGGCATGTATGACATAAAGGGCGACAATGTGGCTGATTCGATATACTACGGACTGTATGCACTTCAGCACAGAGGGCAGGAGAGCTGCGGAATAGCCGTATCGGATACCGATGGTGAAAAAGGTAATGTAGCCTGCTATAAGGATATGGGACTCCTTAACGAGGCATTTTCGCATGACAGACTGAATGCCTTAAAGGGCAATATCGGCGTAGGACATGTCAGATATTCGACGACAGGCAATTCGGTAAGAGAGAATGCGCAGCCTTTGGTAATCAATTACGTAAAGGGTGTGTTGGGACTTGCCCATAACGGCAATCTGATCAATACGGGAAAGATAAGAGAGGAACTCGCATATACGGGAGCGATATTTCAGACGACCATAGATTCGGAAGTGATCGCATATATAATAGCCAGAGAGCGTCTTAACTGCGGCTCCGTAGAGGAAGCGGTCGCTCGTTCCATGGATCGCATACAGGGTGCTTATTCCCTTGTTATAATGTCTCCGCGTAAGCTTATCGGGGCAAGGGATCCGTATGGATTCAGACCTTTGTGTATAGGAAAGAAGGGTGATGCATATATATTCACATCCGAATCCTGCGCACTCGATACTATAGGAGCGGAATATATCAGAGACGTTTTACCGGGCGAAGTTGTGACGATAGATTCACAGGGTGTTATGTGCTCGGATACGAGCAGATGCCTGCCGGAAGATAAGAGAGGAAGATGTGTATTTGAATATATATATTTTTCCAGACCTGACAGCTATTTTGACGGTGTGAGCGTCTATGGATCAAGAGTGCTTGCAGGTAAGTATCTTGCGATCGATTCTCCTGTGGATGCAGATATTGTTACCGGTGTACCGGATTCCGGATTACAGGCTGCGATAGGATATGCTCACGAATCCGGTATCCCTTATGCTCAGGCATTCATTAAGAATTCATATGTAGGGCGCACATTTATTAAGCCGGCACAGGAAGCGAGGATCAATTCCGTAAGGGTTAAGCTCAACGCCTTAAGGGAAGTGGTAGATGGCAAACGTGTCATAATGATAGATGATTCAATAGTCAGAGGTACTACATCGGACAGGATAGTACATATGTTAAGAGAGGCCGGGGCCAAGGAAGTTCATATGAGGGTAAGTTCACCGCCTTTCCTGTATCCATGTTACTTCGGAACCGACGTTCCGGACAGGGATCAGCTTTTAGCATATAACAGATCACTGGAGGATATCCGCAAGGTTATCGGAGCGGATTCACTGGCATATCTTGGTATTGACAGATTGCCGGAGATTGCCGGCAAACTCGGTATATGCACAGGCTGCTTTACCGGAAAATATCCCATAGGACTTTAATAACAGCGCCGGAAGACAATATTGTTGACCGGCGTATTATTTGGCAAAAAAAACGAGGAATAGTATGAGAACACTTGATACAAATGATTGGATATTTCTAAACAGCATAATATATAAGATCTATACGATGAACAGCATAGACGATATGCGAGAACAGTTCCTGGAACAGATGAAGATGCTCATCGACTATGACAGCGCGGATTTTCTGCTGGCTTCACCGGACGGGGAGAATAAGCTTGTTTCCCCTGTTTTGTTTAACTGTGAGGAGGATATGTCCATCGCCTATGATGAGCTTGATTACAGCCGTGGTATTCTTTACAGCGGTAAGACGTTGATATACAGGGAGACGGATATAATCGACGATTCCAAAAGAGTTGAGACTGACTATTATAAGAAAGTGTATAAGACAAATAACTGGCATTATTCGCTTCAGATGGTCTTGGCAAGAAAGAAGGAATTTGTGGGCGTGATCACCTTTTACAGGACGATCGGAAAAGATGATTTTGTTTATGATGATATTTTTATTTTGGACCTTTTAAAGGATCATCTTGCCTACAGATTATATCAGCAGAAAAAGAGCGGTAATCTGGTAAGTGAAAAACTCTCCGTTGCGGGAGCGACTGAGAAGTACAATCTTACCAGAAGGGAAGAGACGATCCTAAGGCTTCTTATGGAAGGAAGAGACAATGCGACTATATGCGATCTGCTAGTCATTACGGAGAATACACTTAAGAAGCATATTCTGAATCTATACCGAAAATTAGGTATAAATAACAGGGTCGGGCTTTTTAAAATGATTAGAGAAAAGGACTAAATCTACTTAAAAAGTAGTAAAAAAATGGTTATTTTTGTTTGTTGAAATGGGTAGTGTAATGTTTTATATTACTCGTAACAAAAAGAAAACATTAAGCAAAGGAACAATGGCAAGAGGGCTGTGTTGATATACAGCCCTCTTGTTTTTTAAAGATTATTTCAGACAGGGAGGAACCAATATGAAAGAATTAATAATCATTATCAGACCGGAAAAGTTGGAAGATGTAAAGAACGTTCTTGATGAGGTTCATTGCGGCGGCATGACATTGTCAACTGCCATGGGATGCGGAACACAGAAGGGTTCGAAAGAAGGGACGGTCAATGAGATAAAGGGCCTTAAGACTACTATCAACCTGCTTCCAAAGATAAAGGTGGAAGTGGTGGTAGACGACAGGGATGTTGAAAGGGTGATCATGAGCATTCGTGAGATCTGTGCAACCGATCATGTTGGTGATGGAAAGATATTTATCAGGAACATTGAAGATGCCATCAGGATCCGTACAGGTGAAAGAGGTGTGAAGGCTCTTTAACGGAGGTGCTTGTATGGGAACGATCATAGAATTAACAGGTGTAAATAAAATATACGGTACAAATCATGTTGTAAGGGACCTAAATCTGACTGTTGAAGAAGGTGAATTTCTAACACTTTTGGGTTCGTCGGGATGCGGAAAGACTACCACACTTAGGATGATAGCCGGATTTGAGGAACCGACTACCGGATCTATAAAGGTTGAGGGTGAATCCATCGAAGAGAAGGAACCATATGAGAGAAACGTCAACACGGTATTTCAGACTTATGCACTTTTTCCGCATAAGACTATCTTTGATAACATAGCATATGGGCTGAAGATGAAGAAGGTGTCCAAGGCTGAAATAAAGGAAAGAGTCCTTGAGATGATGGATATGGTACAGCTTACAGGTTTTGAGAATAGATATCCCTCTCAGTTATCGGGCGGTCAGAAACAGAGAGTGGCCATTGCAAGAGCGCTTATCAACAGACCAAGAGTGCTGCTTTTGGATGAGCCACTCGGAGCGCTCGATCTTAAACTTAGAAAGCAGATGCAGCTTGAACTTAAGAGATTGCAGAAGAAACTGAACATCACTTTCATATATGTGACGCATGATCAGGAAGAGGCGCTTACGATGAGTGACAGGATAGCGATCATGCATGACGGAGTTGTAGATCAGCTTGCAAGTCCTAAGGATATATACGAACATCCGGCGACAAGATTTGTGGCTACATTTATAGGTGAGACCAATACATATGACGGATGTGTCACAAGCATAAATGACGGAGTTGCAACAGTTACGCTGGAAAACGGTGCGGTTAAAGTTAAATGCGATGACAGTTTTTCGATACTTGAGTATGCTACGGTATCCGTAAGGCCGGAGAGCATGCGATTTGATGTGAAACCGCATGACGGATTTGAACTTGTGGCAGTTGTAAAAGATTTTATATATGTCGGATCGGTACTTAAGTGTATTGTATCTCTTCCGAACGGTAACGAGCTTAAGATCGAAAGACTTTCAGGCCAGGAACTTCCCGAAATAGGAAGCAGGATATATCCGTATTGGGATCCACAGGACGGAGTTCTTATACATAATGACAGTTACAAGATATTTAAGGCGCTTGATGAGATAAAACTTGCGTAATTACAAAGACTAAGAAAGGAGTGCCGGTTATGAAAAAAGGATCAAAACATGAGTTAAAATCAAATACCCTGCCGGCAATAGTAACGGTCGGTCCGGTGGCACTGCTTCTGTTGTTCCTGGTACTGGCCCCGCTTGTGTTTGTTGCCGTCATGAGCTTCTGTCAGACGGATGAATTTTACAATGTGATATACAGGTTCACGGCGATCAATTATGCAAAGCTGATCTCGCCTGATTACATCAAGATATACGGACAGTCGCTTTTGATAGCATTTATTACCACACTTTTGTGTGTACTTATCGGTTATCCGTTTTCATATGTGATTGCAAGGACAAAGAGTAAGAAAAGGCAACTGTTTTATATGCTGGTCATCATACCTTTCTGGACCAACTCTTTGATTAGGATATACGGGTGGAGAACATTCCTTGGAAGCAGTGGGTGGCTCAATAAACTTTTAATGGCAGTGGGGCTGGCTGCTGAACCTGTTGAACTTCTATATAAGACAGGGACTACCGTTCTTGGTATGGTCTATTGTTTCATACCTTTTATGGTACTTCCGTTATATACGGCGATAGAAAAACTGGATGGCAGCCTTTTGGAAGCATCCTCAGATCTTGGAGCCAGACCTGTAAAGACACTTTTTGAGGTTATACTTCCTCTTACATCAAGCGGAATATTCTCGGGATGCATAATGGTATTCATCCCCTGTCTTGGATATTTCTTCGTATCAAATATCTTAGGCGGCGGCAATACTGATATGATAGGTAACCTTATAGAGAGGCAGTTTAAGAGCGCCAATAACTGGCCGCTTGGTGCAGCACTTTCGATCATACTCATTATCGTGACACTGATACTTGTCAAGATATATCAGAAACTTGGCGGAGACATGGATAGTCTGGGAGTATAGGAGGGTGACATGAAGAAAGTAAGGAAAGAAAAGAGAAATATAAGACTCAGTATAGCTTTCTGCTCGGCGGTGTATCTGTTCTTATTCCTTCCCATATTCGTAGTGGTATCAAATTCATTTAATGCTACGACAACAAAGCCATATTTAAGCTGGAAGGGATTTACCTTTGACTGGTACATTAAGCTCTGGGATAATTCGGCGCTGCTTGAATCTTTTGCCAATACGATCATCATTGCGGTAGCAAGTACCATTCTTGCAACAGTCATAGGTACGCTCGGAGCGGTAGGTATATACAGATACAAGTTTAAGGGCAAGGGGATCATAAACGGTCTTTTATATATCCCCGTAGTCATTCCGGAGATAGTTATCGGTATTGCCCTGCTTACGATATTTACCAATACCAATATTCCGAGAGGAATGCTGACGCTTATCCTGTCACATGTAAGCTTCAGTGTACCGTATGTGATCTTCAATGTCAGGGCAAGACTGTCCGGATATGATAAGTCCATAGAGGAAGCGAGCATGGACCTGGGAGCGAACAGAGTGGTCACTTTTTTTGAGATAACTCTGCCGGTATTGGCTCCGGGTATTGCAGGCGGTGCGTTGCTTGCGTTTACACTTTCGATAGATGATGTGATCATCAGTTATTTCGTGAACGGACAGACAAAGACATATCCTCTTAAGGTTATGGAAAGCATTAAAAGCGGTGTTTCTCCGGATGTGAATGCGCTCTCCACACTGGTGCTGATCGGAACGATCGCATTGGTATATATCACGCAGAGCGGGATCTTATCCGGTAAGCATAATAAAATCTGACAACAGATTTGTGAGGAGGAAAAATTATGAAAAAAAGAATTTTAGCAGCAGCAGTCTCATTATCGCTTGCGGTCATGAGTTTGACCGGATGCGGATCTAAGGCAACAGGAAGTGCTACCACGGATCAGGGAGAACTGAACATATTTGTATGGACTGAGTACCTGCCGGATTCTGTTGTTGAAAAGTTTGAAAAGGAGACCGGGATCAAGGTAAATGTATCAACGTATTCTTCAAATGAGGATATGCTGGCAAAGGTTAAGTCTGAGACAGCCGGTGCATATGATCTGCTTGTTCCCAGTGATTATATGGTGGCGCAGCTCATTGCACAGGATATGCTAAAGGAACTGGATTTTGAAAAGCTTCCCAATTTTTCGCATATAGGCGACAGCTATAAGAATCCTTCGTACGATCCGGGAAATGTATACTCCGTACCCTATATGGGTGGAGCCGGTGCTATCGTGGTCAATACGGATAAGGTCGATATGGAAATAACAAGCTATGCGGATCTTTTCGATCCTTCCCTTGAAGGCAAATTGGTAGTACTTGATGACTTCCGGGCAGTGATCGGTATGACATCAAAGGCTTTGGGATATGACCTTAATGAGACGGATCCCGGTAAGCTTTCGGAAGTATCCGATAAACTCATGGAACTTAAGAAAAATGTGGTGCTTTACGATTCCGATTCGCCGAAGAGTGCACTTATATCGGGAGACTGTGCGGCAGGTATGATATGGAGTGCCGAAGTGGCAATGGCTATGGAGGAAGTTCCTTCGATCAAGGTCATATATCCCGAGGAAGGTGCTTATCTGTTCTTCGATAACTGGGTAGTGACCAAGGAATCACCCAACTATGAAAATGCGCTTAAGTGGATCAACTTCATTATGGAGCCGGAGAGCATGGAACTTGTTCTGGCAGAATTTCCTTATCTTTGCGCCAATACCGATGCCGTCGCATTGATGGGAGAGGAATACAGCGCCAATCCTGCAAAGAATCCGCCGGCAGATGCCATATCAAAGGGCAGTTATGTAGAGAATCTCGACAGTGCCACACTTGATATCTACAACGAGATGTGGACAAAACTAAAAGAGTAACTTAAGAATAATAGTAAATCGCAAAATGGCCCGGGGTAATCGATCTGCCCCGGGTCAATACTTAGGAAGAAAGGAGAATGAGTTATGGCTATAGATTTTTTGTATTTAAGTGAAAAGGACATGATCGTTGCAGGTGTTTTGGATGCGGCGGGCTGTGTTGAGGCGATGCGGGATGTGATGAGTCTGTTTGGAAAAGGAGATTTTTTACTCGGAGGTCCCAAGGGAGATGAGCACGGACTGCAGATCAACTTTCCCAAGACTAAGGATATAGAAGACTTTCCGGTGGATAACGGACCGGACAGAAGGTTTAATGCGATGCCTGCATATTTAGGAGGAAGATTTCATATTGCAGGGCAAAAGTGGTATGGTTCCAACCATGCAAATATAAGTAAAGGTCTTCCAAGATCCATTCTGATGGCTACGCTTAATGATGTGGACACGGGAGCTCCCATAGCCTATATGTCTGCCAACCTCTTAAGTGCCATGAGAACAGGTGCCATGCCTGCAATGGCAGCATCATATCTGGCCAATAAGGATTCTAAGGTACTTACGATACTGGGACCGGGTGTGATCAACAAATGTGCGCTCATGTGTTATATGGCGGTATTGCCTGAGATAGAAAAGGTAAAGATTAAGGGCAGTTCTCCCACGTCTGCATCTACTTTGTCAATGAAAGAATTCATAGAAGAGAAGTATCCGCAGATAAAGGAGATTGAGATATGCGATTCTTTGGAACAGGCATGCCGTGATTCGGATGTTATAAGCGAGGCAATGTCTGTCACTCCGGATAAGGCTGAAGAGTTCCATCTGGAGTGGTTTAAAAAGGGAGCATCCGTTTTCTCCATGGGAAGTTTTTTATACAGGGACTTTGATGATCTTGTGGGTACTACGATGGTCGTGGATAACTATGGAATGTATGACAAGTACATGAATAACTTTATCGCAAGGGGCCCGGTGGATGAACTGGGTAATAAGCGAGAATGGGTGATCATGGGTATCCATTTTATCCATTTGGTAAGGCAAGGAAAGATCGATCGTGATCAGGTACTTAATCTCTGTGATATCGTAAACGGCATTACTCCCGGAAGAAAGACGCATGATGAGATTGTTTTATGCAGCAGCGGCGGAATGCCGATAGAAGATATTGCATGGGGATATGACTGTTATAACAAAGCGTTAAAGCTTGGCATAGGAACAAAACTCAACCTGTGGGATGAGCCGTATCTTAGATAACTACTTAAATAGTGGTATGCAATCCACAAAATGAGTAAAAAAACGGTGATAGTAAGTAATTGTAGAAGTACTTACCGGGGTGTAGATTATATGCATAAAGAGGCAAAAGGGTCTGTTTAATCCTTTTGCCTTTTATGTTTTATAAAGGGCAGTCAGACAGATTGAATCATAAAGAACTTACGGGGAGGAAGAAATATGAGTTATCCAACCATTGATTTTTTGTTTTTAAGTGAAGAAGACATGATTAAAGCAGGTGTTAAGAATATGGCTGAATGCATAGAGGCCATGGAGGAAGTGGTCAAGTGCCTGAATACCGGGGACTATGTAATGGGGGGAGAGAATCATAACTCTCACGGAAGTCAGGTTTCATTTCCAAAGACTTCACCTTTTCCCAATATGCCGCTTGATATAGGTGACGACAGAAGATTTATGGCAATGCCTGCATATATTGGCGGACCTTTTGATCTGATGGGAATGAAGTGGTATGGATCGAATATGTCCAATAGGGATAAGGGGCTTCCACGTTCGATACTTACTGTAATGTTAAATGACAAAGACACGGGCGCTCCACTTGCACTTATGAGCGCCAATCTCTTAAGTGCATACAGAACCGGCGCGATCCCGGGAGTCGGAGCCAAGTATCTGGTGAAAAAGGATGCAAAGGTATGTAGTATATGCGGCCCCGGAGTCATGGGTAAGACTTCACTGTCCGCGATCATGGCAGTATGCAAAAAAATTGATACTTTAAAGGTTAAAGGCAGAGGAAAAGCATCGCTTGATAAGTTTATTGAATATGTAAAGGAAGAATATCCGACGCTTAAGAGCGTGGAGGCTGTTGATACGGTTGAGGATCTGATAAGAGATGCGGATGTAGTATCATTTGCCAATTCTGGTGGAACGGATCCGTCGAAATACCCTTTTGTGAAGAAGGAATGGATCAAACCCGGAGCTGTGCTTATCGGAGTCAGTGCATTTGATATGGATGCTCAGGAATTAAAGACCTGTTCCCTTGTTGTAGACAATATCAAACTCTATGAAGCATGGGCAGAGGAATTCCCTTATCCGTCGTTTGGAGCAAATAACATCATTGGATCGAAGTTTACGGATATGGCTCATGATGGGCTTATAAAAATGGATGAGATCACAGACTTGGGTGACATTATTTTTAAAAAGAAGCCGGGGCGGACAAGCGACGAGCAGATATTTGTATATTCAGTCGGCGGAATGCCTGTGGAAGATGTGGCATGGGGCAAGATCTGTTATGAAAATGCAAGGCGACTGGGGCTTGGTACAAAGTTAAGACTGTGGAATGAACCGGATATGCATTGAATATATGACAGAAGGAAGGAGTGACATATTATGGCTGAGAGAATAGCAGAACATCCGATACTCGGAGTTCAGGAAAAAGGAAAAATCGTAAAGTTTTTATTCGACGGAAAAGAAATAGAAGGATATGAGGGTGAACCCATTGCGGCAGCGCTTAAAGCAGCAGATGTGATGGTACACAGATTCACACAGAAGGAGCATATGCCCAGAGGAATATTCTGCGCCATAGGTCGGTGTACAGACTGTGTGATGATAGTGGATGGTGTGCCCAACGTACGTACCTGTATCACACCGCTTAAGGCCGGAATGGATGTAAAGACACAGTACGGAGTATCGGAAAAGCCTTTTTAGATAAGCGGGAGGACTGAGTTATGAAAAGATATGATCTGATAATTGTCGGCGCAGGTCCTTCGGGGCTGTCAGCTGCGATAGAAGCGGCCCAAAGAGGACTGAATGTAGTCGTATTTGATGAAAATGAAAAGCCGGGCGGACAGCTCTTTAAGCAGATCCATAAGTTTTTTGGATCCAAGGAACACAGAGCAAAAGTAAGAGGTTTTGTGATAGGAGCACAGCTTCTTGATGAAGCGGATAAGGCCGGAGTTAAGGTTGTGCTTAATGCAACGGTCATAGGACTCTATCAGGATAAAGAAGTAGTGGTAAAGATGGGGGACGAGGTAAAGCATTATAAAGCTGACGCCGTTGTGATAGCCACAGGTGCTGCAGAGAATATGGTCACATTCCCGGGATGGACGCTGCCCGGAGTGATAGGAGCGGGAGCAGCGCAGACACTTATGAACATTCACGGAGTATTACCGGGTAAGAAGGTACTTATGCTGGGCTCGGGTAACGTGGGACTTGTGGTTTCCTTCCAGTTGTTACAGTGCGGATGTGAGGTGGTGGCTCTTGTTGATGCGGCCCCGAGAGTCGGCGGGTATGGTGTTCATGCGGCCAAGGTTGCAAGGACCGGAGTTCCTTTCTATCTTTCACATACGATCGTCAAAGCAGAGGGCGATGACTGTGTAAAGGGAGTGACGATTGCACAGGTAGATGAGAAGTTTAACTTTATCCCGGGAACGGAGAAGCATTTCGACGTAGATACGATATGTCTGGCAGTGGGACTGTCGCCCATGTCGCAGTTTCTTAAGATGGCCGGAGCCAAGATGGAAGATAATCCAAAACGCGGAGGTCAGGTACCTATATGTGATGAATACGGACGTACCTCCATACCGGGTGTATTTGTGGCAGGAGATGTATCGGGTATAGAGGAAGCCTCTTCTGCAATGATAGAAGGTCGTATGGCAGGCGTGGTCGCAGCCGAGTATCTGGGTTATACGGATACAGACGAAATGAATGAAGAACTTAAGGAACTTGATAAGGCGCTTGACGGACTCAGACAGGGGATGTTTGCACCGAAGAACCGTGGCAAGGCTATAGAGAAGACGGAAGAGGGAATAGATATCTCCATGAATCTTCTTAAGAAAGGATATGTTGCCGATGACGAAATAGAGAGATACCCCGGTGTGACTCACAAAAAGGGAGTTCATCCCGTAATAGAGTGTACACAGAATATCCCATGTAACCCGTGCCAGGATGCATGTCCCAAGAAGTGCATATCAATAGGCAGTAATATTACTTCGCTTCCTATCGTGGTGGATGGCGGAGAATGTATCAACTGCGGCATGTGTGTGGCGAGCTGTTCGGGACAGGCCATATTCCTTGTAGATGAGGATTGTGGTGACGGAACGGCTACGGTCACTCTTCCTTATGAATTCCTTCCGTTACCCGAAGAAGGTACTAAAGGAATCGCCCTTGGCCGAAACGGTAAGGAGGTATGTAAGGCAGAGGTCGTATCGGTTAAGTCGGCCAAGGCTTTTGATAAGACACATCTGCTTACCATAAGAGTGCCCAAGGAATATGCAATGACGGCAAGATTTTTCAAAGCGGATAAGTAGGAGGGAATGGAGATGAACAGTGTTAATGACAGATCAAGAGATATAGGACCTTTTGTACCCGCTCCCGATGATGACATGCTTATATGCCGTTGCGAGGAGATCACTAAGGGTGAGATAAGAAAGGCGGTTCATGACGGAATGTGGACGATCACCGAGATAAGAAGATACTTGAGGGCAGGTATGGGACTTTGTCAGGGACAGACATGTTCAAGACTTGTAAAGGGGATCGTGGCCAGAGAACTTGGAGTTTCTCCGGCTGAGATCGAACCTGCAACGAGCAGGGTTCCTATGCGCCCTATAGAGATGCGTATCTTTGCAAATGAAGCAAAGGAGGATGATCAGTTATGAGTAACAATGCTGAAGTAGTAGTAATAGGTGGTGGAATAATTGGCAACTCTGCAGCATATTATCTTGCGAAAAGAGGCTTGAGCGTAATCGTCCTTGAAGGAAGTGATTTTATAGGTAACGGCGGCTCGAGCCGTAACGGCGGAGGAGTCAGGCAGTCGGGGCGAGATGTAAGAGAACTTCCGCTTGTGATGTATGGGATAAAGAATCTGTGGCCGACTCTTTCCGAAGAACTGGAAACAGACTGCGAATATCACCAGGATGGTAATCTGCGTCTGGGTAAGAATGAAAAACACAAAGAGATATTGACAAAGCTTGCGACCAATGCCCAAAGCTGCGGACTTGATGTGAGAATGATAGATGCCGCGGAAGTAAAGAGCATCAACCCTTATCTGTCGGATGAGGTGACATGCGCAAGCTGGTGCCCCACAGACGGACATGCCAATCCGTTAACGACGACACTTGGATACTACAAAATGGCCAGAAGACTCGGTGTGAGATTTATCTCGGGGGAGAAAGTGACTGAGCTTCGTATGGTAAAGGGAAAGGTCAGAAAGGTCATCTGCGAGTCGGGTGATGTCTTTGAAGGAGAGAATGTACTGGTAGCGGCGGGATATGACAGTCGTGCGATCTTAGGCACAGTAGGTGTGGATATTCCCATGACGAGGTCATTGCTTGAGTGTCTTGTAACGGAAGCAGAGCCGCATATGTTCGATCAGATGCTTGGTACTGCAGAGGCAGATTTCTACGGTCACCAGACAAAGCACGGATCTTTTGTGTTCGGTGGTTCATCGGGGTTTGAAGGATGTAATAAGGATAACGGAACTCCGATAACATCAGCAAAGACTGCGCCTTGTATCTGTCGGGGTATCATGAAGTATTTCCCGGATCTTGCGGATGCCAAGATAGTAAGGACATGGGCCGGGTGGAGCGATAAGTGTGCGGACGGTGTGGCTGTGGTAGGTGCCATAGATGAAGTTCCGGGATTATATACTTCATGTGCCATGTCCGGTCATGGTTTTGGTATCGGACCGGCAGCCGGTCACCAACTGGCGCAGCTTATTGCTACGGGAAGTACGGATGTTGATCTGGGTACACTCAGGTATGACAGATTCAAAGCTAAGATATAAAGCAGGGAGAAAATATGAATAACTATGACTATTGTGTTCCAACGGACATACGATTCGGACGAGATCAGATTATGTGTCTTAAAAAAGAAATAGGTAAGTATGGAAAGAAAGTACTCTTAGTGTACGGCGGAGGGAGTATTAAGAAGAACGGCTTATATGATAAGGTATACGAGGTACTTGGCGATTATGAGATATTTGAACTTTCAGGAATAGAACCTAATCCCAAACTTTCTTCGGTCAAAAAAGGTGTTGCAATCTGTAAAGAGAAAGGTATAGATGTGATACTGGCTGTAGGTGGTGGAAGTACGATCGATGCATCCAAGCACATAGCATGTGCCACATTTTATGACGGTGATCCGTGGGATCTTGTTTTGGACAGATCAAAAGTAACCAAAGTTTTACCTATATTTACTGTGCTTACGATATCCGCCACGGGCTCAGAGATGAATCCCGGAGCGGTCATAAGCAATGAAGATACAAATGAAAAATTGGAGATTAACCATCCGCTTCTGTATCCGACGCTTTCTGTATGCGATCCGACCTATCAGTTCACACTTCCATCGAAGCAAACTGCTGCCGGAACCGTAGATATTTTTTCTCATATTCTGGAGCAGTATTTTCAGCCGAACGACGGAGCATATATTACGGACAGATTAAGTGAGGCGGCATTAAAGACCTGTATAAAATATGGACCTGTCGCTCTGAAAAAACCGGATGACTATGAAGCAAGATCCAATCTGATGTGGACCGGATCGATAGCACTTAATCATCTGTTCACATTCGGAAAAGGAGGAGGATGGAGCATACATCCCATAGAGCATGAACTGTCTGCTTTCTATGATATAACGCATGGAGTCGGACTTGCAATTTTGACTCCGGCATGGATGAGATATGTTCTGTCTGAGAATACAGTCAAAAGATTTGCAGTATATGCAAGAAATGTATGGGATGTCACGTGTGAGGATGATCAGACCGCAGCCGAGATTGGTATTGACCGTACTGAAGAGTTTTTTAAAAGTCTGGGAATGCCCACTACACTTTCTGAAGTCGGGATAGGTGATGAACTATTAACAAAAATGTCTTTTGAGGCCGTAAGAACCAGCAGCCTGTCGACCAGAGCTTATGTAAAACTTAGTGCGTCGGATGTTGAGAGGATATACAGAAACTGCCTGTGAATGGCTGATACATGAAAAAAGCAGCGGTTCTCAACCGCTGCTTTTTTGCGCAAAAAAAGTATTGACACAATCTGTATAATTGTATACAATGATACAGATGGATGGCAAGAGCGTCATTGATTGATGTTCTTGTCATCCATTTTTTTATGTAAAAAACAGGGATCGATTGATCTGATCAGGAAGAAACGCTCCTATAGGGATGCGAAAATATATTAAGAGGAGAAGATAATATGTGTTCGATAATGGTATATGAGGGACATACGATTACAGAGGAGGAATTTATCAAGCACTTTTCGGAGACTATATCAAGAGGACCCGATGACATGCGTGTAACACTTCTTCCGGTTGGGATAATGGGCTTTGAGAGATTGTCCATTATGGGGCTTACGCCTGAAGGGATGCAGCCTTTTGTGCTTAATGAGAATATGCTCGTATGTAACGGTGAGATATATGGATTCAGACCCATTAAGGAGAGACTTATCCGTGACGGCTATTCATTTGCAAGTGATTCGGACTGTGAGATCCTCTTACCTTTATATGAGGAAATGGGTGTTGATATGTTCCGTACGTTGGATGCGGAGTATGCCTGTGTGATTTATGATGCCCAAAAGAAGGCACTTGTAGCTGCCAGGGATCCGATTGGTATAAGACCCTTATTCTACGGTTATGTAAAAGGGCATGAGGAAGGAAAAGATGATGAGATAGTATTTGCATCAGAAGCCAAGAACCTTGTCGGACTGGTGGATAAGATCATGCCTTTCCCTCCCGGACACTACTATGCTGATGGCAAGTTTGTATGCTACAGAGACATGACAGAAGTGTCATCATATATTCAAGATGATGTTGAGACCATATGCAAAAACATCCATGACAAGCTCGAATCAGGAGTTCTCAAGAGGCTTGATGCGGATGCTCCTTTGGGATTTTTGTTAAGCGGCGGACTTGACAGTTCGTTGGTATGTGCGATCGCGGCAAAGGAATTAAATGTTCCGATCAGAACTTTTGCAATAGGTATGAGTACCGATGCCATTGACCTTAAGTATGCAAAACAGGTAGCGGATTATCTCGGCGCAGATCATACGGAAGTGATCATTACGGCCGAGGATGTCATTGCCGCGCTTCCCGAAGTGGTGCATCTGCTTGGTACATTTGATATCACCACGATTAGGGCAAGCATCGGTATGTATCTTGTATGTAAGGCCATACATGAGAAGACGGATATCAGGGTGTTGATGACCGGTGAGATATCAGACGAGCTCTTTGGATACAAGTATACGGATTTCGCTCCGAACGCTGAAGAATTCCAAAAGGAAGCAGCAAAAAGGATAAGGGAACTCTATATGTATGATGTACTGCGCGCTGACAGGTGTATCTCGGTCAACTCGATAGAGGCAAGAGTTCCGTTCGGTGATCTTGATTTTGTTCAATATGTAATGAGTATAGATCCTGCCAAGAAGATGAACGTTTATGGTAAGGGTAAATACCTGCTCCGTCATGCGTTTGAGGGTGACTATCTTCCGGAGGATATCCTTATGAGAGAAAAGGCAGCATTCTCGGATGCAGTAGGTCATTCAATGGTCGATTACCTTAAAGCATATGCTGAGAAACAATATGATGAGGCGGAATTTGAAAATAAGCGGGCAAAATATACTCATGCAATGCCTTTTACCAAGGAATCGCTTCTTTACAGAGAGATATTTGAAAAGTTCTATCCGGGACAGGGAGAGATGATAATCGATTTCTGGATGCCCAATAAAGAATGGGAAGGGTGTAATGTAAATGATCCTTCGGCCAGAGTATTGTCTAACTACGGGGCATCAGGCGTATAACGATCAGATAAGGCAAAGAGTAAAAGAGGGCAGATGAATGGTTAAGTACGTATTTGTAACAGGAGGAGTCGTATCAGGACTCGGTAAAGGTATCACGGCAGCTTCGCTTGGCAGACTTTTAAAAGCAAGAGGATATCATATAACAATGCAAAAAATGGATCCTTATATCAATATGGATCCCGGTACTATGAATCCGATCCAACACGGAGAAGTCTATGTTACCGACGACGGAACGGAGACTGATCTTGATCTTGGACACTACGAGAGATTCGTGGGAGAGAGTCTTGATCATAATTCCAATGTTACAACCGGTAAGATATATTGGTCAGTGCTCAATAAGGAGAGACATGGTGATTACGGCGGAGGAACGGTTCAGGTGATCCCGCATATTACCAACGAGATAAAGTCAAGGTTCTATAAAGAACAGGATCCGGATGAGAAGACTGTATCAATTATAGAAATAGGAGGAACTGTCGGTGATATAGAGAGCCAGCCTTTCTTGGAAGCAGTCAGACAGTTTCAGGCAGAAGTCGGAAGAGACAATGCTATTCTGGTACATGTGACATTAATCCCGTACCTTAAATGTTCGGGTGAGATGAAGACCAAACCGACACAGGCGTCAGTCAAGACATTACAGAGTATGGGACTGTGGCCTGATATTATCATGTGCAGGTCGGACTATCCGCTTGATGATGATCTTAAAGGCAAGATCGCACTTTTCTGTAATGTTAGGAAAGAAAATGTACTTCAGAATCTGGATGCCGGAAGCTTATACGAAGTACCGCTGATGCTTGAAAAGGAAGGCTTTGCGCAGGCTGTATGTGACTGCCTTAAGATAGAATGTCCTAAGCCGGATCTTGGTAAATGGATCAGTATCAATGAAGACTTTGCTGATCCGATGTTCAAGGTCCGTATCGCGATAGTCGGTAAATATGTTGCTTTGCATGATGCATATTTAAGCGTGGCAGAGGCACTTAAACATGGCGGCATAGCGGCAAGAGCAGAGGTGGATATCAGTTGGATAGATTCTGAAGATTTGACGGAAGATAATGTTGACAGCATTCTTGGGGATGTCGACGGAATATTGATACCCGGCGGATTCGGAACAAGAGGAACGGAAGGCAAGATACTTGCTGCGGGATATGCCAGAACACATAATGTGCCTTTCCTTGGAATATGCTTGGGAATGCAGCTTGCCATAGTGGAATTTGCAAGAAATGCGGCCGGACTTAAGGGAGCCAACAGTATTGAGCTTGATCCCGATACCGGATATCCCGTTATCGCGCTAATGCCCGATCAGGAGGGCGTGACGGATATAGGAGGGACGCTTAGGCTTGGAGCATATCCCTGTGTGCTTGACGAGAATACCAAGGCATATAAGCTATATGGCAAAAAGGAAATATCCGAAAGACACAGACACAGGTATGAAGTCAATAACGATTACAGAGAGATACTTACGGATAAGGGCATGACTCTGTCGGGATTATCACCGGATAAGAGGATAGTGGAGATGATAGAGCTTAAGGACCATCCGTATTATGTAGGTACACAGGCGCATCCGGAGTTTAAATCAAGACCGGATGAACCACATCCGCTATTTACAGGTCTTATAAAGGCAGCACTTGATTACAGATCATAGATAATATGACAGACAGCCGGTAGGGAGGATAGTATATCATGGAAAGAGATAATGGTAATACAGACAATTTAAACAGTGAGGTAAGGGATCTCTACGATCCGCAGTTTGAGCATGACAACTGCGGTATCGGAGCGGTTATCGATATAGAGGGAAAAGGCAGTCATGCCATCGTTGATGATGCTCTTAAGATCGTTGAGAACTTAGAGCACAGAGCAGGTAAAGATGCAACCGGTAAGACCGGTGACGGAGTTGGCATACTTACCCAGATACCTCATAAGCTGTTTAAGGCTGAATGTGAAAAACTTGGGATAACACTTGGGGATGCAAGGCAATATGGTGTCGGAATGTTCTTTATGCCTTCAAATGAACTTAAGTGTGCACAGGCCAAGAAGATGTTTGAGGTTATTGTTGATAAGGAAGGGCTTAAGTTCCTTGGCTGGAGAGAGGTTCCCGTTGATCCGTCAGTTCTTGGAAAAAAAGCTCTGTCATGCATGCCTGTCATCATGCAGGGTTTTATTGAAAGACCGGCAGAATATGACAATGATCTTGAATTCGACAGAAAACTCTATGTCATTAGGCGAATCTTTGAACAAAGCACGGATTCTACTTATGTTCCTTCATTATCCTGCCGCACCATCGTATACAAGGGTATGTTCCTTGTAGGTCAGCTTCGGACTTTCTTTAAGGACCTGCAGGATAAAAGATATACATCAGCTGTGGCTATGGTACATTCAAGATTTTCTACCAATACCAATCCGAGCTGGAATCTTGCACATCCCAACAGAATGCTTGTACATAACGGTGAGATCAATACCATTAAGGGTAATGTGGATAAAATGCTTGCCAGAGAAGAGACCATGGAGAGCCTGGTATTTACCAAGGACGATATGACTAAAGTGCTTCCGGTCATTCCGAAGATGGGCTCTGATTCGGCTATGCTTGACAATACATTGGAATTCCTTATGATGAGCGGAATGGAACTTCCGTTGGCTGCCATGATACTTATTCCGGAGCCGTGGCGTCATAATGATACGATATCAACCGAGGGCAGGGATTTTTACCAGTATTATGCGACCATGATGGAACCATGGGACGGACCGGCATCCATTCTGTATTCTGACGGTGATGTCATGGGTGCTATCCTTGACAGGAACGGACTTCGCCCGTCAAGATACTATGTTACGGATGATAACAGACTGATACTGTCTTCAGAGGTAGGTGTTCTGCCTATAGATGAATCACATATCCTTAAAAAAGAGAGACTTCATCCCGGCAAGATGTTGCTTGTGGATATGAAATCTCACAGGATCGTATTGGATGAGGAATTAAAGGAGCGTTACGCATGTGACAATCCGTACGGTGAATGGCTTGATTCTAACTTGCTTGAGCTTAAGCAGCTTAAGATCCCGAATATCAAACCTGTTGTATATAAAGAGGATGAACTTCTTAAACTTCAGAAGGCATTCGGATATGCTTATGAAGATTGCAGAGAGAGTATCTTAAGTATGGCTCTTAAGGGAAGTGAGCATATCGGAGCAATGGGAATAGACACACCGCTTGCCGTTATGTCAAAGGAGTATCAGCCGCTTTTCGGATATTTTAAGCAACAGTTTGCGCAGGTAACGAATCCGCCCATTGATGCGGCCAGAGAAAAGATCGTTACGGCTACAACCGTATATGTGGGCAAGAATGGTAATCTGCTGGAGAAAAAGCCCGGTAACTGCCATGTACTTAAGATCCAGAATCCCATACTTACCGATCTTGATATCCTTAAGATCGAGAACATGACAAAAGACGGATTTAAGGTTGCAAAAGTATCCATTCTTTATTATAAGAGTACACCGATCGATCGTGTGCTTGATCATCTGTTTGTTGAGGTTGACAAGGCATACAGAGACGGTGCAAATATCCTTATTCTTTCAGACAGAGGAGTGGATGAGAACCATGTTGCGATCCCTTCACTCTTGGCGGTTGCTGCTGTACATCAGCATCTTGTCAGAACCAAGAAGTGTACGGCAATGTCACTTATCTTAGAGTCCGGCGAGCCAAGAGAAGTTCACCATTTCGCAACACTGTTAGGCTTTGGTGCAAGCGCAGTCAATCCGTATCTTGCGCATGCAACGATAGAGAGACTGATTGATGAAGGCAGTCTCAATAAAGATTATTATGCCGCAGTTGAGGATTATGATCATGCAGTGCTTCAGGGCATAGTCAAGATCGCATCCAAGATGGGAATATCTACCATACAGAGCTATCAGGGAAGCAAGATCTTTGAGGCAATAGGTATATCGTCAGAAGTAATAGACAAATATTTTACGGGAACGGTAAGCAGGATAGGCGGTATCACTTTGGAAGATATCGCAGACAATACAGATAAGCAACATTCCAAAGCGTTTGATCCCTTGGGACTTACAACAGATATGACGCTTAATTCCGTTGGAAGACATAAGATGCGTTCGGGCGGTGAGAAGCACAGATACAATCCCAAGACCATTCATATGCTTCAGAGTGCCACCAGAGAAGGTGATTACGACAAATTCAAGCAATATACCGCCATGATCGACAGCGAGGAAACCGGATATTTAAGAAGCCTTATGGAGTTTAATTATCCTGAACAGGGAATAGACATAAATGAGGTTGAGAGTGAGACAGAGATCGTAAAGAGATTTAAGACCGGAGCCATGAGTTATGGTTCCATATCAGAAGAAGCACATGAGGCTTTGGCGATAGCAATGAATCACCTCCACGGCAAGTCAAACAGCGGTGAGGGCGGTGAAAGCGATGAAAGGATAGCTTCAGCCGGCAGCGATCATGACAGAAGTTCTGCCATTAAGCAGGTAGCAAGCGGCAGATTCGGTGTTACAAGCAAATATCTGGTAAGTGCCCGCGAGATCCAGATCAAGATGGCC